>Ga0307379_10004468_pt1 | contig 19937 bp, 17 predicted proteins | sample UN2MG_FD_202237 | JGI IMG/M metagenome (GOLD analysis project Ga0307379, IMG submission 202237) | Soil microbial communities from Risofladan, Vaasa, Finland - UN-2 | ecosystem: Environmental > Terrestrial > Soil > Coastal area > Acid sulfate soil | place: Finland: Risofladan, Vaasa | collected... | reverse complement strand
GCTGGGTGAGGCGGCCCGCACCGCGGACGACGCCGAGCGCTACGCGGCCCGCTATGACGCGGCGGTGGCGGCCATTGCGGCTTGGGCCAGCGAAGCCTCGGCGCGGACCGACGAGGCGCTGGAGGCGCGTCCAGGGCTTTCGGTGAAACTGTCGGCGCTGCACCCCCGCTATGAGCCGTCACAAGAGGCCCGTCTCGAGAGAGAGCTGGTTCCGCGCCTCACCGAGCTTGCGAAAGTCATGCGGGCGGCTTGGCTGCCGCTCACCATCGATGCGGAGGAGGCGGAGCGGCTCGACCTGTCCCTGGCCATGCTCGAACCTTTGTTCACCGATCCGGCGCTGGCCGATTGGAACGGGCTTGGGCTCGCGGTGCAGGCCTATAGCAAGCGCGTGCTGCCGCTGATCGACTGGCTCGCCGGCGTTGCCGAGGTCACGGGGCGCCGCATCCCGGTCCGCCTGGTCAAGGGCGCCTATTGGGACAGCGAGATCAAATGGGCGCAGGAAGCGGGGCTGGCCGGCTATCCGGTTTTCACCCGCAAAGTGAATACCGACGCGGCCTATCTGGCGGCGGCCAAAGCGCTGCTGGCGCGTCCCGATTGTTTCTATCCGCAATTCGCCACCCACAATGCGCATACCATCGCGGCGGTCGCCGAACTTGCGGGCAACCGCCCTTACGAGTTTCAGCGGCTCTACGGCATGGGCCAGGCGCTGCATCGCGAAGTGGTGCATCCGGAAGCGTTGGGCAAGCCGTGCCGTATCTATGCGCCGGTCGGCGGCCATCGCGACCTGCTCGCATATCTGGTGCGGCGGCTTTTAGAGAACGGCGCCAATACGTCCTTCGTGAATCGCTTGGCGGACGACGAAGCGCCCATCGCGGTCATTGTTGCCGATCCGGTCGAGAAAGCGGCGGCCTTGCCGGAGAAGGCCAACCCGTCGATCCCGCCGCCGCCAAAGCTCTACGCGCCGGCCCGCACAAACAGTCTCGGTCTGCCGTTGTGGGAGCCCTCGATCCGGGCGCCGCTGCTTGCCGCCATGGCCAAGGCCTCGAAGGAGCCGGCCACGGCGGGCCCCATCGTTTCCGGCGAGGCGATCGACATCGGCGGCGAGGTCACCGAGATCACATCGCCCCAAGATCGCCGCGTGGTCGTCGGCACCTGCCGCGGCGCCGATGCCGCCGCCATCGACGCGGCCCTCCATGCGGCCAAGGTGGCGTGTGAGGACTGGGACCGCCAAGGCGGCGTGAAGCGCGGGCAAGCCCTCGAACGCGCCGCGGATCTGTTCGAAGCCGACCGGACCCAGTTGATGGCGCTCCTGGTGCGCGAGGCCGGCAAGACGCTCGACAGCGCGCAATCCGAGCTGCGCGAGGCCATCGACTTCTTGCGCTATTACGCGGCGGAGGCGCGGGCCAAGTTCGAGATGCCGCGTGCGCTCGTCGGCCCCACGGGCGAGCGCAACGAGATGAGCTTGCGCGGCCGCGGAGTGTTCGCGGCCATCTCGCCATGGAATTTCCCGCTCGCCATCTTCACCGGCCAGATTGCCGGTGCTCTCGCCGCCGGCAATGCGGTGGTGGCGAAACCGGCCGAGCAGACGCCGCTGGTCGCGGCCCACGCGGTCAGGCTTCTGCATCAGGCGGGCATTCCGAAAGACGTGTTGCATCTTTTGCCCGGGCGCGGCACTGTGGTCGGGGCGGCATTGGTCAATGATCCCCGGGTCGACGGCGTGGTGTTCACCGGCGGCACAGACACGGGCCAGGCCATTAATCGGGCGCTGGCCGCGCGCGACGGGCCGATCCCCAAGCTGATCGCCGAGACCGGCGGGCTCAACGCCATGATCGTGGATTCCTCGGCCCTGCCCGAACAGGTGGTGGACGATGCGCTCGCGTCCGCCTTCGACAGCGCCGGGCAGCGCTGCTCGGCGCTCCGGGTGCTGTTCCTTCAGGAGGACATCGCCGATTGCAAGCTCGACATGCTGGTCGGGGCGGCGCGGGAACTGAATCTCGGCGACCCGCTCGACTACGCCACCGATATCGGCCCGGTGATCGACGCGGACGCCAAGGCGCTGCTCGACGCCCATAAGGCCAAGATGCGGAGGCAATACCGCGAACTGCTCGATTTGCCCTTAAGCGAGGACCATGCCCACGGCACTTTCGTGACACCCGCCATCTACGAGATCCCCGAGATCGGCGTGCTGGAAAAAGAAGTGTTCGGGCCGATCCTCCATGTGGTCCGCTTCAAGGAGGCGGCGCTCGGGGCGGTGTGCGCGGCCATCAACGAGACCGGGTACGGCCTGACGCTCGGCCTGCATAGCCGCATCAAGGCGACCGCAGACTTCGTGGCGGCGCGGGTCAAGGTCGGCAATTTCTACGTCAACCGAAACCAGATCGGCGCCGTGGTCGGCGTGCAGCCCTTCGGCGGCGAGGGACTGTCCGGCACCGGGCCCAAAGCCGGCGGATCGCGCTACACGGAAGCCTTCGCCGTGGAACGCGTGCGCACGACCGACCTGACCGCGTCGGGCGGCAATGCGAGCCTGCTCGCGGCGGCCGGCAACGAACCGTGATCTGGCGACCAAGGCGGCATTGTCGCGGGCCGGTTAAGGGTCCATCTATAGGGAGAGACTAGATTTGCCGTGGAGTTTGAGCAGCATGGCAGAGCGCGATCATGGTTGACCGTAAGGCCCCAGCGAAGACGGCGAGCGGCGAGGTGGTGCGAAAGCCCGCATCGAGCGCGGAGGTCGATGCGTTCCTGAAACAGGTGCGTGGGCTACAGCCGGCCACTTCGGGCCGGGGGCGGCTGATCTTCGCCATGGACGCGACCATGAGCCGGCAGCCCTCCTGGGATCTCGCGCTCGAACTCCAGGCCGACATGTTCCGGGCGGTCAAGGAGGTCGGCGGCCTCGACGTGCAGCTCGTCTATTTCCGTGGTTTCAACGAATGCCAAGCGAGCCGCTGGGTCGGCGACCCGGATGCGCTCGCCCGGCTGATGCGTCAGGTCGCCTGCCAGGGTGGCCATACCCAGATCCGTAAGGTGCTCACCCATGCGCGCGGAGAGACCCAGAAGACCAAGGTCAACGCGCTCGTCTATGTGGGTGACTGCATGGAGGAGAATATCGACGATCTGAGCCAGCTCGCCGGCGAGCTCGGGCTGATCGGCGTGCCGGTATTTCTGTTCCAAGAGGGAAACGAACCTCGTGCGACGCGCGCCTTCAAGGAGATCGCGCGGCTGTCGCGCGGCGCGTATTGCCGGTTCGACGCGGGGTCTTCGGCCCAGCTGCGCGAACTGCTGACCGCGGTGGCGGTCTATGCCAGCGGTGGCCGCAAGGCGCTGCAAGATCTCAGCGACGAGACGCGAAGCGGCGCCGCGGTGCGTCTGCTTGAGCAGCTCGGCTGACGGGCGGCTGACATGGTCTATTTCCTCGCCGGATGTGCGCTTCTCGTGCTGATCATTATCGCCGTTCGGCTGGTGGCGACGGTCGATGCCCGCAAGCTCGCCGTGGGCTTGCGAAAAGGGGGCGGCGTGGCGGCCCTGGCGGCGGCGGGCTTCCTGGCAATCCGCGGCGCACTGCCGCTCGCCATTCCTCTTGCTGCGTTCGGTCTGGCGCTGTTCGGCGGCCGGGGCGGCCTTGGCGGCATCTTTGGGTCGTCCCAAAAGTCGCCGGGGCAGACGTCCCATGTCGGTACCGAGCGCTTGGAGATGGAGCTCGATCACGACAGCGGCCACATGGACGGCCAATGCCATGTGGGTCGCTTTGCCGGCCGCACATTGTCTTCGCTCAGCGACCGCGAGGCGGTCGAGCTCTACCAGGAGTTCGAGATGGACGGCCTGAAAGAAGCCGCCCTCATGGAGGCTTATCTCGATTGGCGTGTCGCCGGGTGGCGCGACCGGGCCGAGGACGAGGCTGGCGCCGCCAGGGCCAAGCGAGGCCGCACGCGCGACAAAGGCGGCATGACGGCAGAAGAGGCGCGGGCCGTGCTCGAGGTCGGCCCCGGGGCGTCCGATGCCGATATCCGGCAGGCCCATCGCCGGCTGATGAAGAAGATGCACCCCGACCAAGGGGGCTCCACCTATCTCGCGGCGCGGATCAACGAAGCCAAGGAAGTGCTGTTGGGCGGCTAGGCGGGGCCGACTAGTCGGCCGCCATGGCGATGCAGTCCAGGGACATGCGCTTCAGGGCCGCGCAGGCCGATCGCGAGTCGGTCTTGGAGAAGCCCGCGAACCGCGCCCGGTACCACTCGGTGTTGCCCTTCATGAAGGTGGCGACGAACGGAATATGCCCGTCAAGTACCGAGGGCGCCCGCTGGCGAACCATGCCGAGCCGGTTTTGCGCGTCGGAGAGCGACGTGTAGGCGCCAACCTGGACCTGAAACCCGCCGGACGCCGGCTTGGCTGCGTTGCGCGAGGCCGGGCGGTTCGGCGACATGGTCGTCTGCACGGTGTCGCCGGGGCTGCTGGTGTCTCCTTCTTCGCGCGAGGCGCCTAGCGGCAAAGACGGCGTCGCCGCGGCCAGGGCGTAAGCCGGTTTTCTCGAGGGCGGTGGCGGAGAGGACGAGCCCATGAGCGAGGCGATCAGGGCGCTCGCCGAAGATTTGCCGCTGGAGGCTTTGGACCAATGCTGGTCGAATAGCGCGCGCATGGCCGCGTCGCGTTGGGCGCCGGTGCGACCGCCGAGCACGACGCCGACCAGATGCTTGTCGCCGCGTTTGACCGAGGCGGTCAGGTTGAAGCCGCTGGCCCGTGTGTAGCCGGTCTTGATGCCGTCGGTGCCCTTGTAGCCGAACAGCAGCCGATTGTGATTGCGGTATTTGTTGCCCTTATAGGCGAAGTAGCGGGTTTCGAAGTGCCCGTAATATTCGGGATAATCGTTGATCACGTGCGTGGCGAGAATGGCCATGTCGCGCGCCGTGGTCAGCTGCTCGTCGTTCGGCAGCCCCGAGGCATTGCGGAAGGTTGAATTCTTCATGCCGAGATTGCGGGCCGTCTGGGTCATCATGCGGCCGAAATTCTCCTCGGTGCCCCCGAGATTCTCGGCAATGGTCGCGGCCGCGTCGTTGGCCGACTTGGTCACCAGGGCCTTGATGGCGTCGATGACCTTGATGGTGGAGCCGGGCTTCAGACCGAGCTTGGTCGGCGACTGGCTGGCAGCGTGGGCGGACACTTTGAACTCGGTATCGTAGGTGACCTTGCCGGCGCGCAGATAGGCGAACAGGATGTAGAGCGTCATGATTTTGGTGAGCGAGGCGGGCGAGCGCGGGACGTCGGCGGACCGCGAATAGAGGACGTTGCCGCTATTCATGTCGACGATGATCGCGGCCTTGACGGCGCTTGCGGCTTCGGCCTGGCTTATTGGCGCCAAGTCTGCCGCAAAGCTGAGCAGCAGCACAAGCTTGAGGCAAGCGAACCGGCGCAACAGCGCCCAAACACGAACTCGATGAACTTCCACGCACACTCGAAGGCCTGAGCCTTCCCCCGTCTGACGAGCTTCCCCCGCGCATTTCCAATGCGCGCCCCGACCTTCTGGCCCGCGCCGGTCATGCCGACCGCCGGAGAACCAGGGTGGTGAGAGGGGAAGGCTAAAATCTGGCGATTGCCAAAGCGTTAAGCGAAGGTTTGTGCAGTGCAAAAATTTGGCATTGACGTTTTTTGTGCATTGCATATATATGCTTTCGCGTTCGCAGCAATTCTCTATCCCAGATGAGGGCCCCATGATCAAAGGTTTCGAAGAGTTCCAAAAAGTAGGCAAAGACGGTTTCGATGCTTACGTCCGTTCGTTCGGCGAGATGAACAAGGGTTTCCAGGCTATTGCGGCTGAGATGACCGATTACTCCAAGAAGGCGTTCGAGGAATCCACTCGCGTTTTCGAGCAGCTCGTCGGCTGCAAGTCTGTCGAGCAGGCTGTCGAGATTCAGTCTCAGTTCGCCAAGAAGGCCTATGACACCTACATGGCCGAGATGTCCAAGATCGGCGAGATGTATGTTGGCCTGGCCAAGGACGCCTACAAGCCGGTCGAGGCTGCCATGACCAAGAAGGCTGCGTAGCGCGAATCACGCTCCACCTTTTCCGAGACGAAAAGACCCGGGGTTCGCCCCCGGGTCTTTTTTTTTGCCGTTTTCCTGTCGGCAACTCATCCTATGCTATGCCTGAGGCAACCGGTCAGTTTGCCGGGTCTCACCCGATAACGTTAGAATGCACCCGGATGGTTTATCTCGAACGAGCGATAGCTCTCCCTTGGCAGATGGCTCACGCGACGCCACATAGAGGCTGACGATGGCGCGAAACGGCGACAATCGCCGGGACGATGACACCGGCACCCATATCGTCACCAAGACGCGGCCGAAGACCAAGCGGCCAAGCCTCTACAAGGTGATGCTCCTCAACGACGATTACACGCCGATGGATTTCGTCGTGTATGTGCTCGAACGGTTCTTTAACAAGCCTCCCGAGGAGGCGACCCGAATCATGCTGCACGTGCATCAGAAGGGCGTGGGTATCTGCGGGGTCTACACTTACGAGGTAGCCGAGACTAAGGTAGCGCAGGTGACGAGTTTCGCCCGTCAGCACGAGCACCCGCTGCAGTGTACGATGGAGAAAGAGTAGGAATTCAGTGGCTTCGTTTTCGACCAGTCTTGAGCAGGCTTTGAGGCGCGCTCTGCAGTATGCGAACGAGCGCAGCCATGAATACGCCACCCTGGAGCATCTGCTACTGTCGCTGGTCGACGACCGCGACGCGGCCGCTGTCATGCGCGCCTGCGACGTGGACCTCGACCTCCTGCGCGACAAGCTGACCGGCTATATCGACAACGAGCTTTCCGGCCTCGTGCTGGACACCCATGGCGACGCCCAGCCGACGGCGGGCTTCCAGCGGGTGATCCACCGCGCCGTGGCGCATGTGCAGTCGTCCGGCCGTGAGGAGGTGACAGGCGCCAACGTGCTCGTCGCCATCTTCGCCGAGCGGGAGAGCCATGCGGCGTTCTTCCTGCAAGAACAGCACATGACCCGCTTCGACGCGGTCAACTATATCAGCCACGGCATCGCCAAGCGCGGCGGGGCGTCCGAGCCGCGCACGGTGCGGGGCGTCGACGACGACGCGGCCACGGTCGAAGGCGGCGAGGAGAAGAAGCGCGGCGCCGATGCGCTTGAGGTCTATTGCATCAACCTGAACCAGAAGGCGCGGTCCGGCCGCATCGATCCGCTGATCGGGCGCGGACCTGAGATCCAGCGCACCATTCAGGTGCTGTGCCGCCGGCAGAAGAACAACCCGCTGTTCGTGGGCGATCCCGGCGTGGGCAAGACCGCCATCGCCGAGGGTCTGGCGCGGCGCATCGTCATGGGCGATGTGCCCGAAGTCCTCATGGACGCCACCATCTTCCAGCTCGACATGGGCGCGCTGCTCGCCGGCACCCGCTATCGCGGCGATTTCGAGGAGCGGCTGAAGGCGGTGATGCGCGAGATCGAGGGCTTTCCCGGCGCCATCATGTTTATCGACGAAATTCACACGGTGATCGGGGCAGGGGCCACCTCGGGCGGCGCCATGGACGCGTCCAACCTACTGAAGCCGGCACTGCAGTCGGGCACGCTGCGCTGCATGGGCTCGACCACCTACAAGGAATACCGCCAGCATTTCGAGAAGGACCGGGCGCTCGTCCGGCGCTTCCAGAAGATCGACGTCAACGAGCCGTCGGTGCCTGACGCCATCGAGATCCTGAAGGGGCTGAAGCCTTACTTCGAGGACTTCCACCGCGTGCGCTACACGAACCAGGCCATCAAATCGGCGGTGGAGCTGTCGGCGAAATACATTCACGACCGCAAGCTGCCCGACAAGGCGATCGACGTCATCGACGAGAGCGGCGCGTCGCAGATGCTGTTGCCCGAGCGGCAGCGGCGCAAGACCATCGGCGTCAAGGAGGTGGAGTCCACCATCGCCACCATGGCGCGGATTCCGCCCAAGACGATCTCCAAGAGCGATGCCGAGGTGCTGCGCGGTATCGACGAGGATCTGAAGCGCGTCGTCTTCGGCCAGGACAAGGCCATCGAGGCGCTTGGCGCGGCGATCAAGCTGTCGCGCGCCGGGCTACGCGAGCCGGGCAAGCCCATCGGCAACTACATGTTCTCGGGCCCCACGGGCGTGGGTAAGACCGAGGTCGCCCGCCAGCTGGCCACGCTGCTCGGCGTCGAGCTGCTGCGCTTCGACATGAGCGAGTATATGGAACGCCACACCGTGTCGCGGTTGATCGGCGCGCCGCCCGGCTATGTGGGCTTCGACCAGGGCGGACTGCTGACCGACGGCGTCGACCAGCATCCGCATTGCGTGCTGCTGCTGGACGAGATCGAGAAGGCGCACCCGGACCTGTTCAACATCCTGTTGCAGGTGATGGATCACGGCAAGCTGACCGACCATAACGGCAAGCATGTGGACTTCCAGAACGTGATTCTGATCATGACCACGAACGCCGGCGCCTCCGACATGGCCAAGGCGGCCATCGGCTTCAACCGGTCCAAGCGCGAGGGCGACGACGAGGAGGCGATCAACCGCCTGTTCTCGCCGGAGTTCCGCAACCGGCTCGACGCGATCATCCCGTTCGGCGCGCTGCCGCCGGAGGTCATCTCGCAGGTGGTGGAGAAGTTCGTGTTCCAGCTGGAGGCCCAGCTCAGCGACCGCAACATCACCATCGAGCTCACCCCGGAATCGACCGAATGGCTCGCCGAGAAGGGCTATGACGATAAGTTCGGCGCCCGTCCGCTCGCCCGCGTCATCCAGGAGCACATCAAGAAGCCGCTGGCCGAGGAGATCCTGTTCGGCGCGCTGAAGGATGGCGGCACCGTGCGCGTGCTGGTCGAGGAGAAGGACGGCGAGAAGGTGCTCGGCTTCGAATATATCAAGCCTGACACGCCTATTCGGCCGCGCGGCCTTGAAGACGAGGACGAGTCCGACGAGGCGGCTGCTTCGGCCAAGGCGGCTAAGCCGCGCGCCAAGAAGGCCCGCAAAGCCCGTGGCGGCAGCAAGGCCGGCCCGAGCGCCGTGCCGAAGGTTCCCCTCAGCGAGGACTAGTCCGAAACGACGTTACGGATCTTCTCCGCCGTGGCGGCAAGTTCGGCCTGATCGGCCATGTCGCCGGCATGGGGCTTGACGGGTACGCCGTCCTTGATCGGCACGACATGGACGTGGAGGTGGAACACGGTTTGTCCGGCCGCGGCGCCGTTGAACTGTTGAATCAGCACGCCATCGGCGCCGACTGCGTCTTTAATCTGCGGCGCGAGCTTCTGCACCACCGCCATGAGCTTGGCGAGCCCCTCAGGCGACACCGCAAATAGATCGGCCGCCGGCTCCTTGGTGATGACGAGCGCGTGGCCTTGCGTGCGCGGCATGATGTCGAGGAAGGCGAGGGTGTCTTCGTCCTCGTAAATCTTGTGGCAGGGGATTTCGCCCTTCAGCATCTTGGCGAAGATGTTGCCCGGATCGTATGTCGCCATCGGTGTTCCTCCGCTGCCCGCCGTTCGGCTTCTCGCATTTTTCGGAATCATTTCGATTCCTTAGACGCGTGCGGTCAACCGGATAATGAGGATACGCGCCGGTTCCCGCCCTTCTGCCTCATTCGGCCCATTGATTCCTGTCAATGCTATGGGGTTACCGCTCGGGTAGCTAAGAGATGGGAATGCCAAGAAAATTCCCAATACCCCCACCAAGGAGAGCCCCATGTCCATGCTTAAAGTGATCGAAGTCCTGTGTGAGTCCGACAAGAGTTGGGAAGACGCAGCCCAAACCGCGGTGAAGCGCGCCAATGACAGCGTCCGCAATGTGCGGTCGATCTGGATCGAGAATTTCGAAGCGACGGTCGAGAACGGCAAGATCAAGAAGTACCGCATCAACGGCAAGATCTCGTTCACGCTCGAGGGCTAGACGCGACGCCTTAGGCGGTGTCGCGGCGGTAAGGCGACTCCTCGGTGAGGAGCGCCGCTTCGTGGGCGACGGCCAGCCGTTCGCGCGCCAGGTAATCGGCGACAGCGCGCCGCAGAGCCGGGTCGGCGATGTAATGGGCGCTGTAAGTCTCCGCCGGCAGATAGCCGCGCGCCAGCTTGTGGCCGCCTTGGGCGCCGGCTTCGACGCGGGTGAGGTCATGGGTGATCGCATAGTCGATGGCCTGGTAGTAGCAGACCTCGAAATGCAGGAAGTCGTGCGTCTCGGTGGTGCCCCAATAGCGCCCGTAGAGCGTGTCGGCGCCGATGACGTTGAGCGCGCCTGCAATGTAGCGGCCGTCGCGTTTGGCCAGCACGAGCAGGAGCGCATCGGCCATGCTTTGCCCGAGCAGGCTGAAGCACGCGCGCGTGAGATAGGGCGTGCCCCATTTGCGCTCGCCGGTGTCGGTGTAGAAGGCGAAGAAATCATCCCAATGGGCTTCGGTCAGATCGCTGCCCGTCACCCATTCGATCTCGATACCGTCTTCCAGCGCCGCGCGGCGCTCTTTGCGAATGGTTTTGCGTTTGCGCGAAGACAGCGTGCTGAGGAAGTCGTCGAAGGTCTCGTAGCCTTGGTTCAGCCAATGGAACTGCTGGTCGGTGCGCTGGAGGTAGCCGAGCGTACCCGCCAGCTCCCACTCGGCGCGCGTCATGAAGGTGATATGCAGCGAAGAGACGCCGAGCTCCCGTGACAGGGTGATGCCGGCGCCGAGCAGAACGGTTTCGCGGTCGATGGCGCTCGGGCCGGGGCGCGCCAGGAGTCTCGGGCTCGTGACCGGCGTGAACGGCACCGAGGCCTGGAGCTTCGGATAGTAGCGGCCACCGGCGCGCATATAGGCCTCGGCCCAGCCGTGGTCGAAGACAAATTCGCCTTGGCTATGGCTCTTCAGATAGCAGGGCATGCAGGCCTGCAAGCACCCGCCGGCATCCTCGTAGAGGAGATGCTGCGGCAGCCAGCCGGTCTCCCGCGTGGCCGAGCCGCTCTCCTCAAGCGCGGTCAAAAATGCGTGGGAAATAAATGGGTTGGACGGGCGTGCTGGAGGAGATCGGAGCCCGTCCGCGCCGGCGGCGCAAGCATCCCACGCGCTCGCCGGGATATTGGCGATGCGGCCGGAAACGCGCACCACGACGTCGCCGTCGGCGTCGTGCTCACCTGCGCCCGTCGGATCTCTGTCTATGTCGCCCATGGCTCAGGGCTCGATTCCTTCGAAGATCATAGCATCGGTATAGCGTAGCGCACGCTCCTGATCGGCTTTGGTCCGCACGGTCCAGGTGAGCAGCGGCAGCCTGAACACATGCTTCGCGATCAGCGGCGCGACCGCCGGCAGCGCGCCGATATCGTATGCGATGAAGTGGGGCCGTGCGAAGGCGGCTGTGAGGAGATGCCGCATGGCGAAGCGCTGCCGGCTCGTCAGCTCGGACCAGTGATCGGCATCGTCGAAGCGGCAGCCGACGAGGCCACGGGGCAGGGCGGGGGCGACGTCGCGAAACGCGGCGACAGAATACGGATCGAAGGACATCACCGCGACGGGCCCAGGATAGGACGCAAGCTGCTTGGCGATGTTCGCCTCGAACTTGCCGTCGCGCGTCCAGGTGCTCTTTACCTCGAGCACGAGTGGGACATAGCCGCCGACCAGGGCGAGCAGGTCGGGCAGCGACAGGATGTAGTTCTTCGTGCCACGCAAAGGGATGCCGCGCAGCGTGTCCACGTCGCGCGCGGCGACCGGCCCGGTCTCGTCGGTCAAGCGATCGAGCGTGGCGTCGTGTAAGACCACCGGCATGTGACCCGCCGCGCATTGCAGATCGACCTCGATGGAATAGCCGTGGCCGAGCGCGGCCGTAACGGCGGCGGCGCTGTTCTCCAAGATTCCGGCCGCAGCGTCGTGCAGACCGCGATGGGCGATCGGCCGTTTCAGCCAGTAGAGCTCGGCCATGTGAGGGATCCCCGTTGGGGGGCTAGTCTATGGCAAAAACGGCGTCGATCTCGACAGCGGCGTTTAGGGGCAGGCTGGCGCAGCCGACGGCGATGCGGGTATGGCGGCCCTTGTCGCCCAGGATCTCGACCATGAGATGCGACGCGCCGTTGATGACCTTGGGATGGTCGGCGAAGCCGGGCGTGGCGGCGACGAAGCCATTGAGGCGCAGAAGCTGGACGATGCGGTCGAGATCGCCGAGCGCCGCCTTCGCCTGGGCCAGGATGTTCAGGGCGCAGAGCTTGGCCGCCGCTTGACCTTGCGCCACATCGACGCCGTCGCCAAGGGTGCCGGCGACCGCGATGGCGCCATCCTTCATCGGCAACTGCCCGGAAATGAGGAGTTGGCCGCCGATATGGACAAAGGGGACATAAGTGCCGATGGCAGCCTTGGCCTCGGGCAACTCGAGGTCGAGTGCCTTGAGTCTTGCTTCTATTTGGCCAGCCATGGTGCCTCTCAGAGTTCGCAAGTTCCGACCATTGAGCAAATCAGGCCGGCCCGCAAGCGCCGCCCCCGGGCCTGTGACGTATCAGGCCCTTGTGGGGGGCGCGACTTGGTGACAAAAATCTAGGGTCCCGCCGTAGCTTACGGCGAGAGGCTGAGGAAGAGGCGAGGCGAAGCATGCTGGTTATGGATCGGAAACGGGCGCTGGTGACGGCGACTCTCGTGGCGTCTGTTGGTCTGGCTTGCGCGTGTCCCCAACATGCGTTGGCGCTCGCGGCCAAGGTGACGAGCAAGCTCGTGCCGCATCGCGCCATCTATGAGATGACCTTGGATGGGGCGCGGTCGGCGTCCGGCATCACGGGGATCGATGGGCGCATGGTGTTCGAGTTCACCGGCTCGCCTTGCGACGGCTACTCGCTCAATATGCGTATGGTCACGCAGATGACCGATACTCAAGGCCAGACGAATTTGACGGACCTGCGGTCCTCGACCTGGGAGCAGGGCGACGGCAAGAAGTTTCGTTTCCAGTCGGCGCAGTATCTGAACGACAAGCTTGGCGATGTCACCATGGGGCGGGCGCAGCGCGCCGATCCCAATGAGGCCGTCAAGATCAAGCTCAGCCAGCCGTCGCGTGCCGAGCTCGACGTCTCGGGCCAAGTCTTCTTCCCGACGCAGCACAGCATCGCGTTGATCGAGAAAGCCGTCTCCGGACAATCCCTGTTTCAAGCCAGGATCTATGACGGCTCGGAGAAGGGGCGGAAGGTGTATGAGACGACGGCATTCATCGGCACGGAGGTCAAACCGGGCGCGGACGGAACCAAGCTCGAAGCCCCCGCCAAGGAGAAGAAGCTCGGCGAGCTTCCGTCATGGCCGGTATCGATCGGCTATTTCGAGCTGAAGGATGGCGACCTGACGCCGAGCTATCAGATCGATTTCCGGCTCTATGAGAACGGCGTCAGCCGTGCGCTGTTGATCAACTACGGCGACTTTTCGATCCAAGGCACGCTCACGTCGCTCGAATATCTTCAGCCCAAAGCCTGCCAGTAGGCGCCGCGCGGATTGTATTTCCGCCTGCCACCTCGTACGCGTGAGACGCGGCGCGTAGACCATTGCCCGTGTTAGGGTGCCAAAGCCTTACAAAAGCCCGGAATACCGGCCTGTTTGCCCGCAACTCTAAAGGGTTTGGTTACAGGTTGGCGGCGACACTCGCCGCAACACGGGGGGCGGACTTCAATGTTCTGGAAAGACAGGTCGGCTCCAGCTGCCATGGTACATTATGACCAATTCGCCGATCATGGACGGACCGAATCGCCGGGGCCGATGCCAATGACCAAGACTGTCCTGATAGTCGAGGACAACGAGCTGAATATGAAGCTCTTCCATGACCTCCTCGACGCCCATGGCTACAAGACCCTCCAGACCCGTAATGGGATGGAGGCGTTGGAGCTTGCCCGCGAGCACCGCCCCGATCTCATTCTCATGGATATCCAACTGCCTGAAGTGTCGGGCCTCGAAGTGACGAAGTGGCTGAAGGAAGACGACCATTTGCGGGAGATACCCGTGGTTGCCGTCACCGCCTTCGCCATGAAGGGCGACGAGGAGCGTATTCGCGACGGCGGCTGTGAGGCCTACATCTCGAAGCCCATCTCCGTGTCGATGTTCCTCGAGACGGTCAGGCAGTTCATCGGCGAAGCACGGTAGAGGTATATGACTGCGCGCGTTCTTGTGGTCGACGATGTCGACGCCAATGTAAAGCTGCTCGAAGCCCGGCTGACAGCCGAGTATTTCGAGGTGCGTGCCGCGCATAGCGGACCGGAAGCCCTGCAGATCTGCACGCGGGAGGGGACGGATGTCGTCCTGCTCGACGTGATGATGCCGAGCATGGACGGGTTTGAGGTTTGCCGCCGGCTCAAGGCCGAGCCGCGCACGCAGCATATTCCGGTCATCATGGTGACGGCGCTGGACCAGTCTGCGGACCGCGTGAAGGGGCTGGAGGCGGGAGCCGACGACTTCCTGACGAAACCGGTCGACGATCTTGCGCTTATCACTCGGGTTAAGAATCTGGCGCGGCTCAAGCTGCTGACCGACGAGATGCTGATGCGCGCCTCGACCGAAGAGCAGATGGGCTTTGCCGCGATCATCGGCGCGCGGCTCGAAGAAGCCGGCCGCGGCGGCCGTGTGATGCTGGTCGAGGATCGCGAACGCGCGGCTGAACGCATCATTCATGCGCTCGAAGAAGAGCAGGAAGTCGTGCACGAGACCGATCCGGCGCGCGCTTTGCTGCAAGTGCCCGATGGCAATTTCGATCTCATGATCGTCAGTCTGAATCTGGAAAATGCCGACGGCTTGCGGCTCTGCTCGCAAGTGCGGTCGCTCGACCGGACGCGGCATTTGCCCATCATGATGATTGTCGAGCCGGGGGAGGAGGCGCGCCTGCTCCGTGGACTCGATATGGGCGTGAACGATTACATCGTACGCCCGGTCGACCCGAACGAGCTGTTGTCGCGTGTGCGGACGCAGATCAAACGCAAGCGCTATACCGACCATTTGCGGCTGCGACTTGAAGAGACCGTCGAAATGGCGATCCTCGATCCGCTGACGGCGCTCCACAATCGCCGCTACATGGCCAGTCATTTAAAAACATTGTTCGAGGAATCGGCCCAGCGCGGCAATCCGCTCTCTGTGCTTGTGATCGACATCGACCATTTCAAGGTGATCAACGACAGTCACGGTCATGACGCGGGCGATTCCGTGTTGCGGGAATTCGCGGCGCGGCTGCGGCGCAATATTCGTGGGATCGATCTGGCTTGCCGTCTCGGTGGCGAGGAGTTTGTCGTGGTGATGCCGGACACGGATCTCGGCAAGGCCTATGTGGTGGGCGAGCGGCTGAGACAATGCATTGCCACCGCGCCATTCTACGCCGGAGAGCGTCTTGGCGGGCTCGCGGTTACCGCCAGCGTGGGCGTCGCCGCGCTCGAGTTCCCGGACGACACGCCCGACCTCATTCTGAAACGGGCGGATCAGGCGCTGTACTGCGCCAAGCGCGACGGACGAAACCGGGTCGTCGCCGACGCGGCTTAGCCACCCTTCCTCAGTCCTCAGTGCCGCTCGGGCTCGATATGGGTCGGCCAGGCGCGAATCACTTTCGCGCCAAATTGTCCTCACGCGCGCCCAAAGCCGGCCGACCGGCTCACCTCGCCACTTGACCCTGGAACTGAGGCCTTGAGCCTAAGACTTTACAGCGGCTCATTTTTCGTCATATTACGCTAAATATGACGATTGATTTCGTTCCACCGTCGTGTGTTTTTATGGTTTGACTTAGTTTGGACGAATTGGTGCGGAAGCCAAGAAATGGGCGAGGGGGCCAGCGCGGGAGACCGGCGCGCCTTCCCGAACGTTTCCTTCCGGACCGAGAATAACCCTACGGAGTGCTCAGGTCCGCCGCATCTCCTGGGTCCGTGGGGTTCGGCTGGCCGGAACGCGGTTGAGTGGCCTCCTCGTAAGCGCCGCGTTTCGGCTGGCCACCCTTTTGGCGGTCTTTCTGCTTCTTCTCAAATCTGAATTTGGGTTGCCGCCTCACCTTTGGCCCGGGGAGGCCCGCGACGGAATATCCGCGATGCGGGGGCGCAACTGTGGCGTGACGTGCCGAACCAGCCGCAATGGGCCGGTCCCAAAAGCCGGCCGACGGCCGCTACTTAATCTTGGCTTCCTTGAATTCTACGTGCTTGCGCGCGACCGGGTCGTATTTTTTGAAGACGAGCTTTTCGGTCTGATTGCGCGGATTCTTCTTGGTCACGTAGAAATAGCCCGTGCCGGCGCTACTCACGAGCCTGATCTTTTGGGTGACGGACTTGGCCATGTCGTCCTCGGGTAATCGCTATAAAGTGGATTTCAGCGGAACCTACTGGGTAACGGTCGGAAGTCAAGACGAGGGTGGGGCGAACTGGTCGCCGAGTTCCTCTTTTGCCTCGGGATCGAAACCATGCATGAGCAGGGCCCATTGCAGGCCGACCAGAGAGCCCTTGACCGGCGCCAGCACAACGAGCGCCAGGATGATCGTCAGGGGCAGCCATAGCGCCCCATGAAGCCACATGGGCGGGCGATAGGCCATCTCCACGGCCAGGACCAGGCTGACCACCACATGGCCGACAATGACGATGGTGAAATAGGTCGGCGCGTCGTCGGCCCGCTGATGATGCAGGGCCTCGCCGCAATGGGGGCAGTCGTCCACCACCTTCAGATAGCGATGGAACATCGACCCCGTGCCGCAGGCTGGGCATTTGAGCCGGGCGCCGCGGAGCAGCGATTGCCAGACCTGGCGGGGGCCGGTCGACCGGCCGTCATGCTGGTGAGGCCGCTCGGGCTCAACTGACTTCTGCATTGCATCATCCCTTCGTGGCGGCGCTCTCGCCCATCAGCGGCGTTTGCGGGGGGCGCGGCCCTTTCCCGTCGTCTGCGGGCGGCCTTTGCCTTGCGGGCGGCCTTTAGTCTGCGGGCGGCCCTTAAAGCCCGTGTTTCTCGGGCGTCCTGGCTTGATACCGATCTTGCGCCCCTCGCTCAACATGTCAAAGCGTAGCGCCCCCGCGGTCGGGATGGCCTCGACCAGGCGGACCTCGACGGCGTCGCCGAGCTGATAGGCAAGGCCGGTGTCCTCGCCCACGAGCGCCCGCCGGACCTCGTCATGGTAGAAATATTCGTGGCCGATGCCGGAGGCCGGCACGAAGCCGTCGGCGCCCGTTTCGGCCAGGCGTACGAACAAACCCGTGCGCACGAGACCCGAGACGCGGGCGGGGAAGGTCGCGCCGATGCGGTCGGCTAGATAGGCGGCGATGAGCCGGTCGGTGGTGTCGCGCTCGGCCGCCATGGCCCGGCGCTCGGTGGCGGAGATGGCGATGGCGATCTCCTCCAGCTCGCCGATCTCGGTGTCGGTCAAGCCGCCGGCGCCGAGACCCTGCGCCCGGATCAGGGCGCGATGCACGATGAGGTCGGCATAGCGTCGGATCGGCGAGGTGAAATGAGCGTAGCGGCGCAGGTTGAGCCCGAAATGCCCGAAATTGTTCGGGTTGTATTCGGCCTGTGATTGGCTGCGCAACACCACTTCGGCGACCAGGTCGGCCGTCGGCGTGGCCCGCGTCTCGGCGAGGATGCGGTTGAACTGAGCCGGCCTGAGCGTGCCGGACTTGGGCAGGCTGAGGCCGATCGTGGCTAGAAACTCGCCCAGCGCGGCGAGCTTCTCCTTCGAGGGCTCGTCGTGGGCGCGATAGATGAGCGGCGTGCGCTTGGCCTCGAGGGTTTCGGCGGCGGCCACGTTGGCGGCGATCATGAACTCCTCGATCAGGCGATGGGCATCGAGGCGGGGCGGGGTAGCGACGCCGCGCACCTTGCCCTTGTCGTCGAGCAGGATCTTGCGCTCGGGCAGGTCGAGATCGAGCGGCCCGCGCTCGGTCCGCGCCAGCACGAGGCTGGCATAGGCGCCCCAGAGCGGCCGCAGCACGGTGTCGAGCAGAGGACCGGTCACTTCGTCGGCGCGGCCGTCGATTGCCGCTTGCGCTTGTTCGTAGCTGAGGCTCGCGGCCGAGCGCATCAGGCCGCGCACGAAGCGGTGCTCCTGTTTCCGGCCATCCTTGTCGAAGGTCATGCGGACGGCGAGGCAGGCGCGTGGCACGTCCTCTTTCAGGGAGCACAAATCATTGGAGATGCGTTCGGGCAGCATCGGCACGACACGATCGGGAAAGTAGACCGAGTTGCCGCGCTTGCGTGCTTCCTCGTCCAGCGCGTTGCCCGGCGTCACGTAATGGGAGACGTCGGCGATGGCGACGATCACGACCCAGCCGCCGCGGTTCTTCGGATCAGGGTCCGCTTCCGCCCACACCGCGTCGTCGTGGTCGCGCGCATCGGACGGATCGATGGTGACCAGCGGAATGTCCCGCAGATCCTCGCGGTGCCCGAGTTCGGCTTCCTTGGCGGCGTCGGCCGCGGCGATCACCGCGGGCGGGAAGGTGTCGGGGATGCCATGGGCATGAATCGCGATGAGGCTTGTCGCCTGTTGCGCTTCCGGATTGCCGAGCCGTTCGAGTACGCGGGCGGTGGGCACGCCGTAGCGTGCGGAGCGCGCCATCTCGAAGCGGACAAGCTCGCCGTTCTCGGCGTCGCCCGTGGAGCCGCGCGGAACGGTCCATTCCTTCAATTGCTTCTTGTCGATCGGATCGATGACGCCCCGGCCGTCCTTGAGGCTGCGGAAAATGCCGAGCAGGCTGTTGGTGGTGCGCGGCAGGCGCTTGATGGTGCGGGCCTGATAGGGATAGTCGCTGTCAGCCCCAAGCGCGGTGATGCGCGCCAGCACCTTATCGCCGATGCCGGCGGCGGCTGACGCGCCGTCGCGTTTGCTCTCGACCATGAGAATGCGGGGCGGGGCGCCGTGCTCGCTGTCCCATGTTGCCGGCTTGGCGATGAACTCGCCGTCCGCGTCGCGGGCGACGATCTCAAGCACCGTGACCGGCGGCAGGTCGCCCGGCTGTGACAGTTTTCGCCGCGAGCCTTCGATGAGGCCTTCATCGGCCATGTCGCGCAGCAGTGATTTGAGGGGGATGCGCGCGGCGCCTTTGATGCCGAAGGCGCGGGCGATCTCGCGCTTGCCGGCTTGCGTGGGCGACTCTTTCAGAAAGTCGAGAATCTGTTGCTTGGACGGCAGCTTGCCCGCGGTCTTGCTCCCGCTCTTGGCAGGCGCCGCCTTCTTCTTGGGGGCAGGCTGCTTTGGTCTGGCCACGTGCGCCGCTTAGCTCGCCGCCTCTTCGGCGGCCTCCTTGCTCTTGCCGCTCTTGGGCTTGCCGGTCTTGGGCTTGCCCTTCTTGCGCGCGGCTTTCTTCGCCGGCTTTTTGGCCGCCATCTTCTTGGCGGCCGCTTTCTTGGCAGGTTTCTTCTTGGCCGGCCCCTTGGCCGCCCGGGCGGCAATCAGCTCCACCGCCTCTTCCATGGTCATCTGTTCAGGATCACGGTCCTTTGGCAGGGTCGCGTTGATCTTCTGGTGCTTCACATAGGGACCGTAGCGCCCGCTCAGCACCTGCACCTTGCCGCCGCCTTCGGGGTGCTCGCCGAGCTCCTTGATGACGGTGGCGCCGCGCGGACTGCGGTTCGCGGCCTTCTCGGCCAGGAGCGCGATGGCGCGATTGGCGCCGACTTCGAAGACTTCCTCGGGCGTGCTCAGGCTCGCATATTTGCCGTCATGCTGGATGTAGGGCCCGTAGCGGCCATAGCCGGCGAGGATCGGTTTGCCGGTCTCCGGATGAAGGCCGATCTCGCGCGGCAGTGACAGGAGTTGCAGCGCGCGGGCGAGATCGATCGCGGCGGGGTCATCGCCTTTCGGGATCGAGCCGCGCTTCGGCTTTTCGCCGTCCACGGCCTCGCCGAGCTGGACGTAGGGTCCGAAGCGGCCGGTCCGCACGCTCACTTCGAGCCCGGTCTCGGGGTCGGTGCCAAGCACTTTGCCGTCGGCGAGCGCGGCTTTGTCGCCGGTTTCGGCGAGCTGCCGCGTGTAGCGGCAATCGGGATAGTTGGAGCAGCCGACAAAGGCGCCGA
>Ga0307379_10004466_pt1 | contig 19941 bp, 17 predicted proteins | sample UN2MG_FD_202237 | JGI IMG/M metagenome (GOLD analysis project Ga0307379, IMG submission 202237) | Soil microbial communities from Risofladan, Vaasa, Finland - UN-2 | ecosystem: Environmental > Terrestrial > Soil > Coastal area > Acid sulfate soil | place: Finland: Risofladan, Vaasa | collected... | reverse complement strand
AAGTACCTGAAGCGGTCAGTACAGGATTCTTAAAATCAAGATCTCCGATATTGAAATCAAGTTTTACCATTTCAGTTCATTTATATTGAAAACGGGTCCGTCGGTACAGGTACAGAGGTTACCCTTCACTGTTTCCACAATGCAGCACAGGCAGGCTCCGATGCCGCATCCCATAAGGTTTTCCAGTGACACTTCACATTCAATGTTGCTCTTCCTGCTGTATGCTCCCACTGCTTTCATCATTGCTTCAGGTCCGCAGCAATAAATTATGTCATACCTGGTTGACAAAAGCACTGAATGGCCTGTTGCAAATCCCTTTTCGCCCCGTGATCCGTCCTCGGTGGTCAGAAATACTTTGCCTATCTTCAGGTATTCATCATACTCTATAATACGCTCACTGTTACGGAAACCAAGAATTATTTCAGGTTTAAAACCATTGGCTTTCAGGTACTTCCCAAGGAACAGTAATGGTGCCACACCGCATCCACCCCCAACCAGAAGAATCTTCTGTTCCCTTTCCGGAAGACTGAAAGAATTGCCGAGAGGGTATATTATATTCAGCTGGTCGCCCTTTTTCAGTTCTGACAGCTTTTCGGTCCCTTTACCGGCTATCTGAATCAGGAGTTTAAATGTATTCCGTCCATAATTCACATCGTGTATTGAGAATGGCCTTCTTAAAAATGTTTCAGGACTATTTTCCACTTTTACTTCAGCGAACTGACCAGGCTTCATTTCCGGAAGTTTTTCCTTTCCGGATAGTTCAAGAATAAATATATCTTTGTTAAGGCGTTGGTTATCAATAATTTTAAGGGATTCTATGCGCTTTGCCATCTGGGGACGTTTATCGCAAATATACTTCTATTAGCGCATTTCATGAAAAAATCAGATAAAATCCCATTCAGCAGTATCAATCCTCTCCGGGTACAAATTCACGAAAACTGTTATCAGAATAAAACCAGACTATTTTTTCAACAGTGGGTATTCTTTTATTCTGTTTTTGCTCAGCATTTTCTGTATTATCTGCCTTTTCTTTTTTATCGGAATCTTTAATGTCCTGTTTTTCAATAGGTTCTACTATTTCAGTGTTTATATCAGACTCATCAAACAGCTTTTGCATTGAAGCTTCTTTATACATATTGCCCTTACCAAATAGCAACCATTCCATTGACAGGAAGGTATATTTATCAAGCATTTTCAATATAAGATCCAGGCTTGGCTTATTTCTTCCGGATAAAATATGGGAGATACCTGAAGGCTGGACTCCTATTTCTTCAGCAAATTGTGCTGCTGATTTATTTTCTGCCCTCAAAAACTCTATTAATCGCTCTTTCATATAAAAAATATGTTTATCACAAATGTAAAAATTAATTACATTACAGATGTAATCTTATTACATTACATCTGTAAACAGCAGTTCACTCCAGTAAAAGAATGTAATATTGTTTTATTATAATAGATTGTTATTCAGCTAATTAGAAAGTAATGTATTTAATGTTTTACTAAAGTTTAGATCCATTAATGTCTGGCATATAATATATTATGAGCTTATTCTAAAGATATTGAGATAAAATCATTGTTTCAGGCTCTGTTTTCATATACTCTGAAAGTAAGTAAAATATATTATTATGCTGATTTATAATCGATTATTTAATATAAATATATAATTGAATTTAAGTTACAATTGTAAATGAAAATTACATTGTTTTTATATTACAAATGTAAATAAATATCTTAAAATAACTGTTTACATGTGTAAACTCTTAACATTTTGTTCATTTTGACATGTGTAAGGTGTATTTTTGTAATTAAACCAGCAGAAATTTGTTTTTCATGCCCGTCCCCTGCTCCATCCTGAAATATTCAATTCTCACTGAATTCAGGAAAATAAAAAAATACCACGTTTGCGTGGAATTATCGTATAGTTTATTTTCCTTTAGAAAATAATTGGATCTGCAATGGTTAAGAAGAAATTTTCTATAGCTCTGCATTACCAGATTCTTATAATGCTGGTTGCCGGAGGTTTGTTTGGCTTTTATTTTCCGTCGGCTGCACAATATACCAACTGGATGGGGGAATTATTTCTCAGAGCCCTGAACATGATAATAATCCCGCTGATCCTTTGCTCCATAACGACAGGTGTTGCAAGCGTCGGCAGCAGCGGGAACCTTGGCAGGCTTGGTTTTAAAACACTTGCGTTTTATGTTTTTTCAACTCTGGCGGCCATAGTAACCGGATTTGCATTTGTCACTATCCTTAAGCCCGGAGTGGGTGCCGAACTCGGATTTCAGGCTCCCGTAGAGGAAATTGCTGCTGCCACAGATAATTTTGGAAGGACCCTTATTAAAATAATTCCAACAAATATATTTGAGGCAATGGTTCAGGGTCAGATGCTTTCGATAATATTCTTCGCAATACTTTTCGGTTATTTCATAACGCGGGTAAATGAGAAACCTAAGCAAATGCTTACAGATCTTATAAATTCTTTCCTTGAGGTGATAATGAAGCTGACACTGTTTGTTATAAAATTCACGCCAATAGGTATTTTCAGCATTACGGCAAAGGTGATTTCCCAGCAGGTGGAAATGGGAAATAACATCGGAGAAATTATAAGCCGTCTGGGCATCTATTTTGTCACTGTACTGCTCGGATTACTGGTTCATGGCTTTGTGACACTTCCCTTATCTGTCAAAATAGTAGGGAAAGCCAATCCTCTGAAGCATTTCAGGAATATGGCGACACCCCTTCTCACCGCCTTTTCCACATCTTCATCCAATGCCACCCTTCCCCTGTCAATGGAAGCCGTAGAGGAAAAAGATGGTGTTTCAAACAAGATCACAAGCTTCACGCTTCCGCTTGGAGCAACTATTAACATGAATGGCACAGCACTGTATGAGTGTGTGGCAGTAATGTTTATTGCACAGGCTTACGGGATAGATCTCTCCTTCGGACAGCAAATAGTTGTGATCTTTACTGCCCTTCTTGCTGCCATAGGAGCAGCAGGAATTCCCATGGCCGGACTGGTGATGATGGCTGTTGTTCTGAATGCGGTCGGTCTTCCGCTTGAAGGTATCGGTTTGATCCTGGCTGTAGACCGTATCCTTGACATGTTCAGAACTGCAATTAATGTATATGGAGACACCTGCTGCGCAGTCATCATAGCGAAATCGGAGGGAGAAAAGCTCAACATTTAGAGGACAGAATAAAAAGGATTAAAACAGGTATTCTTTTCAGAAAATGAAACTTACACGAAACTCCGGGCTGCCGTAGATATCATATTCTGATTCATTCAGTGCCCACAGAACCATCATATTAATTGAAGATCGCCTTCCAACCGGCTGACTGATTCCGGCACCGGCAAGAAGAGTATTTATATTGTATCTTGTTGTGGCAGAAGTTGATATTTGCCAGAATTCGGAGTCAAGGCTCATGAATTCATCTTCAAAGTGAAAGAAAATACCCATGTTAAGGCCAATGGGCAATATTGAATTTAAATCCTTAATAAGAACGAATTCCGTATATCCCCTGCCTCCGTATATGTCAGTCTTTCCCGTCGGATCCTTATAAAACCTGTAATTTGGTCCCGCAGCCACTGCCAGCCTTGGCAACACCCAAAATCCGATTATTGGGGATGCCTCAATATTCGTTATAGTTCCAATCTGCAATCCGAAGCTGCCGCCATAGAATATTCGTTCTCTCAATGGAGGTGGTTCGCTCCTCTCTCTCTGCGCTGAAGCCGCCTGGACAGCCAATAGCAGAAAAAGAAAGGCAGTAATCCTCATCCTGCGGAAATATGTACTGCAATGAGTAACAACCATAATTACATTTTGTAACTTTGATGTGATTAATGCAAATAAACGAAAAAATCTTACCTTTTAATATACAGGGAACAAAATGAACATTATCATTAACGGCGGGACAAGGGGAATTGGAAAAGAAATTGCCATGATAATGGCAGAAGAAGAATCCAATAAGATGTTTATTACCGGAAGAAACAGCAATGCGCTTAAACAATTGTCAGCCGGGGCAGAACACGGGAATATTTATACCCATGTTACAGATATGGACCTATTTGATGAAAATGAGAAAGCATTCATGGATGCTATTGCAGGTACCTTCAGTGATGTCGACATTCTGATAAACAATGCAGGATACCTGGTTCACAGGGATTTCATTAATTTCGATAAAAAAGATGCCAGAAAACTGATGGAGACAAATTTCTTTGGTCCAGCTTCACTTATACGTCTCCTGCATCCAATAATGAAGAGAGGTTCCCACATAGTAAATATCTCGAGCATGGGAGGTTTCCAGGGAAGCTCAAAATACAGGGGAATGTCGTATTACAGTGCCTCAAAAGCGGCTCTGTCATGCCTGTCGGAGTGCCTTGCCGGAGAATTTCTTGAAGCGGGCATTGCTGTTAACTGCCTGGCACTCGGATCAGTACAGACAGAGATGTTTGAAGAGGCCTTCCCGGGTTTAAAAGCCCCGGTAAGTGCAAAGGAGATGGCTCAGTTCATCGCAGATTTTGCCCTGAACGGGAACAAATTTTTTAACGGGAAGGTGTTGCCGGTGGCTTTCAGCGATCCGTGATGGGATTTCATGAATACGTTTTAATCGCAATTTTTCCGCTTAAAGCCAGTAATCCATTGAAAGCCAGAGATTTGATCTCATCCTCGCCGGGATATATCATTACTTTACCTATGAAATGAACCATTGATTTGATAAGATCTACAAATGATTCGTTGTATGCCAGTCCGCCTGTAAGTATTACTGCATCAACTTTACCCTCAAGGATGGCAGCCATTGCTCCTATCTCCTTTGATACCTGGTATGCAGCTGCATCCCTTATCAGGATCGCTTTCCTGTCACCCTCTTCTGCCATCTTACAAACATCTTTAAAGCTGTTCGTGCCCAGGTAGGCCACCATACCGCCTTTACCTGTTATCATCGATTTTATTTCGGCATAAGAGTATTTCCCGCTGAAGCAGAGGTCAGCAAGCTGTCCTGAAGGAAGGCCGCCTGACCGTTCAGGAGAAAAAGGACCGTCCCCGTGAAGAGCATTATTAACATCTATCACCCTGCCCTTCCTGTGAGTCCCCACGCTTATCCCGCCGCCCATATGAGCAATTATCAGGTTAAGATCTTCATACTGCTTCCCGATAGCTGCCGCATACATTCGTGCAACGGCTTTCTGGTTAAGGGCATGAAAGATCGATATCCTTTCGATTTCGGGATGCCCCGATATCCTTGCAACAGGCTGAAGCTCATCAACCACAACCGGATCGACAATATAGGCTTTCGCATTCGGCAATGCTAAAGCGATATCGTGTGCAATAATACCTCCAAGATTACTGGCATGCTGGCCGAGAAGTCCGGCTCTAAGATCGGCGATCATCCTTTCATTTACCTCATAGATACCTGATTCAATAGGCTTTACAAGCCCTCCCCTTCCCACAATAACAGCTATACGGGAAAGATCCGTATTTCTGGATCCAAGTTCCTGTAAAATAAGTTTTTTCCGGAATTCAAACTGGTCTGTAATATTCTTGTATCCCGAGATTTCAGTATGGCTGTGAGCAAGAGTCTTCTCAAAAAGCATCGAGTCCTCTTCAAAAAGGGCAAACTTGGTTGATGTAGAACCTGGATTTATTACCAGTATGAGCCTTTTTATCATATGCAGAGATTGTTAAATCCTATTATCATCCATAATTCAAGTCATCAGGCAGGCAAGGGCAATACAGTAGAACTTTGACTTTTCGCTTTCGCTCCGTGACATCAGGATCACTGGTTTTTGCGTTCCCTGTATCAGTCCTGCCAGTTCCCCCCCTGCAAACAGCATAAGTCCTTTATAAAAAGGATTGCATGATTCCAGCGAAGGAAACAGGAGAATATCGGCATCGCCTCCGACAGGAGTATTGATACCTTTTATTTCAATGCTTTTTTTATCGCATGCCAGAAAAAGATCCAGAGGACCGTCCATAGTACATTTTTCTATTTGTCCGTTCTCTGCCATTCTGCACATCTCAGGATAATCAACGGAATACTGAAAATGGCGACTCGGTTTTTCTGAAGCCCCTATTAGTGCTATTTTAGGCTTCTCTATACCGAACCTGGCGCACATTCTGATTGCATATTCAGCCATTGCGACCTTCTGTTCAAGGTTTGGGTATGGTATCACTGCAGGATCGGTAATAAACAGAAGCTTATGATAATCAGGTATTTCCACTGCACATACGTAGCTCAGGACTGCATCACGGAGCATGATTCCTGATTCCTTATCCATCACAGCCTTAAGGAATATATCTGTCCCTACAAGCCCTTTCATCACTATGTCAGCTGCACCTGTTCTGACAAGCATTACAGCTTCAGCCGAAGCTTTGACTTCGTTGTCGATATCGATAATGTTGAATTTAGCGGTATCAATACCTTTTTTCCCGCAGGTCTTTTTTATTTCCCCGCTGTTCCCGATCATTATTGCTTCCGCGAAGCCGGCATTAACAGCTTTATCGATAGCTCCGATGGTATTTGGGTCCTGTGCCCAGGCAACGGCAATAGTGTGCTTTTTCCCGGGGGTCAGCACCTTTTCTACCATCTGATCAAGAGATCTGATCATAGCTCTGTTATTTGCTGGCTGCTGCGGAGAGAAGAATGCTGTCGTATTTTGCCTGTTCCGAATCAGATCTTGAAGTAAGGACAATCGGGACACTGGCGCCAAGGATCAATGAAGCGACCTTCGCCTTGGCAAAGAAAACGAGTGATTTGTAAAGAACGTTACCCACTTCAATATCGGGCATCAGCAACAGGTCGGTATCGCCGGCGACTTCGCTTCTTATCCCTTTGTGGCGGGCACTTTCGAGACTTACGGCATTATCAAAAGCAAGGGGGCCGTCAATTATGCAATTCCTGATCTGGTCGCGCTGGTTCATTTTGGAGAGAAGTGCTGCATCAAGAGTGGCTTCCATATTCTCATTCACCATTTCCACAGCCCCGAGAACCGCAACCTTCGGCATATTGTAACCAAGCTTTATTAGACAGTTGACTGAATTGTTTATTATTGCTATTTTGTCTTTCAGGCTGGGAGCTATGTTCATTGCCACATCGGTAACAGCAATAACCTTGTGATATGTTTCAACCTCAAAGAGCGCAAAGTGTGACAGAAGGTTTCCGGTACGCAAACCCCATTCCTTGTTCAGGATGCATTTCAGCAGAGTTGAAGAGCCTACTTTCCCTTTCATAAGGATATCTCCTTCCTTGTTGCTGGCCATCTTTACGGACATCTCCACTGCCATTTCAATATCAGGTTCATGTATGATCCTGAGTCCGGTTATATCATAGTTATTTTCAGCAGAGATATTCTGGATGCTCTCCTTGTCGCCGATGAGTATAGGTTCAATAATGTTGTCTTTCCATGCTCTTACAACAGCTCCCAGCGAATGCTGATCCTGTGCAGTTGCCAGGATAAGCTTCTTCTTCGGTCCGCCGGCAACTATGTTCTTTAAATCAGAAAGGCTTTTTAATACCATAAATTATTATCGTTTATGCTTTACTTTGTTCAACTATATAGCGTGTATCAGATGCTATGACAAACTCCTCGTCCGTTGTTACTGCCATTACAATTACCCTGGATTCCGGTTTTGATATAATAAGATCGGCTCCTCTTGATCCATTATTGGCTTCATCATCAAAGATAATACCCAGGCTTTCCATATCCGAGCATATCATCTTTCTCATATTAAAATCGTTTTCCCCGATCCCGCCGGTGAAAACGAGAAGATCGGAACCATTCATTGCAGCACAGTACGAACCAATGAATTTTTTGACCTTGTATGCATACATCTTCAGGGCAAGTATTGCTTTTTTATTGCCGGCTTCTGCTGCAGTTTCAAGGTCACGCATATCTGAGGATATCTGAGAGATACCGAAAACACCGCTTTTCTTATTTATCATATTATTGACCCCGGTAAGATTAAGATGCTCTTTATCAGCAATATAAACGAGAACTCCCGGGTCAACTTCGCCGGTTCGTGTTCCCATGATGAGCCCGTCAACAGGGGTAAAACCCATTGATGTATCGACAGAAATGCTATTCTGTACAGCTGTTATTGATGCTCCGTTTCCCAGGTGACATGTAATGATCTTAAGTTCTTTTATATCCCTTCCAATAAGTTTTGCGGCCTTGTGAGCAACAAATTTATGACTGGTACCGTGGTACCCGTACTTCCTGATCCTGTATTTCTCATAATATTCGTAAGGCAGGGCATACATATAGGCGTAGTCGGGCATTGTCTGATGAAAGGAAGTATCAAAAACTGCAACCTGAGGTACTCCGGGGATAAGCTTCTCAACTGAGATAATTCCTTTAAGGTTTGCAGGATTATGCAGGGGTGCCAGTTCGATACATGTCTCGATGGTTTTTTTGACATCGTTATCAATAAGGACGCTCTCCTTATAATTCTCTCCTCCGTTTACCACCCTGTGACCCACAGCTTTTATCTCATTTACGTTCCTGATTACTCCGTGTTTGGGGTCACAAAGCACTTCCATCACCATGTTGATGCCGGTAGTATGATCCGGAATATCCGTTATGACCTTGTATGTTTCTCCTCCTGTCGGTTTGTGAGTCACTATACTTTCATTGAGTCCGATACGTTCCAGAAGACCTTTTGCTTTCATTTCACAACCGTCTGACATATCGAACAGCTGGTATTTTATTGAAGAGCTTCCGCAATTTAAAACTAGGATGATCATTTTATAAGTAATATGTTTTTGAATATTAATTCTTTATTTGATTCCTGCTGCCTGGTTTGCCGTGATTGCGATCATACTTACAATATCGCTTACCGAGCATCCGCGGGACAGGTCATTTATCGGGGCAGCCATACCCTGAAGTATCGGCCCGATTGCTTCTGCGTGAGCCAGCCTCTGTACAAGTTTGTAGGCGATATTTCCGCAATTAAGGTCAGGGAATACAAGGACATTGGCCTTTCCTGCTATTTTGCTGCCAGGAGCTTTTTTCTGTCCTATGGATTCGACAAGTGCAGCATCCCCCTGGAGTTCTCCGTCGATCATAAATTCCGGGGCCATTTGCTGTGCGATCTTTGTGGCACTTATGACCTTGTCAACCATTTCATGCTTTGCGCTGCCTTTTGTTGAGAAGCTGAGGATGGCTACCCTTGGTTCCATACCTGCCAGTGCTTTTGCAGTGCGTGCAGATGCTACTGCAATTTCAGCCAGTTCCTTATCGTCAGGATCCGGGTGTACTGCTCCATCGGCAAAAATAAGGACTCCGTTATCTCCGAAGCTTTTGTCCGGCAGTATCATTATGAAGGCGCCTGAAACAACCGAAATGCCGGGAGCTGTTTTCACATAATGAAAAGCCGGTCTCAGAACATCTCCTGTGGCATGATCGGCGCCGGAGACTTCACCGTCGGCATCTCCGCTCTTTATCATCAGGACACCAAGATATAAAGGATCTTCAATAAGTTTTAATGCCTCCTCCTTAGTCATTCCTTTATTCTTCCTCAACTCGACCATCATGTCTGCATATTGTTCTTTTTTCCCATGTGACTTAGGATCAACTATGGTTGTTTTTTCTAAATTCTTCAAACCGAGATTCGATGCATGGGTATGTATTTCATCAGGATCACCGATCAGGATTATCTGAGCCAATTCCTCTGCAACAGCAATATCCGCAGCCTTGATTGTCCTTTCCTCGTAGCCTTCAGGAAGCACAATCCTTTTATTGTGTTTTCTGGCATTCATCTTAATGCTATCCAATAATTCCATCGTATATCATGATTTTAAATTATTCGAAATTTTTTTTCTAAATGTACAAAAAAAAAGTCCTAATATACAATCGTACAAAGCATGATTATTGTCAGACCCATTAATTATTAATCACGATAAAAAAATCATGTTCAAATCATTTTTCTAAATTAGCAGCGCCGAAATAAATTATGATAACTGAAACGATATATACCCGCCTGGATTCTCTCCGAAGCACTCTTGAAGGCGAACTGAAGTATGACAGGATAACAAAAACAATTTATGCGACCGATGCTTCAGTGTACAGGGAAGTACCGCTTGCTGTGATCTGGCCTAAAGGAGAATCTGACCTGAAAAAGATCATTGAATTTGCAGGAAAAGAAAAAACCAGCCTGACATTAAGAGCTGCAGGAACATCACTGGCAGGACAGGTAGTCAGTTCAGGCATTATCGTTGATATCTCGAGATATATGAAAGATATTATCGAGATAAATGAGAAGGAAATGTGGGTCAGGGTTCAACCGGGGGTGGTGCTTGATGAATTGAATCTTAAGCTCAAAGAGAAAGGGCTCTTCTTCGGACCTGAGACTTCAACCTCTAACAGATGCAACCTTGGAGGAATGGTGGGGAACAATGCATGCGGATCCCATTCTGTAATTTACGGTTCGACAAGGGATCATACCATAGAAGTTAAGACTCTCCTGAGTGATGGCAGTAAGGCTATATTCGGACCGGTTGATAAAGAGACCTTCAATAAAAGATGTCTTCTTAATAATCTTGAAGGTATAATCTACCGGAAAATAAAGGAACTTCTTGACGATCCTGTTAACAGGGAAAATATCCGTGAAGGTTATCCTGATCCTGATATCCCCAGAAGGAATACCGGATATGCCCTGGATCTCCTCTTAAACAGCAGGGTATTTGATGAACACTCTGAATCACAATTTAATTTCTGTAATCTCCTGGCCGGATCGGAAGGCACATTGGCGGTTACTACCGAGATAAAACTGAATCTTGTAAAACTGCCTCCACCGAACAAAGCTCTTGTATGTGTTCATCTTGAAAAACGGAATGATGCTTTTCTGGCCAACCTGATAGCTTTAAAATACAAGCCTGCTGCAGTTGAGATGATGGATGACAAGATCCTTGAACTTACAGAAAACAATCTGAGCCAGAGAAAGAACAGGTTCTTCCTTGAAGGCAAACCTGCCGCGATAGTCATTGTTGAATTTGCAAAGGAGACTGCGGAAGAGACCAGCAGGATTACTTCCTCTATGATAAATGAATTAAAATCGTCCGGCTACGGTTATTCTTTCCCCATAATCACAGGCAAGGATATTCAGAAAGTATGGGACCTCCGGAAAGCAGGTCTTGGCGTCCTGGCAAACATGAAAGGTGATCCGAAACCGGTCTCTCTTATTGAGGATACGGCAATCCGTGTTGAGCAGATGCCGGAGTACATTGCTGATTTTGAGAAGATGCTGTCGGCTTACGGTAAAGAGTCGGTTTATCATGCTCATATAGGCACCGGTGAACTGCATATCAGACCTGTTCTTAATCTGAAGGATCCTGCAGATGCTGAACTTTTCAGAACTCTGGGCATTGAAACAGCAAAGCTGGTGAAAAAGTACAGGGGTTCGATGAGCGGGGAACATGGCGACGGCAGATTAAGAGGTGAATTCATTCCGCTGATAATAGGCGAGCACAATTATAATCTCCTCAAAGAAGTAAAGAAGACCTGGGATCCGGATAATATCCTGAATCCGGGAAAGATCACCGATACTCCGAGAATGAATACTTTCCTCAGGTATGCGCCGGGGAAAAAGACTCCGGAGATTAAGACAATTTTTGATTTTTCATCAACTGACGGAATAATAAGGGCAGCGGAGAAATGCAACGGATCGGGTGACTGCCGTAAAACAGTTGTCATTGGAGGCACAATGTGTCCCTCTTTTATGGCAACAGGCGAAGAAAAGAATTGCACACGTGCCAGGGCAAACATCCTGAGAGAATTCCTGTCTGCTGACGGGAGCAATCCATGGGACCACAGTGAGATCTATGAAATACTCGATCTTTGTCTTTCATGCAAGGGATGTAAATCAGAATGTCCTTCAGAAGTTGATATTACAAAACTGAAGGCTGAATTTTTGCAACACTGGTATGATAAGCACGGAATACCGCTCAGGACAAGGCTGATAGCTTACATCTCAACCATCAATAAGATAGGTTCTTTTGTGCCATTCATCTTTAATTTCTTCATTAAGAATAAGATAACCTCCTGGTTGCTTAAAAAGATAATTAATATTGCACCAGGAAGGTCTATACCGTTATTATATAAAACCACATTAAGAAAGTGGATCAGGAAAAACCTGGGGTTGATCAACCCGAAAGAGCCTGCGGGTAAAGTCTGCCTTTTCATAGATGAATTTACCAATTTCAATGATACGGAGACTGGCATAACAGCTATAAGCCTTCTTACATCATTAGGTTATGAGGTCAAAATTGTGAACCATGGAGACAGTGCAAGAACATTCCTGTCAAAAGGATTTTTAAGGAAAGCCAGGAAGATCGTGAGAAAGAATATCAAGGTATTTTCTGGCATAATTAATGAAGATCTGCCCCTTATTGGTATTGAGCCTTCAGCGATATTCGGATTCCGGGACGAGTACCCTGAGCTTGCCGGTGATGATCTGAAGGAGTCTGCGGATAAGATTGCAAAAAATAGCTATTTGATTGATGAATTCATTGCCGGCGAATTCCGGTCAGGGAGGATTAATAAGGAATTATTCGCAGATACTGGCAAAGAGATCATCTTGCATGCGCATTGTCAGCAGAAGGCGATCTCATCTTCCGAAAGCACAATTGAAATGCTCTCTATACCAGTCAATTACACAGTAAAGGAAATACCTTCGGGTTGCTGCGGGATGGCAGGATCATTTGGTTATGAGAAGGAACACTTTGATCTCTCGAACAGTATTGGCGAACTTGCACTCTTCCCGGCCGTGAGGGGAGCAGATGAGAATGTTATCGTTGCCGCTCCTGGCACAAGCTGCAGGCATCATATAAAAGACGGAACCGGGAAAATTGCCAGGCATCCGGTTCAAGTATTATACGATGCACTTAAGAAATAAATGGGTGCTGGGTGCTGGGTGCTGGTTAGATATTGAAAGTAAAATTATCGGAGTCTTTGAGGACAGGAAATTTCTTGCGGAAATCCGACAGTTCTTTCATTGAAATATCTGCAGTAAGCACACATTCCTTATTCTTTTCAGCAAAAGCAATTATCTCCCCTTTCGGATTGATGATCATAGAGTCGCCGCAATATTTGATACCGGTCCCATCTGCTCCGATCCTGTTGGCGCCGGCAACAAAACACTGATTTTCGATGGCTCTTGCCTTGAGCAGGGTGGTCCATACATCCCTTCTTGCCTCCGGCCAGTTGGCTGAATTGATCAGCAGGTCATAGTCATTTCTGTTCCTGCTCCATACAGGGAACCTGAGGTCGTAGCATATATTAGGGCAGATTCTGACCTCCCTGAATTTGAAAGTCACTCTTTCCCTTCCATGCGTGAATGCTTTCTCTTCACCTGACATGGTGAAAAGATGTCGTTTATCGTAAAACCATGATTTCCCTTCCGGTGTAACGAAGAGCCACCGGTTAAAGAACATGCTTCCTTCTCCCGCAATATAACTGCCGCAAAGTCCAAAATTACCCTCCGAAGAGATTCTTATCATCCATTCGAAGGTTGTGGAAAACGGCTTTTCATATAGTTTTTCAGCATTCATTGTGAAACCTGTACTGAACATTTCAGGAAGAATGACGAGGTCAGTTTTATTGCAGAGATCAGATATCAGATATTCAATTTGCCTGAAATTACCTGATTTATCTTCCCATATTAAATCGGGTTGAATAATGGAAATTCTCATTTTACTGAACTGTTATAATGACACTGCCATAAAAAAAAAGCACAGGCATTTTTATATTACCTGTACTTTTTAAAGATCTTACAAACGGTTTATTTTTCTGTTAAAGAGTTGTAATAATCATCGAAGATCCCGCTTACCAGAGGCTTATAATAGAGCCAGAAGAACCTTCTGAAATCATCAGGCTTTTTGGAATAGATGATGCCTTTCAGTTTATCAACTCCCTTGAATTTTGATGCCCAGACAGGTACATTGGCACTTGTGAAATCACCTGAAAAATAATAAGTTCTCTGCATATCAGGTTCCTGGATAACCGCAGGGAACAGATTGTCGAGTCCATAATTAATAAGGAGTGAATCACCTATTGTGGTTGTTCCGATCCGGAAATTTGAAATTACGTTATTTGAAAGCGGGTCAATAATATCAAACCATTCGTTAAAAGCGATTGTTTCAGGAAGATTGTATTTTGCACAATAAGCAGAATCTGTTACAATCTCAACAGGTAAGGCGTTTAAATGTATTCCCTCTTCGAGAACGATTATCGACCTGTCCCTTAGAAGTACAACCCCGGGTTTTGTAAAGGTCCAGGGTTTTTTAAATTGCTTACGGTACATGGCAGTCATCCATATAGGGAAGTCCTCACTGAGGGTGTCGAGAGTAGCGAAGTATTTTCCTGTCCATCCCCGGTATACTATTCCCAACCTTTCCTGAATTCTGTAAGAATCATATTCAGATGTCGGGTAATCGAATGAATTGTATTCCATTATGATTAACCTATCCCTGTCCTTCATCTCCTTAATCAGAAAATTATCAGTATTATTCAGTCCGCCATAAAGTTTCCTTGAACGGCGGCTTTTGTTTATTCCCTGATACCAATCATTGAAAAAAACTCCGTAAGTGTCTGTAAAATAGATTGCATCAATTGAATCTGCGATTTCAATTACATTCGCCAGACGATATTCTCTTCTGTCCCATGTTTTAGCTTTCTTAGGCCTGGTAGGAAAGAATCCATAATAATCTTTTTTGTAAGAATAGCTTGTTTTATTCTCTTTTTTGACAAACCTGTCACTTGCTAAAATCCAGTTAAGCGACTCATGCTTTTCCCGTTCAAATGATGAGACGGTCTTGTCGACAATAAAGATATCCAGTGGCTTTTTGGTTTGAAAAGTCCAGCGGAGCAGGTTGATTACCGGCAGAGCAAGAAGTACTACCAGGATAATAATTACAATAATCAAAGGTTTTTTCATAACTGAATTAATATCTGAAAGTATTCAAGTACAAAAACTATAAAAGGATACTAAAAACAACTCAAAATCAATTGTTAAATGTATTAATTTATTTTTTCTAATGAAAATAAATTTGGACCAATTTAGTAAAAATTATTTAACCGCAAAAACTGTCAATAGCCGCAAGCCGTATTATTGCCTCTTTTATCTGCACCGCCGGCAAGTCCTCCATCAGGCAGGACCTGTATCGCATTGACTCTTCCGATAGATTGCCTCAGCATTGTTTCATGCCCTAAGTGTTTTAGCTTCAACAAAGTAAGACTATCGATTCCGTCTGCCTCATAGCTTATCCAGTCGGGCAGCCACTGATGGTGAAACCTCCCTGCATCAACGGCTTCCCTGATGCCCATATTGTGGTCAATGACATTAATAATTACCTGAAATACCGATGTCGGGATGGTGGATCCGCCCGGAGAACCGGCAACAAGAAAAAGTTTTCCATCTTTATCAACAATGACCGGGGTCATAGAACTGAGCATTCTTTTTCCGGGTTCTATTGCATTGGCATCACCGCCTGTCAGCCCGAAAATATTGGGGATGCCGGGTTTTACCGAAAAATCATTCATCTCATTATTGAGGAAGAATCCGGCCCCATCGACAATAATGCTGCTTCCATAAATATTATTCAGTGTTGTGGTAACAGCCACTGCATTTCCGTTTTCATCAACCACTGAATAATGTGTTGTCTCTTCACTTACGTAACCTTCAGGGGATCCGGCTCTTATTTCAGCCGACAATGAAGCCTTATTCTCGTCGAAATCAGCCAGTCTTCCGGTTAAATATTCATGATCCAGCAATCCGGCAACAGGGACATTTATAAAATCCGGGTCACCGGAAAATTCAGCACGGTCGGCATAGACTCTCCTCTCAGCCTCAGTCATGAGGTGTATACTCTTTACCGAATGAAATCCCCACTCCTCAAGCGGATACGATTCAACTATACCGAGAAGCTGAAACAGAATTATTCCACCACCTGAAGGAGGAGGTACGGTGATCAGCCGGCAGCCTCTGTATTCTGTTATCAGCGGCTCACGGAAAACTGACTCATATTCACTGAGATCCTGTTCTGTGATTATCCCGTTGCCTCTTTTTATCTCCTGGAGAATAAGTTGAGCAGTCTCTCCGGAATAAAAGCCATCCCTGCCGTGATCCCTTATCCTTTCAAGAGTTTCGGACAGATCAGGCTGCTTAAGTATATCCCCAGCCTTCCATTCCGTGTCCTTTACAAAAGCCGGTTTATTTTTGTTTTTCCGGATGAAGTATTCCCTGTTATCGTTCAATGATCGTGCCTGTTCTTCAGTGAGTGAATATCCGTTTGTTGCCAGGTCTATTGCAGGCTGGATAACCTTCCGGAAGCTTAGCCTGCCATATTTTGAATGGATCTTTATCAGACCGTCCACCGAGCCCGGGACCCCTGCAGCAAGGTGAGCCGCCGTGCTTGATCCTTCAATAACATTCCCATCATCGTCAAGGTACATGTCCCTTGAAGCGCCGAGAGGAGCCTTTTCCCTGAAGTCGATGACGTCGGCTGAGCCGTCACTGGTTCTGATAACCATGAATCCTCCCCCTCCTATATTTCCGGCCTCAGGGTAACATACTGCGAGTGCAAAACCTGTAGCAACGGCTGCATCAACTGCATTGCCGCCTTCCTTCAGTATCCTGACACCGGTAAGCGATCCCTGCGGATGAGCTGAGACCACCATGCCATGCTTTGAAACAATATTGCGGCCTTCGATGATTTTCTGATTCCTGATTCCGGAGTTTCCACTGCAGCCGCTGAATATCAGAAAAACAATGACCAGAAATATATGGGATACTTTCATGATGATATTTTATTGATGACTTCAAATTTATTAAAAGGGGTGCATTAAACAATAGAATTTACTTCAGGTTGCTGGTTCCGGGTTCCAGGTTCCGGGAATAGTAATTTTAATTACTTTTACACAAACTTCGGTGTATGCTTTCAAATCAACCGCTGGCAGAGAGGCTGAGGCCAAAGGATCTGGATGAGTTTTGCGGACAGGATCACCTTGTCGGCAAGAACGCAGTGTTGAGAAAGGTAATCGAATCAGGGAATATACCTTCATTTGTTTTGTGGGGGCCTCCAGGAGTAGGTAAAACCACTCTTGCCAGGATCATCGCCAATACACTCAAACGGCCCTTTTTTCATCTAAGCGCAGTTCATTCGGGAGTAAAAGATGTCAGGGAAACCATTGATAAAGCAAAGAAACAGCAGTTTTTCAACCTTCCTAATCCTGTGCTGTTCATTGACGAAATACATCGTTTCAACAAATCCCAGCAGGATTCCCTTTTGAGTGCGGTAGAACAGGGAATAATCACTCTTATAGGCGCAACAACCGAGAATCCTTCATTTGAGGTCATACCCCCTCTCCTTTCACGGTGCCAGGTTTATGTTATGAATCCGCTCAGCAGGGATGAGCTTCTGGAATTACTCAACAGGGCAATAAAAAAAGATGTTTACCTGGCTGCATATAACATAGAAATTGCTGAATATGAGGCTCTTATGCGTTTTTCAGGGGGAGATGCCCGGAAACTCTACAATGCGCTTGAGCTGGTCGTTTCATCTGAGGCCGATACGGCGGGTTCCGGAAAGATAATCATAACAGATGACAAGGTGCTGACTCATGTCCAGAAAAATCTTGCTTTATATGACAAAAATGGTGAACAGCATTACGATATAATTTCAGCATTCATCAAATCGCTCAGAGGAAGCGATCCGAATGCGGCTGTTTACTGGCTGGCAAGAATGGTTGCAGGCGGTGAGGATCCTAAATTCATTGCAAGGAGGATGGTAATCCTTGCAGCAGAAGATATCGGACTGGCAAATCCCAATGCGCTCCTGATGGCACAGACATGTTTTGAGGCAGTTAACGTTATAGGCTGGCCTGAATCGAGAATCATCCTTTCAGAAGCCGCTGTTTACCTTGCCACTTCGCCAAAGAGCAATGCTTCATATATGGCAATAGAGAATGCTACTGAAGCAGTAAGGGATAAAGGCGATCTGCCGGTTCCGCTTCATATCAGGAATGCTCCGACACAGCTGATGAAAGACCTGGGTTATCATAAGGATTACAAATATGCTCATAGTTACGAGGGTAATTTTGTTAAGGAGAACTACCTTCCTGAAGAAATAAAGGGAACTCAGTTTTATGAGCCCGGAACAAATCCCAAGGAGGAAGAAATACGAAAAAGGCTCAGTAATCTGTGGAAGGATATATACAAGTATTAATAGTATGGCGACAGGCGATATGATCTGAGAAGGGTACGGGAGTGTGTTTTATAGTTGGTATGATATTTGAAAATAAGGATATTATTTTGTTACCTTTACAATAGCATGAACAAAATCGGAATTGATATACCCGGGATAAAGTTCGGGAATTCGGGTAACTTTATCCTTATTGCAGGTCCTTGTGTTGTTGAAGGTGAAAAAGTGGTTTTAGAAACTGCAGAGCACCTGATAAATCTGTCAGAGAAATATAAGATACCTTTTGTATTTAAAGCTTCCTATCGTAAAGCAAACCGTTCAAAGATCGATTCTTTTTCCGGTATAGGAGATGAAAAGGCTTTAAGAATTCTTGCGCAGGTAAGAGAGAAATTTTCGGTCCCGGTCATAACTGATATTCACAATCCTTCCGAAGCTGAAACAGTTGCACAGTATGTTGACATATTGCAGATCCCCGCTTTCCTCTGCAGGCAGACCGACCTGCTTGTGGCTGCAGCAGGTACCGGCAAATGGATCAATATAAAGAAAGGCCAGTTCCTTTCAGGATCATCGATGAAATTTGCTGTACAAAAAGTAAGGGATTCCGGCAATGACAGGATTATGGTGACTGACCGCGGAAATATGTTCGGTTATCAGGATATTATTGTTGATTTCAGGAACATACCCGTCATGCAGAAGATAGGTGTTCCTGTTATCATGGATATCACCCATTCGCTTCAGCAGCCCAATCAGGATGCAGGTGTTTCCGGCGGAATACCCGAAATGATAGAAACCATAGGCAAAGCAGCGATCAGCGTCGGTGCTGACGGTATATTTATAGAAACCCATCCTGATCCTGCATCTGCAAAATCGGATGGGGCCAATATGCTGAAATTGCATGATATGAATACCCTTTTAATTAAGCTCGTTGCGCTCAGACAAACGATAAATTCATTCAATTCTTAAACATTAATTTCAAATTTTATGAAAAAATTATTTTTGATTACAGCATGCCTTCTCGCAGCTGTTGTTATTAACGCACAATCCCTTGAAGAGATTGTAAAAAAGTACTCTGCTGCCAATAAGCTGGACCAGGTTTCTGGTAAGCAGACAATTAAAATCACAGCCAGCATGTCGATGATGGGTATGGATATGCCCATGGAGATGTGGATGAAAAAGCCAAACAAAATAAAGACTGTTACCAACATGGGCGGACAGGATATGATACAGGTCTTTGACGGAGAAAAGGGATATTCTGTCAATCCGATGACCGGCTCAGCTGATCCTGTCGAAATGTCAGCTGACCAGGTGAGGGATATTCAGAGAAGCAATATCTTCCAGAACTACCTGGAAAACTACCTTAAAAACGGACAGCTGGCTCTAGAAGGAGAAGAAAGCATTAATGGCAAATCTGCTTTCAAAATCAAAGCCACCCTTGACGGAGGAACAATTGCTTATTTATTCATTGATAAAGATTCATATCTGCTTTCAAAGACAACCACTGATGTGAACCAGGGAGGAATGACTATGACACTTGAAGCTGTTCCGTCAGAATATACCGACAACAACGGGGTCTTTCTGCCAATGAAAACCACTACTACTGTCAGCGGAATGGAGATCATTACAACCTTTACAAAAGTTGAGGTTGATATTCCGATAGATGACAGTGTGTTTAAGATCAAATGACCCCCAGCCCCCCTGAAGGGGGGTTAAAACCCAGCAATATCGGGGATTATATATAACAGC
>Ga0307379_10004464_pt1 | contig 19943 bp, 23 predicted proteins | sample UN2MG_FD_202237 | JGI IMG/M metagenome (GOLD analysis project Ga0307379, IMG submission 202237) | Soil microbial communities from Risofladan, Vaasa, Finland - UN-2 | ecosystem: Environmental > Terrestrial > Soil > Coastal area > Acid sulfate soil | place: Finland: Risofladan, Vaasa | collected... | reverse complement strand
CCATGGACCGTAATTATCGAATAGGACAGCTACGGCCTGTAGTAGCATACCGATTGATTGCTAAGCATACTTTAGATGAAGCTAAAGCTGCTGCGATGGATCAGAAAATTGATTTTAATAAGCTAGTATTAAATTCAAACGTTTGTGCTACTTGTCCTGAGTTTGCGAAACGTTGCTCTAAATTTAATATTCGTTTATACGATGACGCTTGTGTCTTTACACGTGAAATGGATCGTAAGATTGTGAAGGTGAGACCTATCCCATGAAGATACAGATAGAATTCAATGCTGCTGATTTTAAAGCAATGATCACTTCCTTTTTTGCGGAGGCGGGCTTCCAGCTAGATCCCAAAGAAGAGGTGCGTTTACAGGAACAATTCAACGCAGCTTTTCCAGATAATATAAGAGTAGACGTAGCTCCCGCACCTGAGACAATACCATTCCCTGCAGATCCTCCAATGAAAGAGTTTTTTACAACTGCGACCGCCCCTGAGGACGTAGAAGAGGGAGAACAGGTTAAACCAAAAAATACTTTTAGTCTTAGAGATCTTCAGGATCCTACTTATTCTGATGATTTGCCTGTAATACGAGATATCTTAAGTCAAAGTCGTGCCTTAGAAAGGGAACCGCGTTAGTATGGATGAGGATTATGATAACGAAACAGGGGTTACGCTCGAGTCTGTTCAGCTCGCAGCGATCCCCTTAGCTAACAAATTACCTAGAGGGTACTTATCGGTATCCCAAGTTACACAGTTTTTAAAGTGTGCTGCCGCCTACTCTTTCCGTTACGTAGAGGGCATAACTGTACCGGGTAACAATTATACTATTCAAGGACGTGCAGTCCATAAAGCAGCTGAAACACTGCACTTGTCTATGATACAAGAGGTACTCAAGACGGGGCAGCTGACTTCTGAAGCTGAGATGGAGTCCGTTTATTCAGATACCCATGACAAAGAGCTGGTTGACAACTCTGAGTTATTATTGATAGACGTTCCGGGCTGGGGTCAAGTAAAAGACGAAGGTCTTATGCTTACGCGTCAGTATCGTAAAGGTGCTTTAGGGGATTTAGCAAATCCAGATACCGGTTTCCCCTTACTAAAAATACAGCCGGTAGCAGCAGAGCTCACGGTTAAAGTCGCATTGACACCAGAAGGCAGGGAGCCTATACCGTTTTTGGGTGTCATAGATCTTGAAGAAGTTGACGCAATTGTCGACCTCAAGAATAAGAAAAAAGCGTGCACGCAGGCGGAAGCAGATAATAGTTTACAGTTGACGCTGTACGCGCATATTCGAGGCAAGTCGGTTGTTCGCTTGGACCAACTGGTAAAGCCAACTAAGACAAAAGGGGTACGGTACATACGTACCCAATCTTATCGTAATACCAAAGACGTAAAGCATGCATTACACGTAGTTCAGGGTGTTACCGACGCTATCGTGGCAGGTAACTTTATGCGTACTAATCCTGAAAATTGGTGGTGCTCTAGTAAGTGGTGTGCTTACTGGGGTAGCTGTAGAGGTAAAGACTGATGGTAGATAGTTATTGGACTAGTAGACCTGACTTAACACGGCTTCCGGAACATCTCCGTCAGTCATTAACTAAACCGATACCGATACGGCCTGCGGAGATTATAGCTCAAACTATTGTCTTCCCAGTGACCGCTGAACAAGGGTTAAATCACCCTAATGGACGCTTAAGGGCCTTAGTTCATCTACCCAAAGCAGAGTCTATGGTTCCTGAGGGTATCCAATTAGAAACAAGTAACTTCACGGGTCATCGACCCATTTACGTAACTATAGTAAAATCAGCGGATTGCCCTGAGTTTTTTCGAGGGGCAATTACCGCTTATGTTCGCGCCTGTGGTAACTGGGATTCGTTAGACAAAATCATTGAGGAATTGAAATGCAACAGCCCTGTGTAACCGTTAACTTAAAATGTGACCGTACGGGTAAAACTACCCCCGTGGAAGTGGCTATAGAGGGCGCGGCAGCGCTAATGAACGCAGTAACTAAAAAGCAAGCCATGGCAGAGAACCTACGCAGCGAGCTTGCCAAATTAGATAGCGCGTCTTTACCCGATCTGGTTATTTGTTTTCGGGGGAAAGTCGTCGTGTTACCGTATATTAATGCGGAGAACGACGTTGTCATATGTAGGAGCTTGGCCGCAGCGATCCATCGTGAAGACGTATTTACCTATGATCCTGCGCAAGTTAAAAGAAAACCACGAAAAGTGGTAAAAGAGGATGCTCCTACACCGCTTGCAAATAAACCAGCTAAATGAAAAAATACGGCGTAGACGAAACGGCACCTGCAGGACAAAAGACTGCTGCAGTCTTGTCTAAATGTCCGGTATGTGGCCAAACATTAATACAAGAAGGTACCGTGGTATTGTGCCCAAAACACGGTTCTGAACCCTTTGAGAGTAAGTAATGGATAGGTACCATAAATCCACGGAATTGCTTACTCAGCGCTTAAGTTTAATACGCGCAATTTATATTGTCAGTGTAGCTGCAGGTGGTCCGCCTGAAGACATACACAGAGAATTCCATCAAGCCGTGGGTGACATCCTTGAGGGAATTAGTTTATCAGCGTTGACGTTAACTTATATCGATCGCAGTAAAGTGGTGTCGGAAGCAGCATGGTTACGTGAGAAAACTTAAGTAGGGACAACATGCGGAAACGAACACGAGGACTTGACTTAAATAGGATCTTCAGCGTAGACGCCCTAGAAAGTGCAGTTAAGGTCGCACTTTTCGTGGGAAAAACTATGGAGGGGACTAAGTATTCTGCGGAAGCCCCTCTCCTTATTAAAACAGCAGAGACCTTCAAGGGCATATTCTTGGTGCCTGAGAAATCGGATGACTTAACCGCGCTTAGGATACGCGCGCTTGTACATAAACTGAAACGTTTGGACCCTATTAGAGACGCGGCAACCTACGCCGCAACGCAACAAGCAATTGACGAGTTACTAGATCTATCTACTACCACAGCTGAGGCTTAGTATGAGTACTGTTTCTCTTAAAGAGGTTCCGTTCGAACACATCGAATGCGATGTGGACTTCAATGCCCGTAAGGATTACGAGGACATTGAGGAGTTAGCAAACTCCATTCAGTCGGCTGGATTGCTAGAGCCGATTGGTGTAGTTGCCAATCCAAAGAAATCCGGACAGTACTTTGTCGGATATGGTTTCAGGCGCTACAAAGCCATCTGCCTTATCCGCGAAAAACTAGGGCCCGAGGCCTTCGCTGAGGTTCCTTGTGTGATCAAGCAGTGCACGCTGCAAGATCTAAAACAGCTGAACCTCATTGAAAACCTTGATCGGAAGTCACTCAAACCCCATGAAATCAGTAATGCCATCATCGGCATGGTTAACGCGGGGTTAGAGCAGCGGGATATTGCCGCACGATTAGGTCGCCCTCAATCATGGGTATCCTACCATTATAAGGTAGGTACGAAGTTGAACGTAACTGCAGCCAAAGCTTTTGAAGAGGGAGAGCTAACTCTCGAACAAGCTTTGTATATTGCAGATGTACCGGAAGACGAGCAGACCGTATTAATAGAGTCTATTCTTAGCGCAGAGACGCGTACGGAAGCACGTAACATCGCTAAGGGAGCCTCTAAAGCCAAAGGAGCACGGCGTACCTACGTTAATAAAGGACGGCCTTCTGCGAAGAATCTCGGACAGAAAATTCGAGATTATTCGTTTGAAGCCACTGCTCCTGCAGCACCTGTTGCGGAACGCGCATTCTATAATGGCGTAATCGCAGGGATGCGCGTAGCATTAGGTGATGAAACCGGTGAGCTATCTCCAGGTGAAGACTACGGAGACACCGATTTCGATAAGCCTGAAGAACGTAAGGCTGCGCCCGCTAAGAAAGCTAAGGGAAAGCGTGGACGCAAGAAGAAGGTAGCTAAAGCTACTGTGGCATCCAGCGCTGCGGCGGAAGCCGCTAATTAAAATACCATCCTTTGTTCCACTGCGACATTACGCATTTTACTGAGAGCGCTCTCACGTAGCTGACGTACGCGCTCTCCAGTAATAACTAAGACTTTACCCACTTGGCGTAAAGTCTTAGGCGTAGTGTCGATACCAAAACAAGTTTTTATAATAAAACGCTCGCGGACAGTAAGCACAGCAGAATCTAATAGGCGGGTCGTGCTTTCATGATCATGAAACAAATCAACCGGGTCGTCTGTTAGGTCTGTCTGTGCTATACTGTCTGTGAATTCAATGGGTGTGGGGGTCGTTACCCCCTTAGATATTGCGTGCGTAGGTATGTGACACAGATTGAGATGCTTGTTTTCTTCACGCATCTCATGGCGTACCCACCAACCTGCATACGTTAAAAACCGAGTACCTTGCGACAGGTCAAACTTGGTTAGCGCCCGTAGAAGGCCTATGTTACCTGCAGCGATTAGATCTTGAAAGGCTGCGCGATCACGTGATCGATGATGCCGACGTGCTTCTGCGATTACAAACTTCAGTGCGCCTTTAATTATTTTATCAAGAATAATTGCACGTAAAGCTTTATCCTCACTTTCTTTATATTGTGTAATAAGCGCACGTTCCTCTTGTGCGTTTAGTACTTTAACATTGCTAATTTCACTAAAGTACTTTGTTAGTGAATCATTAGTTACGACTTCTTTTATTTTTTCAGTTTCTGAAGTCGAAAAAGAGTCTAACATGGATTGACGGCTCCCTTAACTTACGTATACTAGGTACCCCTCTTTGATGAGGGAACTCAAGGAAAACTTACTTATGGCTGAAACAAATCAAGAAATTATCGCTACTTTAACTAAAATTGACGAAACGATTCAGGGAATCGGTGAAGTCCTAGAAGGACTTACGTTAAGTGATGAAATACGTGCCAAGATTAAGCACGTTGCGGAATTAACAAGTCCCAAGGTAGAGGGCATCGAGGGTGGCGCTACACGGTTCCGTGTAGCAAATATCCAATTACGCCAACCCATATCTAATTCACCTTCAATACCCGATACTTGCAAGCCGGGTCAACTGTACAGTTCCGGCGATCCCATCGGAGACTCTATACGCTTTATCCCGATCTTACGCCATGCACAACGTAAGAAATGGATGGAGGACAGCAAAATAGATTGTCAGTCCATCGATGGCGTGACCGGGTCACGCTATGGAGAGTGCAAGGCTTGTCCCTATGGTAAATACACTGCAGGTGTACAGACACCGTGTAGTCTTGGGCATACCTTCTTTGTTGTGACCCCTGATTTAAACAAGCTGTACCGTATCGACTTCCAGAAGTCGTCGGCAAAAGCCGGGAAGAACATCTTGAGTCTGACGGAGCCGCCGTCGCTCTGGGGTAAGATCTTTCAGCTTTCCACCGAGCATCATACCGGACAAGGTCGTAACTTCTACTCGCTTTCTACGCGAGCTACCGGTGATCGACCTGATAGCGACACGTTGGCTGTATGCAGCGTATTACACAAGTTTTTCAAAGCACAGTACGATAAGGCCTTACTTCGATTTGCTAATCCGGCTGTCTTTAATGATGACGCAGTGCTCCCTGCGGGGAACGCTTCGGATGTTGTCATTGACAACGAGGATGACGGCAATATCGATTTTAAGGGTTCGCTGTAATTACTAAATAGAGGAGTGTAGAAGCTGGCGATCCGCCGCTTCTACATTTTTTTTATGTCCAAACACTTAACGATCTATACGCATCAACCTTGGTCGCCTTCTAAGGCTGGCTTACTAAGTCAGTGCACTAAAGCTTTTGAGTATCGCTACATCCTTAAGCTTAAAGGAACCGAGAGCGGAACGGAGTCCCGAGTAGGCACCGCGGTACATAGAGTACAAGAACTGGTGCTGGATGGCGTAGACGTACGCACAGCTATAGATCAGACCCTGGAAGAGACGCCTTTTTTGACTAGCGGTGAGATAGAGTCTGTACGGTCGTTTACGTCTGCAGTAGTAAAGTTTAAAAATAAACTCGATGACTTCGTCATGGCTCATCCGGTTGTAGCTATTTACAAAGAAAAAAAGCTAGCAATCGACAAAGACTTTAAAGCTTGTGATTACGATAGTCCTGACTGTTTCTTGCGGGGTAACATTGACGTTTTAATTGTTACGCAGAGCGGTCACTTAGTGATCATTGATCACAAGACAGGTAAGATTCGTTCGATTGATAAGCACGCGAATCAGCTTGATATTTATACCGTCCTAGGACTGGCTAACTATCCAGAAGCACGCGGAGCTCAGACAGCGATCCACTATGTCGCCTATAATACGCGGATAGACTGGGGTCCAACTCGATCTAGAGCTAAAGCGGAAGCTCTCCTGCATCCGTATCTAAACAGTTATTTTACTTCACAGGTGACAAGACTCACGGATATCAAAGCTACGATAACCCCACTATGTAAGTGGTGTAACTTCCAGACGATATGCCCCGACTGGTTAGCATATGCAAAAGAAACTGCCTGATCGAAAACAGATATTAAAACATAACCGCGATGGCTGGAAACAGCCAGTGAGCTATTGGGTAGAGGTATTAAAATCCGCGGGGGTTGAGCAGGTACAGGCAACAGGTAAATCTCGAGTAACTTTCTGTTGTCCCTTTCATGCCGATAAACACCCTTCCGCACACATAACAATAGATACGCGTAAATTTAGGTGTTTCGCAGCTACCTGCGATACTACTATTTTAGATCCCGTAGTTTTAGTTCAGCGTATAAATAGGTCTTCATACATTGAAGGCGCAGAGTATCTTAAGCGTACTGCCCCCAACACGGAATTTCTAAGGGCGCAAGAAGTACGCTACCTCCAGGAATCCTACGTAAAAGAACGTAGGCTGGAAGAAACCTCTGCAGTATTTCATAAATATCTTCTATCCGTCTGGGATCGTACAGATCTTCCAGAGAGTACACAGAAGGTAGTAGATTACCTAAAGCGAACTCGAGAAGTCACAGATCCCGCATTGATATCCTCCCTAGGGATATTTCCGCGTGTTAGCGATTTCAAAACTCTTTTTACAGGAACTGAGGAAGACTTAACGTGGTGTCTTAAGTTACTGGGAGTTTACTTAGATAATAGATACGTAGATAATGTCGTATTTACTTACGGCCTATCGTCTAGCAAGCCTGCCTATCAATTCTACCGAGGAAGAAGTACGTAAGCATTCAGAAGTTTGGATACGTGAAGAAGGCGAGCCTATAGGGTTCTTTGGTATTACCAATAGTGGATACAAAGGTTTGATGCACAGCGATAATGCTAAAAACATTATAGTTGTGGAGGGTGAATTTGATCAAATTTCTTTGTACAAAAACCAAGCTAAGCTAGCAGTCTTTAATGACGTCATAGTTGCGGCAAGTGGTAACGGCCACGCAGGTCTTGATGCACTTCGGGAGTGCGGCTTTGTACGTGCTAGCGTTATCGGGGATGATGATAAAGGTGGCCGGGGATTTGTAGAGACGATCTTACAGAAGACAAAAGATCTATCACTACGTATCTATATGTGGGATGACAGCCTGCGTATTCCACACGTAAATTTAGATCCCGATGAAGCTATTAAGCGTTATCCCTTTGATAAAATCTATGGTCTCTTTACAGACGACGCAAATTATAAGTATCCACCTCGTTGGTGTAGGGATGCTGCTGAGGCGGACCTAGCTAATACCAACCCTGAGGATGTAAAAGCCCAAGAAGAGATTGCCCGCAAATGGGGCAACTATATAAAGGATGAAACAGAGCTACGTACTTACTGTGATTTAATTATTGCAGAGTATCCGCTACTTACTTCCGCGGGGCTATTCAAGGAGATACGTAAGTCCGACGACTCCGATATCAGCTTTATCCATAACATGGCTAATTGGATTCAGCGTAAAATGATGGTGCTCTTTATGGATAGCACCACTAACGAGCTCTTTCTTTATCACCGTATTAAACGTACGACCATTCGGGTCAGTATGCGCAGTAAACAGACTGCCTATTCCTCTTTCTTCCAACAGGTTCAGGGTGCAACAAGTATTGAATGGGCACGAGATGAAATAGGTTTACCCAGCTACTATCCACCAGTAGATATAGTCGTTGCTATAGAGGGTGAATCAGTTGAAAAACCAGGAACTAAGTTTGTACGGAGTCAAATAGAAAGCTGTCTTTACGAAGCATTCGGACTTCTAGTAGGCTACGCAACTCCGAAGCCTATGCAATTCCTTAGTCAAGGAATTCACTTAGAAGATGTGGATACTGCAGACACCCCAGGTTACGTGGTTAACGCAGATCACGTATACCGATTAATTTGGAATGAAGCAGGGGATAACCTAATTGAAGTAACCGAACTAGAAGGACCTGTAGATGGTAAGGTAGTATTTGACCTTGATAGACGTGGTCAAATAACTACAGATAAAGCAGGTTCGTGGTTACAGTGTGTCAAGGAACCTAAAGACTTCTTTGCTAAGCCTAAGTATACTCTGCATGAGTGTTATAATTTAATCTATGAAATTATTAACGCTATAGCAGAGTTTAAATTTCAGTCTAACGATGCGCAGTATTGTGTATACCTAATCATGTACACGTACCTAAGCGATGCGATGCAACGCCGCGTTATGACCCACCTGCATGGTGAATTTGAATCGGGAAAATCTTCGATTTTATCGGTTCTAGCCGGTGGTCAACAACTATGGGAGTACCGTCTCTCTTATCATGCCTCTACGTTAGATAGTTACTCACAAGCCGGACTTTTCCAAGGTTACCACGGAACCAAGGTTATGATCGGTTTGGATGAGGCGAACGATAACGGAGATGAGCACAATAACAAGATTCGTAAAATCTTGGAGAGTGTACGCGGCTTGGCTACTAAAGGTAACGCTGACCGTACGATAGGTACTATAGGTCAACGTGCCTCGCATCAAGCGCTACACAATCCGATGATTACGGCTAGTGCACAGCCTATCTTCGATGATATGGACTATAGCCGTTTTCGTACGTTAGCCTTAGTAAAGAATCCGAATAAGACTAATACGCGGGTAGTACTCTCGAAACGTTTTGGGAATCAGCTGTGCGAGGACTTGAGAGATTCTATTTTTCTTAATGTTATTCGTATTGCTCCTAAAATTGCTACCATTTATAGAGAATTACCTGTAGAGTTTAGTTCAGGTACTAAGCATCGACTGGACCGTGAGGTAGATGGGTTGCTACCGTTAGCAGCAATCGCTAAGCATCTAGACCATGATTACATCTCTTTTATCACACAGTTCTGTACCAACCGCGATTCAGATACGGAATTGCGTAAGATTTCCCGTGATGGGCAATCTATCTTGGACAAACTTTTAAACATACCTAAAGTAAACATCCTATTACCCGGATCAGATGGTCCTCGAGAGATGTCTCTACGTACTGCCTTCCGTACAGAGGCTGCACGTAATGCGATAAACCAGAGTGAGTGTGGTGTTTATTATGACGAACAAGAGCAAGCGATAGGCGTAGCTTGGGAACAAGCACGTATCTCGCTATTGCATCATGATAAGAATCTGCGAACTTCAGCTAAAATGCTGAAGGGTAACGCAGCTACTTCTGAATTTTGGATTAATGATACGCGCGCAATCCAATCAGGTTTGCAAAAACGTCTGATGAACCGAGGCCTTGCAGGAGCTACGATATTTTCATTCTTTACTGTTGCTTCGTATATAAAGAAGATTGAAGATTCGATGGTCGAAGCTGAAGGTATCATTTCAGATGACAAGCGCGTCACTACAATTGGAGTTAATGAGCATACGAGTAAAGGTAAAATGAACTTATGAGTAAAAGCCTTTTATGCGACCACCGGTAGCTAAAGCTGAAAGTTGTAAGTCCTGCCCTCGGTACGGTGCTGCACGGTGTACGCCGTCTACTATCGATACCGGGGGCGTGATAGATATTTTAATTGTCTGTGATCAACCTGACTTAATCTCTGCTTCTAATAACATGCCTTTGTATGGGCATTCAGGGCACGTAGTTAATACTGCGCTAAAGTTTCTTACTCAATCCAGCAAGGCTTACGCCGGTTTAAAATTACGTACAACGTACGCGGTGCAGTGCGTTGATGATAAAGAATCTCCCGCTACACGGGTGATGCTAGAGGCGTGTAGGGTTAACCTAGATGCAACAATTTTGTTGTTTCCGCCTAAGCTGATAATCGCCCTGGGCGCAGGCCCGTTAAGAGCCCTAGGATTAAAGGGTAAACATAAAGACTTGCATGGGCGCATAACAACAAGTGCGCGATATAAACTACCTGTTTTTGTAACGCTAAGTGAAAAGGCGTTACTAGCCCAGCCTGGATTATTTGAGACCTTTAAACTGGATTTAAAGAATGCATACGATTTCGTGTGTGGTACACGGGTGGTGGCGACATTAGAGGAACTCTCCAAGAGTTACATCCTTCCGGAAACCGTGGAAGAGGTTCAAGCCGTCTGTGCCAGCATACTAGATTACGCAGGTCGAGGGCATCCCATGGATTGGGCTGTATCAGTTGATACAGAAGGTACTTCACTGCATCCTGAAAAATTAGGTTCTAAAGTAATCGCTTTTTGTTTTGCTTGGGATACCGGTAAAGCAACTACAATTATCTATGACCACCCAGGAGCTGCTCCCGAGTACCTAGCGCGGCTAGATGAAGTTAAAGCGGCGGTACACAGCGTCTTAGCGTCTGCTAAACCTAAGATCTTTCATAACGCCAAGTTCGATTTAAAGTTTATTGAGAATAAGCTAGGCTTTACAGTTAATTCTGTAAAGTGGGATACCTTACTAGGGGAACATCTCTTAGACGAGGATAAGAAAGGTAACTACGGGTTAAAGGGTTTAACTGCAGGATGGTTACCTAAGTACTGTGGTTACGAAGATAGACTACACGACTTCTTAGAGTCTAAAGAACAGACGGACAGCGTCGAGTCCCTCGATCGGCATATACGGGAATTGGAGATTGGCCTTACTCCCGAACAGAAGTGCTATCTAGAGGACCTAGCAGCGTATAAGCTCAAACTCTTGGCCTACGATGCTGATAGCGTAGACCATGCAGCTCGAGTGGCTAAGTACGACCTAGATCTAATAGAATACTCTCGCGTAAGTACCGAGTATGAAGAGGCCGTTAATATATGGTCTGCGAGTGCTCGGCTAGGGCATAAGCCTAAAATGACGTTGAAGAAACCTAAGAAGGTTCCACGTCTTATACGGCCTAAACAGCCCAAAGATCCACGCTCTAAGAAAGAGCGTAAGATTAATACGGATGCAGGGTTTGAATTAATACCTATCCGCGACCTTGCTCTATATGGCGCAGTAGATGCTGATGTAACCCGGCAACTAGCTAAATTACAGATTGCGCGCATTGCTAAGGAGGCCTCGCAGGTAGATACGTTAATGTATACGCATGCGATTCCAGTATCGCGCATGTTAGGTCGTGCGGAGTTCCATGGCACCCGCATAGATCAAAACTATATCGAGGTACTGGACAAAGGTCTGACCAAGATAATTGAAGACTGCGAAGTAGAGTTATACCAGATGGTGGGTACTACGCAGTACTCTGGTAAGCCACTCAATATCGCAAGTAATCAGCAGATGGGAAACGTGTTGTACAACTGGGGCTGGACTCACCCTGACGGTACGCATATGGCCCCTTACAAAGTGACCGACGTTACGACGCACGGTCTACCTAGTACTGCAGATAAAACTTTGAAACAGTACCTTGCGTATGAAGATGACGAGAAAGAAATTCCCGTCAAGGAAGCCTACTTAATTGAGCGTTATGGTAGATGGAAAAAGGCTAAGAAAGCCAAAGAAACTTTCTTAACTAATATTCGTTTATTATCTCGTCGTGATGGGTTTCTTCATACTAATTTTCATATCAACGGCACGGGGACGGGAAGACTTTCCTCGTCAGATATGAATCTACAGAACATCCCCAAGTACCTTGCGGGATGGAATATCAAAAAGCTATTCATTCCGTCCTCGGACGACATGCTGATCTGTAACTGCGACTACAAAGGCGCAGAGGTCCGCGTCTTCACTGTCTACGCCAAGGATAAAGGACTGATTGATGCCATTAACGATGGCATGGACATGCACTGCTACTTTGCAGCTCGGGTGTTCAAGCGTCCTTACGAAGACTATGACAACAGGGACAACCCTGTGTTAATTACAGATCCGATGTACCGTAAGCTGCTGAATCAAGAGCGGACTAACATCAAGCGTGTAGTCTTCGGGATTCTCTACGGTGCCGGACCCTACAAGATTGCAGAAACTATTGGAGTTACTGTCGAGATAGCTAAGCAGCTAATCCGTCTATTGTATGATATCTTCAAAGCTCTCGAGCAATACGGTATCGATATTGAAAAAGAAGTCCGGTTAAACGGCTTCGTAGATACCATGTTTGGTCGCCGCCGACGGTTTCCCCTTAAGGGATTATCTAGGCATGCCAACCGCGCATTCCGACAAGCAAAGAACTTTAAGATTCAATCTACTAGTTCTGATATTGTGATGGGGCAGGTAGTGGAGATCGAAGAGCCTCTGCGGCGGGATATGCGTGGCAACATGCTTATGACGGTGCACGACTCTGCGGTGTTTGAATTTCCTAAGAAGTACTTAGGACAATTAGAAGATTTTCTTACATACTACGGCCAACAACGTGTTGCCGAAAAGTACGCATGGTTACCCGTACCCTTTAAACTTGATATTGAAGTGGGACGAAGTTACGGTGAGGTACAGCCGATAACTACGTATATTAAAGAACATCCCTTTAAACCTACTCCTGAGGGAGTACTCGAAGAACAGGAATTGCTTAATGACCTCCGTAACGATGCCTTCGAAGCCGCATGAAATAAAGACATTTGCGAAGTTTGACTTCACTATTAGTTTTGGTGTAGTTACAGAATCCCATTCAGAATACGTACGTGTGTTTAAAGATAAAGATGGGCTGTCTATAACTCAAGAAGAGTTACAGAAAATGGAGAATCCCAGTACACGAGGATTAACTATTGACTGGGAAAAGACAGATAAACTTATTGAATCTAGGTATGTCGACTGGGCAACGCGCATTGATCCTGATTTAGAATCAGCCCTACCCCTCCCCATCGAAGTGTGGAGCACTGCGGATGGTTCTATCCTGGGTACCGTACTCCCCGATTCGGGCTTACGGCCAGACTACCGAAAATTACACGATCCTTGTCTGATACTATATGATGGAAAATCTAAGATCAATTTACTTCCTATATTTAACGTAGCGCGTATCTTAGAGATACGAAAAGACGCAATTAAATCAATTATGGCGCCAAACGAGATTCTGTTGGCCTTATATCCCGGCTTTGTTTTGCTGAATAGACAGTGTGCATATCAGCTAAAACCCAACGTACCTTTGCAAACTTCTCCGGAATTATCTAATGACGGAGACCTCATCGAACATCACTGAGGCTTGCTGTCATACGTAAACTGTGGATCCATGCTGATCAGCTTGGCAGCGATCCAACCAAAAATCTGAGCATGTAAACAGTCATCAGGCTGACTGGGTGCATGCCGCCATACTTTACGTCCCTGCTTAGTCACTTCTTCGTACTCGTTAAGCAGGTCACGTAAAGGCATAGCCATCTGGCGCACGTTAGGAAATATGACACCACGCCGTTTTACGAACATAAAATAGTGATCGATCATTGTTGTGCGATCCGCCACATATCGATCTATTTTGTTCCAAAAGAAAGGCCGTGGGTTCGAGCTAGCGTTAACCTGTCCACGGTATTGAACCTGCAGGGCACGGTGCTGGCCTAAGCGCTCGCGTAAGTTAGCATTGGGCAGTGCGCCCTCTCCGGCGTCACCACAAACTAGTTCTACGCCATATTGTTGGCACTTCTCAACGATGTGATCAATGATGCCACCGGATATCGGATTGGTGTCTGGGTAGATCTTAAAGTACAGTGTTTTAAGTTTAAACACATGCTCTACATCACCTCGGACAATTCCCCAAATCCAGAAAACCGTGCGTGAGTTTCCTTGAGCGCCACCGCCACTCCAGTCGATTCCTCCCACTACGTTTTTAATGTTCGACATTAACGTACTGGTAGATGGATACTCCGTAACCTCGTAATCCAAACACATGGATTCGAGTTCCTCCTTAGACAACAGCCGCGTTCCAATCGCATCAGATATTCCGATTACTTCGTTGCGAAAACGGGCTGGAGGATACGTTTCGTATTTCTCTAGGATACGATGCCATCGTTTAACGGCAGCTTCTTGCGAACGCATATCCTTGGGCTGTGCCGCGGGTACGTTCTTGGGTAACATGAACTGCGAGATATGATACCCTTTTATTCGTTTCTTGTTATTTTCGGTATAAGTACGTGTATCGATCCATTGACCCTTGCGAACGTTGAGGTACCCACCACAGTTGAGACAGATGGGCCCGTTCTGACCAATGCATTTTTCAGATACCAAGAACTGGTATTTGCTACATGCGTCACACTTAATTACCCACTCGGTTTGTGAGCTCCACTGCCACAGTTGTTCAATGGTATTCTCCATTGATTTTGGGGTACCGCAGTAGGTCTCATAGGCGTAGTCAGAGTTAGCCATGCACTCGTTGACGACCGGGATAACCTCGTCGTAGAGGATGTCCTGGACCTCGTCATAGGCTACGCGGTCGGCAGAGACACCACGAGCTCGATCGGGATCGTCGCAGGCAAAGGAGAAGGCCAGCTCGGACCCGTTAGTGAACAGCTTCATGAAGACACGACTGGATAGTTCTTTTGATACCCAGTTCTGACGTACTTCGGGTGAGTAAAATATCGTTTTACCTACGCGAGTTTGTGAAAACTTAGTTGTTTGTTCCTGTGAAGGAGAAACAAATAAACTCTTCCAGTGAGGCGTACCGCAAGCCTCCGCTATTAGAAAGTTAGACAGAGTAGTACTTTTGGCTACCTGACGTCCTGTTTTTAGTAACAGAGCGTCATAGGTGCCATCATAAATATCGATGTAAAAAGGGTAATCGTGAAGTGAAAAAGGATTGCCATCAATATATAAAAAATGAGTAATCCATTCGGATTTTGTAGTGACGATTGGAGCTATAGAGCTTACTGGTGCACCAAGCATTTTTATTCCTAGTGATGAACTATTGAGGATACATGACGGATAAAACGGAAGCAACTTCGTGGGAAAAACTCGGGATCTCTCCGACTAGCATAGCACACGTTCCAGGTCTTCTGGATTTGTGTTGGGGGATGGAAAAGAAGATCAGCCTTTGCCTGGTAGGAGAAACAGGCATTGGTAAAACGCCCATCGTACAGCAATGGGTGAGAGGAAAGAAAGGTTATTTAAAGACGGTTAACTTCGGTCATATGACACAAGAAGAAGTGTCTATGATTATGTTTAACGAAGAAGGCACCGAATTTGATTTCGTGCCGCCAAGTTGGTTACTGCGCCTTAATGAACAAGCCGAGAAAACTGGCTGTGCAGTACTATTTTTGGATGAGTGGAACCGGGGCGATAAAGCCTTGGTGAATGCCCTCTTTACGTTGACAGACGAGAGGCGTATCCACGATTTCTATCTGCATAAGGATGTCATGGTCGTAGCAGCTATGAATCCTTCAGATGGAGCGTACCTCGTTAATGAGGCGGAGAAGGACCATGCAATCCGTAAGCGTCTGTGTTTCGTGTATACCATACATGACATTACGGCGTTTATCAAATATACGCAAGAAGCTAAGTGGCACCCCTTAGTGCCTGAGTACATTAAGTCCGACACCGTGTCTTTGTACGACACAAAGGCGCGTGATGCTGGCAAGTGCTTTCCCTGCCCTGCTAACTGGGAAAAGGTTAGCAACATTTTAAAGAGCGCCGATAAACTCAAATGGGATCTCTACGCTGCTCGAGTAGGTGATATGATCACCGGACAGATTGGTAGTGCTACTGCTACCCGCTTCATGGACTTTGTCCGTGATCAAAATGTCTTAATCCGACCGTTTGATGTGTTACACGATTACAAAGGTAACAGCAAAACACGTCAGCGTGTCAAAGCATTACTGTCGGGAAATAACAAACGCCACGATGTGCTTTCCAATCTAAATGAAGGCGTAGCCATCGAGCTATTTAGTACTAAGCCAAGCCCTGCGTTAATCGCAGAGTCGTTGGCTACGTACATAGCCGACCTACCGTCAGATTTGTTGGGGTCCTTTACAGGTCAGAACCTGTATGGGCAAAGCCAAACACATGGCGCTGACGCCGCTGAGTACTTGGCCAAGGTGACACAGGCTATGTCACAGTTCCCCCAGTACAAAGCACGAATGAAAGAGATTGTTCAAACAATCAATGAGTACCGCAACAAAGCGGCGGAAGCGGCGATTAAAGATCCGATGAAGTGACCTTAGCGCAATCACGTATATACCCTTCACGACGGGTATTCATGTGATGCTGTACAATGGCAAGGCGGGCTAACTGAACACCCTCGGGTGTCTCAGGAAAAGCTGCATCTCGTAGACGCGAGTCTCGAGGTGCAGCGGCCCAGCCTTCTACTACAGTACGTTGTAACGTGTTTATTTCTTTAGGGTAGTGTCTGTTTAATGACGCCTGTGCCCATTTTAATTCGTCGGGTGCTGTTACAAAGTTTTCCCGATAGAGCTGCACTCCAGTGTATGACACCGGCTCTCTATCGAATACTGCAGACTCGAGTACGCCGTAGTGCTTAGCTATCTCGTGCGTTTCCCATACGGTCCAGGCAATGTACGCCACAGAGGCTTCTTCTAAGCCGTCAGTGTTAATTTCTTCATTGTTAAAAGCAGTACACGTCTTTTCAAACACGGTAGCGTCGTACCAAAAGCGCCCCGTGGTAAGTAAATTGCGTGCAGCCATTAGCTGTTCACGGTTGCTTACTGGGAGATCAATTCCTTGATGTTTGAGCTCCATCCAAATGGATTGCGGCTCCCATAGCAGTGTACCCTCGCCTAGTATCTTTTCTACGGCGTAGAGCACTGCTGAAGCGCAGGTGTCTTCATTAGTTAGGAGGGACTTGAGGGACATTTTTTTATGGACGATAGGGTTCTATCTTACGATAGTCGTTTACTTTACTTCTTATAAGTCCAATTCTGTTGATCCTGTTGTAGCTGTCCCATTGTTCGCTAATGGTAGGTTTAGTACCCTGTTTTGCAATACGCGCATCTTTGGCGGCTTCTTCTACCTCAAGATATCTTGGAGCCATTCTTTTATTGGCCGTATAGCCTTTAGCAAAGACACTTTTCTCAAATGCTTTTAGGCGTTTGATAGGTGCTTTTTTGATTATACGTGTGAATAATTTTTTATCATTAGACGCATGTTTCTCTAAATAACTATGCGCCGCAGCCTGGCCTAATTTAATTACAAAAGCATTCACAGTCTCGTACTTTTCTTTTTCGGTTTGTAGACTCCAGACGACTCGAAAGTTCCCCAGTGTTTATCTGTGTCCGGGCCTTTGGCGAAGGCCGGGTGGGTTACACCCCCATCGTAATTTCTCCAGTTTTTACCTGGATTGGCTGCTCTCCAATCACGCATCTTCTGCAGTTTTTTACTTGGAGGACCTTTAGGAGGACTCTTTGGCGGTCTTGGCAGTCCTAGAAAGTTGCCATTCGCCCCAGTCGTTAGATCCTTCATGTGGTTCTTGAACTGACTAAGTAGGGAGTTCGGATTCTTACCTCTTTTACTACCAAAGAGGCCCGGAATACTTGGCGCCGCTACCTTTTCTAAATAACTATGTGCTGCAGCCTGACCCAATTTAATTATAAAGTCGTTCATGTGTAGCTCCTTAATCCAGCGCACTTTTTCTGTCTGACAGCGTACTTTTTCTGTCTGACAGCGTACTTTTTCTGTCTGACAGCGTACTTTTTCTTGTTGTAGAGCTACGATTATTTAAATCGTCATAGACAACTGCGCCACCCCCGAGTATGCCGACGCCTGTACCTCCGTACATAAGGTTCCTTTGAGTGTCTGTAAGTCCGCCTGTATTTTTTGTGCTACGAGACGACTTTGACGGCGTTGACGCCGCATCCGCCCACCTCGCAGTATCTTTTACCGCCTGGTCCTTATTTCGAATTTTGGGCTTGTAACCTTGTGCACGCAGTTTTCTAAGGTTTATGAATTGCCGTAGTTCAGGATGTTTCTTCGCCATTTCTCTAGTATTTTTAAATTCGTTTCTCATGTGCGCTGAGAAACCCTTACCCTGCTTTGCAGCATTCTGCATACCTTCTTGGTATGCCTTTGCACGGAATTTTGAGATGTCCCCTAGTGCGTCCAGTGGTACCTTCTGTTTTTTCATACCAAATAACACGCGATCTACGCCAGCACCGGCTACAGCCCGTGAGATATACTCAGGACTTAGAGCCATTTTCTCAATGTAATCCTGAGCAATGGCACTGCATAGTTTAGTTACAAAGTCGCTCATGCGTAGCTCCTCAAGACACGCGCGTTATAGGGACTAACGTATTACTTATTATCTCTATTGGCGTAAGCAAGTGCTCCACCGCCAACTGCAGCAGCACCACCAATCCCTAGCAGGATATTTTTATCTCTCTTCGTCAGTTGACCATTATCTTTAGAGCTTGTATTACTACGAGTACGCTTAGGTTTTGGTGTATTAGGCGTGGCCGCAGCCGGAGCAGCAGCAGCAGCCGGAGCAGCAGCCGCACGCGGAGCTTGTTTAGCCTTAGGCGCAGCGGCACGACCTACGCGTGCTTCATGTCGTCGTACATCTCCCAGGGATGGAATTTCCCCCATATATTTAAACGACTTAACCATCTCCCGTTGGTTAACCTTGTTCTTCATAGCTTCTGCCACGTCTTTGTTTTTGAACAGTGCCTGCTGTGCCTTATGCACAGTGCGTTTACCGTGTCCACGTATAATTGCTGCTAGTTCAGGAGTCGCGGCCATTCGAGCTTGCCGCTCTAAACCTCCCTCGACCATCATACGTGCCACAGTTTTCGGATTCATCGCCATTTTCTCTAAATAGCTCTGTGCCGCAGCCTGGCCAAGTTTAATTACAAAGTCGTTCATGTGCGATGTCTCCTCAACGATTTTCAAGTCTATGGCAGTGAGTGCCCCATAGCGTTCCGCGCACCCGTATTATACGCATCCGTTAGGCGATCATGTCTGGCTTGCGCGGGGCCTGGCGCAGCCGGGCGTACTTTGGTATTCATTCGGTCTGCCCCCGCAAGCATGCGATTTTCAGCCTTTAGCATTTTCACCGGATTTACGTTCCTGTTCCAAGCATTCTGTATTGCTGCCCCAACATGCTGGCCAGTGCCCGCTGCCATCTTCTCTAAATAGCTATGCGCTGCAGCCTGGCCAAGTTTAATTACAAAGTCATTCATACGTAGCTCCTTAAAACAACTTTCAGATCTAGTGGCAGTGTATCGAAGGCTTGCTTGAATTCGGTCACATTACCGTCTTCTGCAATCTTAGATAATTCCGTGGCATCAATTTGTTCCCAAATTGCGTCGGGTAGATGCATTAGCTTTGCACAAGCTACTTTTTTACCTGCGACATCGCACATTTCTTCAGCGACTTTTTCAGTGTTAAAAACAGTCTGCAGTGGATCAGGAAGCTTGCGGTCGTAATACTTCGTAAGACCTGCACCCTCATCCAGCTGCTGAATCGTGCTAGCTAATTTAACCAGATCGTTGCGGTTAGATAGCTCGGCACCGGCACGCTGGAGTCCTGAAGAAAGTTTAGTAAACGCGGTCTTGTACAAAGGGTCGGTCGCAGCTTCAGAGCGGGCATCCAACCAGTCTTTGAGTATTTGGTTATTGCAAGTAGTTAAGCCTGCCATCTTGTACGTAAACGGACGTACTTCGACATCGTGCTGAGCTGCGGCTTTAACTAGTCTCGAGAAGGCGTCTGCACGCGTCTCGATGGTAAGCTTCTTGTGATCACGGCACAGCACATCTTCTGCAAGCTTAATCTGCTCAGAGGTGTCTAGAGGCAAACGCTTATGCTCTGGTAA
>Ga0307379_10004463_pt1 | contig 19947 bp, 24 predicted proteins | sample UN2MG_FD_202237 | JGI IMG/M metagenome (GOLD analysis project Ga0307379, IMG submission 202237) | Soil microbial communities from Risofladan, Vaasa, Finland - UN-2 | ecosystem: Environmental > Terrestrial > Soil > Coastal area > Acid sulfate soil | place: Finland: Risofladan, Vaasa | collected... | reverse complement strand
TGGATTTATCTTTATGTGGTTCTCGGGTAAACTTGTTCATTTTGTAGAGCATATAATTATATCCTTGGTCTTTCAAGGATTCCACAAGTTCTGTAAACTCTTTGAATAACGGTATCTCCGATGGAATTACTACATCTCGATGTTCAATTTTTCTTCTAGTTAATGGACGATAAACTATTTTCTCCTCTAGGGTTCCATCTTGCTGAACAACCTTTGTGAGAACTTCTTTATAGATCTGAGTTCCATCTTTATCTCTCACCTTTTCACGTTTCTTTAAGACTGGCATACTATAGTAGACTAGGGCTTTCTCGTTCCACTTATACCCGTCAGGGCTAAGCATCAATGCCTCCTGTTCCCGTGGACCACCCATCCACAAGGTAAGGAAATGTCGCTGTGAATCCTCGGGGAACGGGCAAGGCTGCACCATTTTTACTCCCTGGACTTTACGTTTTATCGTCTTATACGCGGCCTCATAGTATCCCCGGATCTGTGACTCGCCAAGATAGGGTGGCACGTGTCCATGTTCGATACTTCGCTTATTCTTTCCAGTCATTAGTATAACATCTTATACCACCCCTATAAAACCATTTCGTATTATCATGTTATACGAAATACATGGCTTTTGGGGGAAAACGTCGAGAAAATATCGGATCTTATTAATTAAATAGTATATAGCGTACTCTCTAAAATATGGGTATTTTACCCCCGTGTTTTTAGACTTTTGATTGTGTTTGCATAAGGCTTTCTATCATCCCATTTCACCTTATATTTACGAATGTTTATCATCCAGTTAATTATCTCATATTGTGTTTTGGGTATGTCGCCCAAGTTCTTTAAAACGTCTAACTCTATTTCTTCCCAAGGAGTGTACTTGTCTTTTGTCTGTTCTTCTCCGTTGGCTCTGCCTTTTTCGTTCAGGAACCATTCTTTGCGTCTCTCATAGATAGCGCGTACAGTCATACACCTGTCTTTAGGGTTCTTGGGGTGAAGCCACCGACAGCCTTTACGACCTCTTAGACAGCTTGGATAATTGCATATTTCCTCATCAGGGAGTTTTAATTTTATTCGTCCCAGTCTCTTCTTGTATGGTTCTGTGGCTCCCATAGGGAACCATCGGCGGTAGACTATGGCGTATCCTCGTTTGGTGACATGAAATTCGTAGTTTAGCACAAAGTCTCTGAGGAGGGTGTCGATCATGCGTGTATGGAGAACCACGATTATGAGGATGAATCCCTTGCTTCTGATTGCGGCTAGGTAATTTACCACTTCCTGTTGGTTCCGGTTCTGCCAGCTCCGGGCCCCAATCCCCCAATGTGATTCATCGGTAAGGATCGCTTGCCCACGTACTAGGGGCGAGTTCTCCCCAGTGAGATACGCGATGTGTTCCCGGCTGAATGTCACTTGACCATCATCTTCCTCTGGGGGTGGCGGTGGAGTATCATTAACATGAAATGTATCATCAAGTTTCTGTCCCCACCTCGTTCCCACATAGGTTTTTCCCTTCCCTGGGGGTCCAGTAACACAGATTACGACGCTCTCATTTTCCTTGATCTTGTTTTTAATCTCATTCATGATTTTAGTTGACAGACCAGGACCAACAAGCTGTAACGTGTGCCCGTATTTGATAGCCTTATACCCTTTTCCCTTCAGGTGATTAAAACTCTCGGGAAGAGAGACTTCGCGCTCATCCTTTCCCTTCGGTGTTCTGTAAGGCTTCTTCGCTTTCGGCTTTTTCATCTTGCTCACGTTTCAAGTCCCTCCACCATAAAGGCGTCTTCTTGCGCTCCACATGCTCTAGGGTGTCACCTGCATCCACCTCTAGCTCATCTACATTCCAAGTGAGCTTTGCCCTTTCAGCGGCCTCCATAACTATCTCGTTGAACCTCTGCTGGTCGAATACAGTATGCTCCTGTAATAGTGGGCTTATGATGTTTGGATCTGCCCAATCTATTGTGCCATCATCCAGACGCTTCACGGGAATCTTCTTGTCTCGGAGCCTTGGAGCGGTTTGGGTTCCGATGCGGCGGCCTGAGAACTTTTTATACATCAAGGTAGGTTCAGTCATCTTGTATCTGTCTTCTTGGCCGTACACCCATTCACGCCATAGAGCGGGTAGGTTGCTAAGTGTCTGATATATGCTTGCTTGGTGGGGATCAGAATTGAGTGTGGCGGCTTGGTTGGTGCGGTCTAGCTGCCGAATGAATACTTGCGCCATATCAGGCTTCTCTTTGAAGGTGATCTCACCGATAGTTTCAGTCATTTTTTCTCGCCTTTGGCTATTTTCTTGAGTTCTGCCACTACAAGGAAGTAGTCGAGAAGTAAAGCAGATAGTGGCAGCATATAGCCTGCTATATACCCAGCGGCAGGGCTTGATATGTTTGCATATAGGAACCAGACGTTAACGATTATGAATGCTAGGGCTGCACCTTGCTTCAAAACTAGCCCTCTAGGGATGCCTTGCTGGGCCTGCTTCATCCGCTCTAACTTGAGCATCAGCTCCTCTACCGTGGGCTTGGCTTCCTCAGGCTGATCGGGCTTATCCCACCACTCCTCTTCCCGAGAGTTAGATTCCAAGTTTCTCTCGCTCCTTTTCTTCCCACTTCCGGTTAGTGATATTACGCTCCATCCAACTAGGCGTCCGGATCTCGCTCTCCACATCCACGGCACCACCACGAGCCACGCTCTCCATACGTATAATGTCACGCCGCCCCCGGCCACGGACAGCCACGGTAAGGTGCATGTAGTTCTTAACCAGAGCAGCCACAGCCTCATCCTTAAACACCTCAGCATAAGCACTCAGCCAGACTAGGCTACGCATACCCCTAGGTATGTCCTCGGGATCCATAAGAACGCCAAGTATCCGCATGTCGATCTCGCCGTCATCAAGGAAACTGAAAGCGGAGCCTAGCTGTGAGGATAGGGATACTGCCCCCGTTTCAAGTAGGTCGGCTTCTGGATAATCCTCTGACACTAGAGCCACCCTTTGATGTTGGCTACTATTCCAGCGAAGAATCCTAGTGCTATGGGTATAATAAATGTGGCTAGTTCCTTGATCTTATCCTTCTTGGGCGTGGAGATGGCGAAGTCCTCAAACATACCCATGATGTGTTCTCGGAGGATGGCGGCGGCCCTAAGTTTGTCGAGGCCATGTGGTATTTCCTTTTCCTCGGGTAATACGGTGACGGTGGAGGCCCACTTGCCCTCCAAGGGCTCTTTGAGGTTTTCGGGGAGTTTGTTATATAGTTTTTCGTCGCCCCACGCGAATTTAAGGAACTCTGGAATGGTGGCTGTTACTATATCTTTGTTTTCAGCTATGTAGGTGGTCATGGGGACGCCCTCGACACAGATGAACCTATCAGCATCAGGGAAGCTCCACGCAGGACCATGTTTGAATATCCGGTACTCTATTCCTTCGTTTTTTGCGCATTGGAGTCCTACATCTGTCTCACGCTTAACTTTTAGTGAGGTCGCTCTATGATCTGTAGGGCGTAAAAGTAGGACTTCTTTTCTTTTGCGGGGAGGCCCTAAAAAGGGAAGATTCATTTTTCTGTCTCCTTTAGTTTTTCTCTTACGGCTTGACGCACAAAGTCGGGGATGTTCAGGTATATATCTTGGGAGATTAGTTCTAGTATGCGTTGTTTTTCGGTGGGTGTAACCGTTGTGTATAGGTGCCCGTTGCGCTGTCTAACCACATATATATATGTATAGACGGAGGTATAAAAATTTATACTTGTGCGTCTCATTACTATTTGTGAGTCGTCACTTTCGACCTGACCCCTACCAGATCAAGGAGAAGCGGGCTAATTCCATCTCCGTCGATGAACACCCGAGTGATCCGCCGTACACGATCTATTGGTGGCGGCGCACCCGCCCCAGAGAGAAGACGCGGCAGTTCTTTATGGGTTTTAAGGTGGTGCCGGATCGGGATCGGGTGTATGCTGAGTTCAGTAAAGTGTTTGCGGGGGTCCGGGTGTACGCTAATGGTCCCTGGTTCATCGTGGACTTGGAGCGGGAATATACGTGGGATGAGGTGCGCAGCGTGGTGGCCATAGCCCTCAAGGGGCTGGTGAGTTGAGGACCGGACATGTGGCTGTGAGTACCCTTGTGCTGGCCTACAGCATGTTTGGGGTAGTAGGTTTTGTCTCCTCATTTGTGTCGCCGGACCCTATCACTAGAGCGATTTCCTCTGGGCTTACTATATTCAGCTATGCGTGTATCAGCGTCCTCAGCATGAAGCTGAGTTTCAGGGAATTGTTCAGGGTGCTTATGCCGTTGAATGTTCTTAACGTTGTGAAGGCTTACGCTGATACTGGGTACATGATGTTAAGGTATCAGTCAATGTTTGGAGGTTTGCTAAAATACGTTAATCAGCATTTCTGGTATGTCACTGATCTTGCGAAAAGCAATCAGACCCTTACCCTCGAATTAATCAACTCTACTCAAGAGGGTCGGGACTTCATTGACATGACGTTAAAGATGAATGAAACTACAAATCAGATTGACAACCTTATCCCTGATCTTCCCTTTTTGGGTGATGCAGCTAAATTCATAGAAGGGCTACCCACATGGGTGCTGATGATTATTCTTATCTTGGTTATTTTATTGAGTGCCAGTGAACTGTTATTTAAACTCATATCCAACGCCTTCACAATAATTACCTACCCTATCATATATGTTCTAGTGGCCCTGCTTGTCATACATTTCAGGTTAAACGTGTGGTATGTCTACCTGATACCGCAGCTCTGGGTGCCCGTTGCCGCCACCGTGGACTCGTTCCTGCGGATATACTTTTTCCGAGCCCTGTTCTTCCGTTTCTTCAGAAACCACCCGTTGATCAGCCAGTACGCGGCAGGAGGCAACCTATAGTGTTTCAGGAATCTCTCAGCGACTACGTTTTTCAGGCGGGGGTGCTGCTTCAGCCGTTGCTGTGGATGTGGCTGCACGGGAGCCGCCTAAAGTTCCCTGAGAGCTTAAAATATGGTTTTTACTCGGCGGCTATGGTGGCGGTGTTCGCGGTGTGGGTTACAGGTTTCAGCGTGGGCTTCTACACCACGTTCTTGATTATCCAATATTGTGTGTTCACAGCCCTAGCCGTGTATCTGCTGAATACGCGGTACTGTTTTAAGGAGGCCCTGTGCCTCGGCTTCCTGCTGGTGTTCTTGAACTCATATTACTGGGAGCTCCCGCTGCATATTGCGGCTGTGCTCAGCGGGGAGCCGGTGGTGAATGTGGTTTTTCAGCTCTGGCGGCTGGCACCGCTGCCCTTCCTGCTGAGCCGCTACAGTTTCGCGCCGAAGGCACGGTACGTTGTTGAGGCTGGGATAGGTGTAAGCGGTGTGATTATGCTTGCCTGGTGGTTCCTGCATCTTAGGCGTATTTGGTGGATTCTGCCCTTGAACCGGGTTGTGTGCTTGCTGCTGCTGGTGAAGGTGGTGGCGGAGGCTGAGCCTAAGCAAAGGGGTATACCATAAATATGTATAAAACTTTATACCTAATAGGAATGGACATGAGAAAACGGTTGGTTCTTCTCGCTCTTTTGCTGTTTGTTTCAGTTCCATTTGCTAATTGTTCAGTAGAAGTCACTGATTCTGTTCCAACTCCTGAGCCTCCTGCATATACAGATTCAGATATTTTATGGTCTCCAGTAGTTGATGTGATTAATGAGGACGCAGCACTCGACTTTGATGGAATAAACGATTATGCGACCGTTGATGATACCCCCCGCCTCAGTTTTGGCGATGGTGCTGTTGATAGTGATTTTTCAGTATCATGCTGGATGAAGGCAAATTCTCTAATTCCTTATCAAACTTTGGTAGGCAAGCATGAAACAGGTATTGGTAAGGAATATCGCTTATTCTTATGGACGACCGGGAAAGTCTATAGTGCTCTATTTGATGATTCGACAGGAGGAGTCATTGCTAGATATTACAGTACAGTACTTCTAGTAGATACTTGGTATCATGTTGTTAGTACTTATGATGGAACAGGCATAACCGGAATAAAAATATATATTGATGGCGTAAGAAGAGACGATCATAATTATATAGCTGGTGCTTATACTGCAATGGAGGATACAGACACCAAGTTATTAATTGGTATGGCTGACACTTCACCAATAACTCATCCGTTTAATGGCACCATCGACGAGGTTCGTATCTATAACCGTGCCCTATCTCCAACAGAGATAACTGAACAATACAATGGAATATTCAGTGATGATACTGGTCTGGTTCTCTGGGCTAGGGGTGACGGAAATATCCTAGATTACAGTGGTGAAGGGAACGATGGAACTCTTTATGGTGGAATGGGATATAGTTTTGATGGTAAACTGAATCTTCCAATAACTACAGAGTTTGATGGAACGACTACCAATTTTCTAGTAAACGCAACTACTTCTGATATAATTTACCCACTTAATCATACTGTAAAGGCTCCGTCTACTATGGGGTACTATGATGTCCTTACATCTACCCCCGGTGCAATCGGGAACTTTACTTACGCAGACTATTTAATCGTTGATGCCCCGACACCCCCGGCAGGTACAAGCCTTTTAACCTTCATAATAGGGATTTTTATATTTTTGGCGTTAATGTTATCCCGGAGGCTTAGATAATGGGACGCACCGGAAACGTGAACGTCATCGCCACAGCAGGCATAATCATATCCATGTTCCTCTTCATACTCCGATACCCCACCACAGTCAACATCGACCCAGCCACAGCAGCCACCCTCTTCACCCTCCTACCCGCCTTCATAATCATAGCCATCAGCATCTACGTCACCGCCGAGACACGCGGCGGCGGCAGACTAGGCGGCTGCCTCGGCCTCGGAATCGGGCTATGCTACCTCCTCAACGCAGTTGACGCAGAGGGGCTGATAACCGCTGAGATGCTTAGCGGCCTCACCGTGATCCAGCTCCAGACATGGACCATGATAGCCGCCACAGTGTTCGGGTTCATCCTCTACGGCGCATCAAAGTAAAGGTATAAAGTTTTATACCCGCACAACAATTAGATAGCATCGCCACTAGGAGTTGAAACAAGATAGCATCTAGTCTTTTCGACAGCAAGGCGTTCCAGACGGTGATCCTCATCGCGGTCCTCCTAGTCATGGCGGGCCTGGGCTTCATGGTGAGTGTACAAGCCTCCCTGATCGCTGCCGCGGTAGCCATCGCGGGGCTGCTCACGCTGGTAGTCGTGATCGACGTATTCAAGGCAATAGGCAAGTAGCCCAATGGCTACCCCTGATATACCTATGATTCGACCGCGACCTTGGGCGCGGCAGAGACGACGAACCCGGTGAAGCCGCCAAAACGGGCGGAACCACCGAAAACAACGTATCGGAGATGAAAGAGAAACGGGTTGCAAGATTCACCGTGGGCCCCGAGGCGGGAGATATTTTTTAAAAAGAGCCAAAGGCGGGGGTACTAGGCGCGTCTACCTGAAGCCTGGGCAGAAGCCGCCCAAGAAATAACAGTTTTTTTATAACTTTTTATACAGTATAAATTTTTATACTGTTTCAACGTTAGCTTAAGCATGGGCTCAGCTAAAGAAGCCGCCGTGAAGGGCTACATACGTTTACCGAAGGCGGTTCGCCGCTTCACTGATCCGCTTGTGAAGAACCGGGGAAAGGCTCAGGAACTCTATGAGAAGCGGCGGCAGAGAGGCAAACAGATGCTTAAGGGTAGGCTGGGGGCTGTGGCTGGGGGCAAGAAACGGAGGCGTTCCAAGTGACTCGGAGAAGCCCATACCGGCACCCAGTTAAAGGCCACACCAGAGCCGGGGTCCGGGTAAGCAACTATGAGCGCGGAAAAGGCGGGAAACCCACCAGGAGAACCACGGTGCGGCCCCGGCGGGGCAGCCCCGACTATACGGTGAAGCTCTACTTTGACGTGGGCAGCGAGAGCCACCGGGTGCCCGCGACCAACTACACAGACGCGGCACAGCAGGGTATTCGGAGTCTACAGACACCGCAGATACCTAGACGGATGCGGATAAGGAGGGTTACTAGGTGAGTGCCCAGCAGATCAGCAACATAAAGCAACTTATAGCCACCACTCAGGCGAGAATAAAAGCCCGAGAAGCTAAAAATAAACCTACTAAAAACCTTGAGCGAGACTTAGCCAGCTACAGAACAGATCTAAGGTTCTATGAGGCCGACACGCCGGAGAAGGTGAAGGCCCTGAAAGGCATTGAGGGCGTCGCCTACACCGAGGCAGGAGGCCGGGGCGAGGTCATAGCGACCACCAAGAAACCCAAGATCGTCACCACGGCAGAGACAAAGAGGGTCGGCGTTAAGGCAGAGAAAACACAGGACTTAATGGCTGATATAGACCAGCTCAAACGTGACGCGGATAAGTTACAGTCACAGATCGGAGTCACCAAGAAACAGCAGGACGAGCTAAAGAAGACCATCAAGGAGATCGAGGCCACCCGGGACAAGCTCAGGGGTAAGAGACAGGAACTTAAAGACATCAGGGAAACAGCAGCGAAGATCGAGAAAATCAGGGATGAGCTCACAGAAACGAAGCCCATGTACAGGGTAGGCGGCACAGACCGCCAAGCCGTTGTGCTGAAAGCCGCCGTCAAGACTCGGGAGAAGGTGATAAAACCGGTGCTGACCTCTCTTCAGGGTATCATCACACATTTTGAAAGTAAAGCCGGTTTCGCCTCAGTCGAGGAAATCAACAACTACATAAAGACCACGCCAGGCGGCAGGTTGGGGCCTCAGTTCAGGCCCAAGACAGTAGACGAACTCATAAACCGCCTAGCCTTCGCCTCAGCGGGGATGATTAAAGGCGGTGTAAAAGAGGTGACACTACCCTTATCATGGGGGTTATCACCGCCTACGACAGAGGCGCAGAGAGCAGCCGAGTTCCTGGGTGCGGTTGTCACCCCTTCACCGCTGGACTATGTGGTGGTTAAGACCTTTTCCAAGCTCTACTCGATGGGGAAGAAAGGTAAGGCCATAATCTCTAAGGTGGTGCGTGGGTCAAGCCTCACCGACGAGGAGATCAGCATCCTCGAAAAGACATGGGAGATAGATAAAAAGCTGTCCCAGGGTAAGCAGTACAGTTTAGAGGATCTGCTAGACATAGGTAAAAAGAAGAATCAAAACAAGCTAGACGCATTATATGAGAAGGCGGGCCAGTTCTTCAAAAACGTAGACGCAGAGGACGCGGGCAAAGCAGCTAAGAGACTTGATGAAACCCTCTCAGTCGCCGGTGTAGACGGGCAGGACTGGGCTGAGGGTATCGACATTAAAGCCTTTTACGACCCAGATAAACAACGGGCAGGACTCAAGATCTTCAAGGAACAGATAAAGAAACAAAGCGACATACTGGGCGATCTTTTTGACTTGGACCCTGAGAAGCTGGTTGAGTGGAACACCCTAACAGCTAAACAGAAAATCGAGTTAATGGAATTAGTGAAAAAATGGCAAAAAGTGTGGGCTGACAACCCAGGCATATACCATATGACCGCCGGGGGCAGCCGCCAGACACTACTACAGAAACAAATCGATGAATTACTGGACGCTGCGGACATGTCCGAGCTGGACTTCTTGAAGGCCCACGGCGACGACTTTACCACTCTCTCACCGGCCGCCTTAACCGTGCTGCTTGAACGACTCAACAAGACGACCAGCGGCGAAATAGTGGCCTCAGATGTAGATGAAGGTCTACTCAGGGACGCTAAGGAAGGCTATTTAGTGCTTCAGGATTTGACAGACATCGTCGATGAAACGATAGACGAAGAGACAGGGATCATAGAGGATGTAGACATAGTAGAGGACGAAGAAGAGGAGGAAAGGGTAAAACCCACACCCGACCAGAAGCTAGAGGATACGCAAATACAGGAGGAAGAAGAGGAAGAAACAACAATCCCTATACCCGAGGAAATACTGACCGAGGAGGAGGAACCCACGCCAACATTCTTGCCTGAGTCCAAGCCGGAGGAGAGGCGGGACATCCGTTTACGCCTGTGGGGAGGCCCACGGGAGAAGTATAAGGTGAAGTTCAGCTTCCCCCAGGGGCAGAGCCAGACAGTCACCGTGGAGGCCAGGAGCTTCCCAGAGGCGGTGAACAGGGCTCAGAGGAGACGCAGAGGGAACAGGTATCTACCTAGCATGGTAGATGTGGAGAAGGTGAATTGATGGAGGCAAAGCTAAAGGGTATAGCTAGGATGGTGGTGGGGGCCGAGGCGTGTTTCTTTAGCATCTTTCTGTTAATTCATTTATTATTAATAAAACAGACGGGGAGTGTAACTATATATGAGAATAATGTCCTTATTCTTAACTTTGAGATAGTTTTTATGACGATTCTATCTATATTATTAATTGTACATACATATACCGAGTTTAAAGAGGGAATAAAGATTGACTAGAACCATGAAGACACGATTATTATTGTTGTTAATAATAATAAGCCTAAACATTCCTATTGTTAAAGCCGATAGTACCGTAACATTTTATCCTACTCTTGATGGGCATATAAGATACTTAAACGGGGTCTATAACGACGTAAATACGGCCTCAATCTCTATATCGTTAGGAGAAGACGCGGAGGGGTTCCCTGATTATGCTTGGTTCAGGGGTTATCTAAGGTTTGACATATCATCCATCCCAGACAACGCAACCATAGCCAACGCTACTTTAGTTATCTATTATTCAGCTAAAACAAACAACAACGCAGAAGGTGACAGAGCTGTAGCCGAGGTAGCCGATGTTGGCGACACACTTACATCTGCTGATTGGGGGAATGCGGTGGTAATTGATCATGGGATAATCATACCAGTCGCAAATGTAACGGATATAGCCAATTTTTATAGTGTAGATGTTACAAGTTCAATCCAAGTTACTGACGGCTTTATAACTTTTAGAATAAACTCGACAGTAGAGGACAATGACGCGAATTATTGGTGGGCCCTAATTAGAAGCGTAGACTATGGGACACAAGCACAGAGGCCCCATCTAATCATATACATAACAACGGGACCAGAGTGGAATGATATAGGGTTTCAGATCAATAGTGCTTTTGAGTTTTTTGGTATACTTGACTTTATGAACCAAGCAATCACCTTCGTCAACTCTATTGGGGCCCACTTCGTTGACAGCCTCATCAACCTGGCGGTGCTGATTAACCTCCAGTTTCAGGTGATCTGGCAGGTGTGGGGCTGGGCTACAGGGTGGTTCACCAGAATGATCACCGCTGTTCTGAACTTCGGCAACCAGCTAAGTATGATACTGAACGGAACCCACCCATTGCTAGTCGGGCCCGTGGACCTCTGGAATTACTTTAACTTCGCATCAGCCGGGCAAGCCGTGTTTGACGTTGCGCCAATATTCTTGATACTATACTGGATTGACAGCATGGGTAAACGGGCCCGCACACAGGGCAGCTTCCAGGTGATCTACGGTGACCTCGGTGCCTTCGCCAACGTCTTCGCCTACTTCATGGGTGCCTTCAGCACCGTCATAGGCTTCATCGAGGGTAAGATAAGTTGGCTCCTAAACGCCTTAACCTAGTATAAACTTTTATACCTCATACATCATTAAACATAATGTTGACATATGAGCAAGTCGCTTCTAAACCGGATGAAGAGCCTCGCAGCCAAGGCCAAGAAGACGCGGGCACAGTTAAAACAGAAGCAGGAGAAGCGACGCAAATCCAAGCAACTGAAACGACAGGATAAGATCAAGCTCAAGACTCAGGAACTCGCGCTTAAACGCAAGGAACTTAAACAGAAGAACGAGATCAAACGCCTCGAAGCCGACTTGAAGAAGATACAGACCAAAGAGAACGAGGAGCGTATGGCTAAAGCCAAGAAAGCCTACAACCTGGTCATGTATGGCTCCACGAGGGGTAAGAAAAAGAGTTAGTAGCCCCAGCTCCGCACTAGGTACGCTACCGCCGCAATGATCGCTGCCAGCAGCGTCACCTTCCACGCCGCGTCCAGCGACATGTCGCCCACCCCCACCGCATGAACGACCATAAGGAGCACAAGCAACGTGATCAACCCGATTGTTACAGCCGCCGTGTCAAACAGTTGGGCCGCGACGACGCCGCCGCCCATATAATAAGCAACCACCGTTCTAGGGCTGCCTGTGGTGGTGATGCTCGCTATTCCTCCTGCATAGGTGAAGGCGGTGTCTACTCCGTCCACTGTGACGAGGCTTGGTGCAGATAGCGGGTTCGTGTCCACGTTTCGCCGGTAATAGATGTAGCTGACTATTGCGCCGGGGGCGGCGGTGGTTATGCCGTAGTTTACCTGGTCACGGCCTACGTTGGTGACGGTCATGTTTGCTCCGGCGTCAACGTCAACCCCAAGGTTTCCACGCTGGTGGCCGCCCCAGACTATGTTGGTGAAACGGTTTAGCCCGTTTGGGTATGTGAGGCTGGTTGCTGTGAAGTTCTCTGCGAATGTGACGTTGCCGCCGTGGGTTGCTATGAAGTTTGTGGCTCCTATGAAGGTTATAGCGTAGACCAGCGGTATAGCCAGTAAAATTAGGGTTAATGCCATTAGAAGTGGTTTACTGGTCTTCATTAGGTAAATGTTGACAAAACTCATATTAAAGGGTATAGAAAAGGTATAAGGTTTTATACCATTAATGTTGACAATATATCATGGCGGGTAAGTACAAGAAGCGCAAAATCAAGGCCAAGAGCCGCAAAGAGTACAATCACCAGTATTACCTCAAAGTCACCAAGCAGAAGCGGAGGCACGGGAAGTGAATCGTGAACATAGGCTTCTGACCCTCGCGCTTATAATATTCCTATTAGCTGGAACCGCCATAGGATACTCTCAGACTCCACCCGGACCCAACACGATCCAGCACGGCGAAGGCATAAATCTACCCACGATAACAGCGACGGACGGCTACTTTTACGGTGCCGTTAACGTCACAGGTGCCCTTTTCGGTAACTTTGGGACAAACCCGATAACAACCACCGGAGCCCTAGTCACATCGCTGATCAACACGGGACCAGGGTTCACAGAAGTCTACGGCATGGACCAGGATGTGACAGCGGCAAGTGGGGTCACGTTCGCCACAGTGGATACGGGGCAGGGAGCAAACGAGCTCTACGATATGGATCAGAACGTTCTCACCACAAGCGACGTGAATTTCACCAGTGTAGAGGCCGATGACTATTATCTACGTGGATCAACGAACCTTACGGCGTGGGTAGAGGGTTTAATTGACGCTGGAAACTATACCTATGTTAGCAAAAACTCGGGTGGAGAGGTAGGCCCACGTAAGACAATCAATCTCATTGAAGGAGCTAACATCACAATCACCGTGGTTGATGACCCGGCGGGAGATGAGATCGATGTAACGATAACCAGCACCGGTGGAGCCGGAATAGGTGCTGTGGTTCAACCCTATACGTTTATCGTAGAAAATGATGGGGTGGATGCAACTGCCTGGTTTTCCTCAAACTCCTCTATAGCTTATGGTGGAGTAGGGGATGCTAGGGGTGTTAACGGTGCCGTTCATAGCAGCGTAATTCAAGCCTGTCTTAACTATATAAGAAGCTCATCTCAACATGGTGGTTGGGTTTTCCTTAAAAGTGGAACATATAGCATTAGCTCCACACTGGTTATGTATAGCCACCAAGGTTTAGCCGGGGAATATGGTAGCCAACAGGAAAACTATGGTACAGTATTAGTAGCCGCCAACGGCTTAAACGATAACGTAATAGAATTTGACACAGCGAAAACTGGTGATGGCACAAATAGTACAGATTTTAATAGAGAAATAACGATCAAAGACCTCTGCATAGATGGAAACGATGCAGGAGTAACTGGGACATGCTATGGCATATATGCCTTTTATTCGGTTAAGTGCCTGTTTGACCACCTTGAGATAAGAGACGTAGAGGATTATGGATTAGTCCTGTGGGGTGGGGCTGGTGTTGATTCTATGCATAACATGGTGACAAACGTTCAGATTCTTGGTGCCGACGTAAACCTTAGAATTGGTGGATCAGAGGAGAATCTGATAACAAATCTTAGAACAAGTGACTCAGGATCATGCGGGATATACCTAAGTGGTAACATTAACCGAATAGTAAACTGGGTTTCAATATATGATAATGTTGCCTTGAGAAGCTACGGAGGAGACAGAACATCAATTCTCGGTGCAACCATAGATAGACCAGATACCGATGCATTTTGGCTAGATGGGTCGATTAATGGGGTAGATAACACACAGTTTGAGGATCTTACAGTTGTAGACGTTGGTTGGCATGGTGGAGGGGTAAACAGACAGAGTAACACTCACAGCGTTTTCATACTTGAGGACGACGTATCAAACGTAACGGTAACAAATCTAAAGCTAATAAGCACTAGCGACCCCAGTTTACCGAGATACCTTGTTGAATGCGTTGACGACGCGAACCCAGGTTCACCAAGCGGATTCACATTAGGGACAAGACAGATCAATAATCGTATAGGAACGGCGTGGTTTAACACATATTTCCCGAATATAAGGCTATTACCCTACCAGTTTTCAGCCATGAGCACCAGCCAAGCATTAGGGACAGCAAGCACACCAACATATCTTCCAATATACGGGCGTAGCACAATAGCGACAACCCAAGGACAGACTACAGCCATCCCAATTAATTACCCATGTATCGCAAACGGGATAAGAGTGGATCTAACAGCAGCCCCAGAAGGCACAGATAGCAGAACCTTTACATTGTGGGTAAATAACGCAGCAACAGATGTAATATTGACAATAACGGGCGCAGCTACGAATGGATACAACGCAACAGGCTATGCTGAGCTGCTGCCAGGTGATCTGGTGGAGATATTAACCGTCGCAAATGATACCCCCGTGGATTCTTATGGGCGGGCCAGCATCATGTTTATGAGCCGCGAAGATTTTACATAAAATCCACTGAACTATATTAATTATGGTCCTCTGAAACCTGAGAAAAACGGATCAAGTGTGGTTTTCCTCGAAGTATGTTTTCAGTAAATCGTTGATGAGGGCAGAGGCGTTAAGGTGGTTTTCCTTCAGTTTCTTGTTGAGTTCTGTGTCTATGGTGATGTTACGCCTTGCCTTCATCGTACATATAATGTGTAAAGTAGGTATAAATATTTATACCTTTAACAAGTATATGTTTGTTGAATGAACTCCCTGTTTGAACGATTGAATAGAACGTGGGATTACTTCAAACGGGGAAACAGCGAGTTCCGGCAGTTCTGGGGTATCTGGAACTTTATATTACTCTTAGCGATAAAACTCAACATCGATCTAACGTGGGCCATGATAGCCGCCTGGACCTTGTTTTTCGTCCCAGTCTGCATTGTGATAGGGGTATTTTTCACTAAAAAAGTTAACATAATGGCGAACAAGACCAACCCCTTCACCCAGGACGGTATAATGAGTGCGATACGGCTACAGCAGAGCCTCATCTACCTATACGAGTACAGCAAGACCGGTGACCCAGAGCAGATTGACCTGGCTATAATGGAGATGAACGAGGCCCAGAAGCTGAGGGAGAAGTGGGTGGCCCTGTGAAGATCATAATGCCGTTCAGCTATATCGACGAATATTACTGGGAACGCTACAAACCCCAGATAGAGCCCATAGCGGAGCGTGTTGGTGGGTTCACCATAGTTGCGAACACCGGCGTAAAACCCAAGGACACAGGGAAGGTGCGGGTGCTTATACATGGCTGGGATAGACGGAGGCGAGGGGTGCCTGATATGGCGGTGCGCCGCTTTTTCTCTTTCAAGGGCTTGTCTATCATACGGAAGATCTACCGGCGGAACATGATAGCGGAGAACTTTAAACAGGTGGACGGCGACCTGGTTTACGGGTTCAGCGGCGGGGCATACCAACAGTGTGTCCACATATTCCTAAAACAGAGGCTCGAGGTGCCAGCTATTCACCGGATGCGGGGTAACGCGAAGCTGGAGCTTAAACATATGGTAAACGGGGTTATGCGTGTTGCCTTGACCCACATTTCTGACTGTACGATGCTAATGTATGACCACCATGTACCCATCAACACCCACTACTACCAGATACTATGCAAATACAAGATACCACGGGAAATGATAAGCAGACCCATAGGGCTCGGGGTGGACACCGACCAGTTTACTCCACGGTACGAGAGCGATAGGTTCACGGTAGGCTACTTTGGACGCCTCAGCCCCGAAAAAGGCATACGGTTCATGCTCCAGTTGATGAGGAAGACCCCGGACACCCGTTACCTCGTCGTGGGCAAGAACGGGATGGGCATCGAGTTCCCGCCTAACGTGACATATCATCGACCCGTCCACCACCGAGACATGCCCCGATACTACGGCATGGTGGACGTGGTTATACTGCCCAGCTACTCGGAGGGCGTTAGTAACATATTCCCCGAGGCCTACGCCAGCGGCAAACCCGTTATATGCAGCGAGGCAGCCCACTCGGAAGACCTACCACTATACGGCTTCAAGCTACCCCACCACCTACCCGCATGGATCGAGGCTATACGTAGCCTCGATAAAGACACCGCAGAAAGGTGGGGGTCTCATGCCCGGCTGTGGGCAGAAGGCTACACATGGGCAGATTTCGCGGAGAAGATGATCACTGAGTTTAAGAAAGTGATAGAAAATGATTGAAGAGACACCTGAGAAGGGAATGATGGAGTACCGGAATACAGCGAAGATCGCCTTTTTAGCCCCTAAAAAGAAGTGGAGTATTTACTACAAGTTTCTAGAGTACAAGAAGTTCATAGAAGAAATGACCGATATATCCGTTGACGTTTTCCTTGGGCGCGAGGTTCTAAAAAGCCACACTGATTACGACTGGATCATAGGTGCCGTAAAACGGCAGCGTGACTACGAAAACGAGCTGTTCAAACAAATTAGAGATCGCTTCATCGGGCTTGTCACAGGATACGAATGCCGTAACCGAGTTACGGATTGGTCCATTTTCAAGTACCTATGGTTTTGGGCTGATTGCTACATTGATGATCGGTTCAAGGATAACACCGTTTTCGTTGAACCCTTCGGCGTAGACCATAATCTGTTTAAACCGTTGGACACGGAGAAAAAGTTTTTCGCATGTTTCGTGGGTAACGATGAGTGGCCTAAGAAACGGATTAAAACGTTCTTCATCCCTCTTTGCCATGAACTTGGGGTAAACTATTACATTGTGAACGGGTTGAAGAAGTGGGTTGCACAAGAGGATTTGCCGTTAATATACAATATGTGTGACCTCTACTTATCCCCAAGCATCTATGAGGCTGGACCTGCACCCGTATTGGAGGCTGCTAGTTGCGGGGTGCCTATTGTAGCGTGTAACAGCGGCTTCGCCCCCATGTTTACATGTCACGCCGTTATCACCTGCGAATCTTGGAACGACTATATTCAGGCATTAGAGACGCTGAAGACAGACGATAAGAAGAGGCGGGTGATGGGGCGTGAAGCCCGTAAAGAGGTTTTGGAGAGTTGGACTTGGGAGAAGAGAATACCGTCATTGTTGAAGAAACTGGAGGCGTTGAATTGAAGCGGATTTGGCAGGACACGTGGTTTGAGTCTTGGTTCGTGAGGAAAAATGAGTTGTTGCACTGTCGGTTCATCGAGTATGCTTGGGTGTTGCGGCACTTAGGTTTACCAGATGGAGGCACCATCTTAGATGTGGGTTGTGGCGGCTCGTTTATGCCGTTAATGCTTGCCCTCCAAGGATTCGATGTAACTGCCTTTGATCTACGCCCCTATGATTACGGTTTTAAACACTACAAATTTATTCAAGGTGACGCTGCGACCGCTAAGTTGCCACAGAAATATGATCGGATAATGATGATCTCTGCACTTGAACATTTTGGGCTCCAACATAAAGAACGTGACTTAAACCACGATTTAAAGACAATCCGTAACTTAACCAAATATCTAAAGGACGATGGCTTATGGCTTATCACCGTGCCATTCGGAAAAGGAAAGAAAAAAGAATCTGCGCAATACCGGGTCTACACTCAGCAACGACTAAATAAATTGTTCCCGAAAATCGTTAAACAGGAATATTTTGTTCGAGATGCCGATGTTTGGCTTAAATCATCGCGCAAAGAAACTGAAAACATCGTCTTCCCAGAGACAGTTGATTTAACTGTGACGTGTCTGGTGGCCAAGAAATGACAGAGATCGTTTTAGTTAACGCGCCAAGCCCGTTCCTACTTGACTCTGAGGTAATGCCACCCCTCGGCATCCTATACATCATAGCAGCCTTAAAAGAAAAGGGAATATCCGCTACACTCATAGACTTAGCTCTAAGAGAACAAACGATACCGTGGAGCGAAACATACGGAGTCTCCTCGAACACCCCTCAGTTTCCCTATGTTAAAAAACTGTTAGATTCACATGCTTTCCCAAACCCCAACGCCAAAATCTGTATCGGTGGACCCCATGCCACGCTATGCCCACAGGTATGCCTAGATGCTGGGTTTGATACTGTCGTGGTAGGTGAAGGAGAACATGCAATCTTCGACTTCTTAGACGGAGAACAAGGAATAATTGAAGCACCCATTATAAAAGATTTAGATACTCTCCCCTTTCCAGACCGCACCCTGGCCAAGAAATACGATTATAGGGTTGATGGAAAATGGACAACCACAATAATGGCCAGCAGAGGATGCCCCTTTAAATGTGCGTTCTGCTGTAAGAACTGGGAAGGTGTCCGGTTCCGGTCATGGCAAAATATAGCGGAAGAACTTAAAGAGATCCAAAACCTTGGATATGAGGGCATACAGTTTGAGGATGATGCCATGTGGTATAATCCTCAACGAGATCTAAAACTCTTTCCCGTCCTACGTGACCTTGATCTGGTTTGGCGTGCCCCCATGCGAGCCGATTTCGTCACGAAAGAACGAGCCGAAATCATGAAAAAATGTGGCTGCAAAGAAGTCTTCATAGGTGTTGAAAGCGGAAGTGACTTTATCCTAAAAACAATAAATAAGGGAACCACCGTAAAACAAAACGAAGTGGCACTAAAAACCTTTCATGAGGCAGATATACGCGTGAAGATCGGAATCGTATTAGGGCTCCCCAGCGAAACTGAGGAAACCATTAAAAAGACATGGGATTTCTGCGAAAGAATGGAACCCTATATAGCCGATTTTGGTATCACAACTTTAATTCCCTATCCTGGGTCAAGAATATATGACCATCGTGAAGACTATGACATCCAGTTTGATGAAAACGCTATCTATGAGCCACATACGGGTGGAAAATGTATGGTTTCCACTTCGGCTTTGAGCAGGGAGATCATAGCTGAGTGGAGGAAAAAGTTTTACAGGAGATTCAAGGGACGAGATTACTTATAAGCAACCTCAAAAGAATGAGGAAAACCTGTTAACCATCTACAGGACACGAAGAAGAACCTAGCAGCCCCTCGGCCTCCATAACCCTCGTCAAAATATATAGCACAGCCGCGCTGTTACTCGACACCCCGCGCAGCTCAAGAGCCTCCCGATGCTTCTCACGGTAAGCCTCAACCAGCCGGTTCCACCCCGCAGGAACCTTCCAAGTAGTATAACGATCCAAGTCACTCAACTTTATCCCTCATCTTATACCATTTATAGATATGAAACCCAAGGTAAACAAGAAACAAGTCACCAAAATAAGCACCTATCAACTGAATTACGTTTACCCCGCCATAGATGAGATCCCCCACATGACGGACAGCCCACAATGCAAGGGCAACCAGATAATACTTCCAAGTGAACCGCATGGTTGAGAATAAAATCTTATACTATAAAACCAAATCGTTTCACCACGACCAATCTAACTTTATGTGTAACTTCTTGGACTGGTGGATGTCGGATAAGTCTAAAAAACGCCGGTAGTTATTGATAGTGTATGAGCTGTGACGAGTATTTTGAGGCGTTAGGCAGTCGGTGTGTTGGTCACTGGCGGTCCCGGTTGGCTCCTCGTACCTGGGATGTGGGTA
>Ga0307379_10004462_pt1 | contig 19953 bp, 13 predicted proteins | sample UN2MG_FD_202237 | JGI IMG/M metagenome (GOLD analysis project Ga0307379, IMG submission 202237) | Soil microbial communities from Risofladan, Vaasa, Finland - UN-2 | ecosystem: Environmental > Terrestrial > Soil > Coastal area > Acid sulfate soil | place: Finland: Risofladan, Vaasa | collected... | reverse complement strand
GGACCAGAGCGCGATCGAGGCTCACTACCGCAACGGTTACCTCTGGATCGAGCTGCCCCGTCGCCCGGCTGAAGACGCGGGCGAAGACGAGTGATCGATCGCCAGACGCGCATGGTTTACCGCGAGAACTGAACACGGGCCACGCCAGCCATGACCGACGAACAACACGACAAAGAGAAGGATGCCGACGACGCCAAGAGGCCGGTGGTGCTTGACGAGGGCGCCGCGGCGGAGGGGGACGGCTCGGTGCCCCTGGCGGCTCCGGCCGAGGACGAGCGGGACCGGAAATCGCCCGAGCACATGGAGGTGCCGGAGATTCTCCCGGTGCTGCCCATCCGCGACACGGTGGCCTTCCCCGGGACGGTGATGCCGCTGACCGTGAGTCGGGAGAAGTCCAAGCGCGTGCTGGACCTGGCGCTTGCGGGTTCGCGGGTGGTCGCGGTGGTGGCTCAGCGGACGGCGGAGACCGAAGACCCGCAGCTGGGCGATCTCTACCGCGTGGGGACGGCGTGCGCGGTTCTGAAGCTGTTCAAGCTGGACGACGGGACGCAGACGGTCATCGTTCACGGCATCGCGCGTGTGGGTCTGGAGTCGATGACGGACCAGACGTCGTATCTGGAGGCGAAGGTTCACCCGCGCTACGACACGGGCGAGTCGGGGACGGAGATCGAAGCCCTGGTGCACAGCGTTCGACACGCGGCGCAGCAGGTGATCGAGATGTCGGACAACGTCCCGGACGAGGCCCGGGTGGTGTTGGACAGCATCCGCACGCCCGGTGGACTGGCCGACTTCGTGGCGGCGAATCTGTCGCTGGGTCTGGTGCACAAGCAGGAGCTGCTGGAGACGTTCGACGTCAAGGAACGGCTGCGCAAGGTTCACTACACGATAGCGGGCCAGGTGGAGGTGCTGGAGCTTTCCCGGAAGATCCAGTCGGAAGTGCGCGGCCGGATGGAGAAGTCGCAGCGAGAGTACTTCCTTCGCGAGCAGCTCAAGGCGATCCAGAGCGAGCTGGGGCAAGCGGACGCCCGGTCGGCCACGGTGTCCAAGCTGGAGGAGAAGATCGTCTCGGCCAAGATGCCGGAAGAGGTGGAGGCGGAGGCGCGGCGCGAGCTGGAGCGGCTGGGGGTCATCCCTCAGGCGTCGCCGGAGTACTCGGTGGCCCAGGACTACGTGGAATGGCTGTGCACGCTACCCTGGTCGGTCGGCACGGAGGATCGGGCGGACATCAGAAAAGCGGGCAAGATACTGGACGAGGATCATTACGGTCTGGGGAAGGTGAAGCGTCGCATACTGGAGTTTCTGGCGGTGCGTCAGTTGCAGCCGGAGACCCACGGTCCGATCCTGTGCTTCGCGGGCCCGCCGGGCGTGGGCAAGACGTCGCTGGGGCGCAGCATTGCCCGGGCGCTGGGGCGGAAGTTCATCCGCATGTCGCTCGGGGGGGCCCACGACGAGGCGGACATCCGGGGTCACCGGCGCACGTACATCGGGGCGCTTCCCGGGCGGATCATGCGGGAGATCGCCAAGGCCGGATCGAACAACCCGCTGTTCATGCTGGACGAGGTGGACAAGCTGGGGCAGGACTTCCGGGGGGACCCGGCGTCGGCGCTGCTGGAGGTTCTGGACCCGGCTCAGAACTCGACGTTCACGGACCACTATCTGGACGTGCCCTTCGACCTGAGCAAGGTGTTGTTCATCACGACGGCGAACTACATGGATCCGATCCCGGTGGCGCTGCTGGATCGGATGGAGGTCATGGAACTTCCGGGCTACACGCTGCAGGAGAAGATACAGATCGCCAAGCGCTATCTGGTGCCGCGGCAGCTCGACGAGAACGGTCTGAAAGCCAAGCAGGTGAGGTTCGACGAGGCGGCGCTGAGGAAGATCGTCAGCGGCTACACGCGTGAGGCGGGCGTTCGCAACCTGGAGCGCACGATCGGGGCGGTCTGCCGGGCCCGGGCGGTGGCGATCGTTCGGAAGGAGCGTCGGTCGGGTCGGGTCACGGCGCGGAGTCTGGCCAGGGATCTGGGGGCGGTGAAGTACGAGTCGGAGGTGGCGGCCCGTATCTCCATACCCGGCGTGGTCACGGGGCTGGCCTTCACGCCGACCGGCGGCGAGATCCTGTTCATCGAAGCGACGCGCATGCCGGGCAACGGGAACCTGAACCTGACCGGTCAACTCGGCTCGGTGATGCGGGAGAGTTCGCAGGCGGCGTTTTCGATCGTCCGCAGCCGGGCCGCGGATCTGGACATCGACCCGGGCCAGATTCTGCAGAACGACTACCACATCCACGTGCCGGCCGGTGCGATACCGAAGGACGGTCCGTCGGCCGGCGTGGCCATGCTCACCTCCCTGGTCTCGCTGCTGACGGATCGGGCGGTGAATCCGGGCACGGCGATGACCGGCGAGATCACGCTGCGTGGTCGGGTGCTTCCGGTGGGCGGGATCAAGGAGAAGGTCCTTGCGGCGCACCGGGCGGGATTGACCCGGGTCATCATGCCGGAGCGCAACGTCCGCGACCTGGACGACGTTCCGGAGGACGTCCGGGAGGAGATCGAGTTCGTCCCGGTCCGAACGATCGACCAGGTCCTCAAAGCCGCCCTGGACGAGCAGGCCAAGCAGGCCAAGCAGGGCAAGCAGGGCAAACGGACGAAGACCCGCCGAAGGTGATCCGGATTACCGGGTGACGCGCCGCCGGCGCCGGCATCGGCTTGCATACATGGCATGTCCAGAGCCGCTCGGCGCGGCGTGGATGGTTCCACATGCGGTCGGCGGTGCGAGCGCCGTTCGCTCCATTACAGTTGCCGCGTATGTCCGACACTCCACTTTCACAGGGCGATTCGAGGCGCGAGGCGGCCGATGCGCCGCGACGCATCGCGGTTTTCGGAGAGACGCTCGACTCTCTGACCGGCTGGCTCCAGGCGCGAGGTCACAAGCGGTTTCGGGCCGGGCAGATTCTGGAGTGGATCTACCGGCACGGGGCGGAGTCGTTCGAGGACATGACCAATCTGCCCAAGCGCACGCGGGCGGAACTGGCTGATTGGCTCGACCTGTTCGAGTCACAGGTCGTCGCCCGGTCGGAAGCGCGGGACGGGACGATCAAGCTGCTGCTCCGCTGGGGCGACGCGACGACGACCGAATGCGTGTTGATCCCCGACGGAGCACGACGGACGGCCTGCATCTCGACGCAGGTGGGTTGTCCGGTGGGCTGTGTCTTCTGCGCCAGCGGGCTCGACGGGCTGCAACGCAACCTGACCACGGCGGAGATCGTCGAGCAGGCCGTGCGGATCAGCCGGCTCTGCCGGCCGGAGCGGTTGACCAACGTGGTGTTCATGGGTCTGGGCGAACCGCTCGCGAACTACGCGTCCACGGTGGGCGCGGTGCGCACGATCAACGCCGAGTGGGGGCCGCACGTGGCGGCGCGAAAGATCACGGTCAGCACGGTCGGGCTTCCCAAGCAGATGAGACGGCTGGCGGGGGAGGGCCTGCAGATCACACTGGCCCTGTCGCTGCATGCTCCGACGGAGGAACTGCGCCAGCGGCTGATCCCGTGGGCCGAGAGGATCACACTGGACGAGCTTGTCTCGGCCGCACGGTTCTACTTCGACTCGACGGGGCGCGAGGTGACGCTGGAGTACATCCTGCTGGGCGGGGTGAACGATGAGCCGAGTCACGCCCGTGAGCTGGCAGGCCTGGCCAAACAGATGCGATGCAACGTCAACCTGATTCCGTACAACCCGGTGCCGTCGCTGCCGTACGTCCGGCCGAGTGAGGAGAGTCAGCAGGCTTTCCTGCACGGTCTTCGTGCCCAAGGCATTAATGCGCATTTGCGTCACAGCCGGGGACTGGAGGTGGACGCGGCTTGTGGGCAGTTACGACGGCGAAGGCAGACGGTTGAAGTTAAAGGTGAGAAGTAGAACTCAGGAAGAGGTGGGGTGGGCGCCACGTGGTTGCGGGATGGTCAGGGCTGGGTACGGGTTTGCAGACGCGGTTTGCGGGAGTACCTTTCCTGTCGCGTTGGCAGGGTCTGAGCATTCAGTTCAGACGATGTGTGGGTCGGGCGAGCTTCGAGTCTTGAGATGAGGTTAGAGCGGTGAGTAGTGACCAGTTCTCTCCGAGCGGTGATCTCTACTCTCGTTTCGAGGCGGCGCCAGCTGCGCCACCCGTGCGGCCGGGTGAACTGGGGGCGCCGCAGCGCTTCTCGGCGTGGCCCGGGGTCATCGGGGTCATCGCGATCGTGTTGGGCGCGTTGGGGGCGGTTGGCGGGCTGTACGGCATCCTGGCCCCGTGGATCGTCGAAGAGATCGCGTCGATCATGCCGAGTGGAACAGAGGACATGCTGGATGCAGTCCGGGAGTCGGCCCCCTGGCTGGTCGGCGCGTCGATCATCACTACCGGCGTTGCGGCGTTGTTGCTGGCGGTGGGCGTCGGGCTGGTGAAGCGGCGCCGATGGGCGGTGGGCACCTGCCGAGCGTGGGCCGTCCTCAAGATGGTCTGGGTCCTGGCGAACACGGTTGTGGGGTACTACGTGCAGCAGGCCTCGTTGAGCGCGATCTCGGAGCGTACCCCAACCGCAGCACAGATGTCGCCAGAGTTCGTGGACGCTATGGTGGTTGTCGGTCTGATCATCGGAGTCGCGTGGGGTTGGGCGTTGCCGGTGTTCCTGCTGATCTGGCTGGGTCGGGGGAAGATCAAGGCTGAGACGTCGGCTTGGGCTTGAGTGTGCGTCGTGGGTCGCGAGGACAGCGAGCGGATCAACGACCCGGCGGCGTGGGCATGAACGGAACGGTCCGGTGCGCTGCAAGAGCTGCGATTACCGACTGTGGAACCTGCGCTCTCGCACCTGCCCGGAGTGCGGCACGGGGTTCGTGCCCAGCGATTACGAGTTCACACCCAACAGCGTCCAGTTCGTCTGCCCCCATTGCGACCAGAGTTACTACGGGACGTCGGCCGACGGTCACCTGGTGCCGGTGGAGTTCGCTTGCGTGCACTGTGGTCGCCACGTGCACATGGACGAGATGATCGTCCTGCCGACGGCCGGTGTGCAGGAGGAGCAGACCGGACCGGAGCCGATGCCGTGGCTGGACCGGCGCAAGCATGGCGTGGGCCGGGGGTGGATTCTGTCGGTGGGGCGGGCGATGGTCCGCCCGGGGCGGTTGATTGAGTCGGTCCCCGTGGAGAGTTCGCTGCCGGCGGCGTGGTGGTTCACCATCATGGTGCACTTGCCGGTGTTCCTGGTGGCCGCGATACCGTTGCTGATTCTGCCCAGGTGGATAGGGAGGGGCGGGCCAAGTCTGGGCGCTCCTTATGTGGTTATTGTCCTGTTTGGAACGTTCGCGCCGGCATTGGCGATCCTGATCTGGGGCGCCGTGGTGCACGGACTGCTGTGGTTGCTTGCCGAGCCGGCGGCCGGTCTGCGGCGGACGTACCAGGCGCTGTGCTACAGCGCGGGTGCCAACGTGGTGATGGCATTTCCGTGCCTAGGCATCTACTTCGGGTGGATCTGGTGGTTGGTCAGCGCGGTGATCATGGTGAAAGCCGGGCAGAAGGTCTCCGGATGGCGGGCGGCCGTCTCGGTGCTGTTGCTGCCGGTGCTGGCCTTCGTGTCGGTCGTGGTGCTCTACATCTACTTTATCACCGTCGTACTTTCCACGCTGCCGGGCTCGTTGCCCGACGTTCCCGCCGATTCGAGGGAACAGACGCAAATGGTCCTGGACAGCGTTCTGACCTATGGCCGGCTGCACGACGGCAAAGGGCCGGATCACTCGATCCTGCTGGTGTTTTACGGCGACTTGAGCGCGGATGGGCTGTTGGCGACCGAGTCGCTCACGCTCGAGGACGACGTGCCCGTCGGAGACATGACGCTGGATCAGTTCGAGAAGCTTGCGCCTCCGGACCGGTGGACCGTGGTCAAGGCGGCGATCGATGCGCTGCCGTCGGGGACGGCCGCTCATCGGCTGGGCGATTTCGTGTTCACGTACCACGGGGTCGATCTGGACGAGTGCGATTCGCGGCTGTGGGTGGTGGTGATGGCCTTCGACCCGGAGCTGAACGACGTTCCCTCGGACGACGGGCTGATCTACGTGGGCTTGGCCGACCAGAGTGTCCTGAAGATTCCGACAGAGAAGTTGGCGGCGAAGCTGGCCGTGCAGAACGAGCTTCGGCAGGCGTTGAACCTGCCCCTGCTGCCCGATCCGACTCAGGTCAGGCACGTTCGGCCGACGGGCGAGTGATTCGCTTGGCTGTTCTTCGCGGGTATAACCGGGCGCGTTGGAGTCGCCGGGGAGGTGTGTCGAGTCCGGCGGCGGCTTGAAGTGTGGACTGGAGTGCGCGTCATGGGCCCGCCGGCCGTCGGGGTGTGCAGTTGGTCGATCAATCGGAGCCGGCCGATCGAGTCGATTCGGGTCGCGGCGGATCGGTTCGGCGTTCGCGTGGTTCATCTGGGATTCTTCGATGAGCAGACGCTGGCGGGAACGTCGGCCCAGGCGGTTCGGAAGGCCGCGGGCGACGCCGGTGTCGAGATCAGCTCGACGTTTGCGGCCTTTCCTGGTGAGACCTACAAGAGTATCGCGACGGTGGCGGCGACCGGCGGCTACCTGCCGGATGAGCACTTCGACGCTCGACTGGACATGACGCGCCGGGTGGCGGATCTGGCGGCCGAGTTGGGCGTTGCCTCGGTTGCCATCCACGCGGGCACCGTGCCTGACGACCGCGCGTGCGATGCGCACAAGATTCTGGTGGATCGGACGGGTCAGGCGGCCGACCTGCTCATGGATCGGGCGTTGGTGTTGTTGCTGGAGACCGGGCGGGAGTCCGCGCAGACGTTGAACGGCTTCATTGACGCGGTGGGGCGGGAGAACGTGGGCGTCAACCTCGATCCGGGCAACCTGGTGCTGTATGGAGCCGATGACCCGGTGCGGGCGGTGAGGACTCTTCGCGGGCGAATCCGGCACGTGCATCTCAAGGACGCCGTGGCGTCGGATCAACCGGGCGTCACGTTCGGGACGGAGGTCACGCTGGGTACGGGCGAAGCCTCGATCGCCCGCGTGGTCAGCAAGCTCCGCGCGAGCGGGTACGACGGGCCATTGATCGTCGAGCGCACGGCCGGGCGCGGCGATCCGGGCGGGCTGGACGAGAGCATCGAGTACCTGCGATCGTTGTTGGATTGATGTTCTGATTGTCCGCGCGGCGGGCGCTATGCTTTCGCGTGTTCCAGCAGGGCGATGATCAGGACCACGCAGAGGCATTGGGCGAAGATGACGCACGCGTAGGGCCAGGTTGCGTGCGGCAAAGTCAGGGCGGACATGGCCGTCGTGGCGGTGGCCAGGTAGATGGTGAGCACGGCGGCCCGCACGGACATTCCTCGCTGGACCAGTCGATGGGAGAAGTGCCGCCGGTCGCCGCGGAAGATGCTGGCGCCGGCGCGGCGGCGGTGCCAGCAGACGCTGAAGACGTCGTAGAGCGGGACGGCCAGGACCACCAGCGGCACCAGCACGCCGAACGGGCGCAACCCCTGGTCCGGGTCGTAGAACGTGGTCAGCACGGGCAGAAGGGCCAGCATGTATCCGATGACCATGCTGCCCGCGTCACCCAGGTAGATGCGGGCCGGCGCGAAGTTGAACGGCAGGAACCCCAGTAACGCGCCGGCCAACACCAAAGCCATCACCGGCACGAAGAGCTGTCCGGCCAGCAAGGCCGAGGCGGCGAAGATTCCGGACGCGATCACTGCGACGCCGGCCGACAGACCGTCCATGTTGTCCAGGAAGTTGAACGCGTTGGTGATGAGGACGATCCACAGGACGGTCAGGGCCACGGACACCGGGGCCGGCAGGGCCTCGAGCAGGCGAACGTGAGCCAGGACGGCGACCGCCAGGGCGACAATGAACTGGACGGCGAACTTGGGCGCGGCGGCCAGTGGTCGCGAGTCGTCGATCAGGCCGAGGATGTGCAGGACCAACGCACCGCCGAGGATGATCAGCAGCCGGGGCAGTCTGGCTGCGATTCCTTCGGCGTGGGTTTGCATGAGCTGCGGCATCCAGTCGGGCAGGGAGCGGTCGGCACAGGCTGCCGCAAAGAGGGTTGCGGCCAGCAGTGGCAGCCAGACCGCGAACATCACGGCGATCCCACCGCCGAGGGCGACGGGGTAGTCGTGCTGCTTGTGGCCCCCGGGCTGATCGACGAACCCGCGGCGTCGGGCCCAGGCTCGCACGGCTACCGTTGCCAGCAGGCCGATGATGCAGGGCACCACAATACTCAGAAGGATCAAAGCGGCCATGGCGGGACAGTTTATGGCCCACCGCGGCATCGACGCAACGGGCGGGTCGTTGGAGCGAGGATGGGCCAAAAACACGACTAATATAGCCCAGTTTGCGCGGACCAACAGGTCTACAAATCAGTTGCACGTGGGCGTGGGAGCCGCTAAACTGGATGTTCTGGATGGACTATGAGGAGTGGGAGGCGACGATCACTACCACGAAGCACTCCTATTCGATTGGGTCTCAGGCAGGATCGGTTGCGGAGTACGCGCTGCGCCCCGACTCCGCGCGTGTATACAGCTTCTGTTCCCTTATTCTGCTCTTATTGTGAGGATTATCAGCCCATGCAACGTTTCGGTATCTGTGTCAGCTTAATGATCTTCAGTGTCGTCGTATTTCTGGGCATCGCCGCATCCACTGCCCAGGCCGAAGCGGCCTGGTTGTCGGTGGGGCCGGACGGTGCGGCGGCCGTTGACGAGGCGGCGGCAGTCGTCGCGCCGGAGGTGGCCGCCCGCTCGTTTGGCGAGGCCGGCCTTTCCGTGGCGGTTCAGGTCGCGGGATTTGGGGTCGAGCCCGTCGAGACTGCTGCCGGGCGGTTCGTTCGGGCCAGTTGGCCGGACGCTTCGATCTACGGCGACGTCGGCGGGCCGGCGATCCCGGTGGTGCGGCGGCTCCTGGTGGCTCCACTCGGGGCTCGGGTTAGCTTCACCGTGAACCAGGGGGCTCCGACGGTGGTCAATCTGGCCGCTGCCGGTCTGCCCGCGGGCTTGGCGCCGGTGCAGCCGCCGGTGCCCAAGATTCCCGGCGCGCTGGAGAACGCGGAGCTTCGGTATGACGAGGCTGCGTATGCCATAGACGCGGCCGGCCCGGTCGAGCGAGCGGTGCTGACCGAGTTGGGTATCGTCCGCGGGCAGCGCGTGTTTCTGCTGGAGATTCGGCCGGTGGCCTACAACCCGGCGGCCGGGGAAGTCATCTGGTGGCCGCAGCTTTCGGTCGACGTCGCTTTCGCCGGCGGGTTTGCACCCCGAGCCGACCTGTCGGCGCTGCCCGGCTTGCAGCAGATGGTGCTGAACCCGGACCTGATTCCCAGCGCGGCGGGGCGCGGGACGGGTCACTACGTGATCATTGTGGCCTCGGCGTACGAGACGGACATCGCCTCGTTCGCGACGGCCAAGGCGGGGCAGGGGTTCAGCGTCACGACCTGGGTGCCGACCACGGCCACGACGACGGCGATCAAGGCCTACATCCAGGGTCTGTACGACGGGGCCGATCCTCCTGACTACATTCTGCTGGTGGGTGACACGGACACGATACCGAACTGGGTCGGCGGTGGCGTCGGTACACCGGCCACGGATCTGCCGTACAGTTGCATGGACGGCACGACCGACTGGTACCCGGACATACCTCTGGGGCGTTTTCCGGTGCGTTCGGCGGCTCACGTCCAGGCCATCGTGGACAAGACGCTGTATTACGAGAACGGTGGGCTGTCCGACCCGGACTACCTGAACCGGGCGGTGTTCATGGCCTCGCAGGACAACTACACGGTCAGCGAGGGCACGCACAACTGGGTGATCAACAACTACATGACGCCCAACGATATCGTGTGCAACAAGCTGTACTGCCACACGTACAACGCGACGACGCAGCAGGTTCGCGACGCGTTCAACGACGGGCGGTTCTTCGGGATCTACAGCGGGCACGGGGGAACGTACTCGTGGGCGGACGGCCCGGTGTTCTCGCAGAGCGACGTCAACAACCTGACCAACGGCGACATGTACCCGTTCGTGTGCAGCTTCGCGTGCATCACCGGGACGTACACGGTGGACGAGTGCTTCTGCGAGACGTGGATTCGGGCGGCCGGCAAGGGCGCCCTGGCGATCTACGGTTCGTCGGTGAACAGCTACTGGACGGAGGACGACGTCCTGGAGAAGCGGCTGTTCGATTCGATCTACGACGAGGGCGACGACGTGCCGGCCGAAGTGGGCCCGGTGTGGAACGACGCGCGGATGCGCTACCTGGCCCAGATGGGCTCGGGGTCGACCACGCGGCGGTACTTCGAGATGTACAACCTTCTGGGTGATCCGTCGCTGCCGTTCCCGAACTCTCGCGGTCTGGCGGTGACGCCGGGCGATACGCTGGCGGCCTCGGGCGAGGTGGGCGGACCCTTCACGCCCGACAGCATCGTGTACACGCTGGAGAATGAGGGCGACACCACCCTGGACTACAGTGTGGCCAAGACGGAGCCCTGGTTGACGATCACCAACGGCTCCGGCTCACTGATTCCCGGTGCAACGGCCGACGTGACGGTCTCGATCAATGCCGCGGCGAGCACGCTGGGCATCGGAGAGTACAGGGACACGGTGAGCTTCATCAACACGACGGACCACCGGGGCGACTCGGCCCGGAGCGTAGACCTTCAGGTCGGCGTTCCGCAGTTGTTGCACAACTTCCCGATGGACACGAACCCCGGCTGGAGCACCGAGGGGAGCTGGCAGTTCGGGCAGCCGACGGGCGGTGGGTCGTACAACGGAGACCCGACCGGCGGGCACACCGGCGACAACGTGTACGGCTACAACCTGTCGGGCGACTACGGCCCGAGTATTCCGGTGTACTACCTGACCACGCCGGCGTTGGATTGCAGGGGCTACGTGGTGGTGGAGCTGGAGTTCTGGAAATGGCTGGGGGTGGAGACGTCCTTCTTCGACCACGCCAACGTGCAGGTGTCGAACAACGGGACGTCGTGGACGACGATCTGGGAGCACAGCGGGGCCAGTGTGTCGGACAGCGCGTGGAGCGAGATGGTGTTCGACATCTCGTCGCTGGCGGCGGGCGAAGAGACGGTGTACGTCCGCTGGGGCATGGGCCCGACGGACGGCTCGTCGAGCTTCCCGGGCTGGAACATCGACGACGTGCAGGTCTGGGGCATCGCTCTGCAGCAGGCGACTTGCAGCGATGGCATCCAGAACCAGGGCGAGGAGCGTATCGACTGCGGCGGGCCGAGTTGCTCGCCGTGCACCTGCACGGCCGACGCCACGTGCGGCAACGGGATCTACTGCGACGGGGCCGAGACCTGCGATGCCTACGGCGAGTGCCAGGCCGGCACGGCGGTCGATTGCTCCGACGACGGTCTGTTCTGTAACGGGACCGAGTTCTGCGACGAGGGGGCCGACGCCTGCGCCAGCACGGGTGATCCGTGTGCGGACAACGGCCTGTTCTGCGACGGGACCGAGTTCTGCGACGAGGGGGCCGACATCTGTGACAGCACGGGCGATCCTTGCGTTGCCCCGGAGGTGTGCGACGAGGGGGCCGACACGTGCAGCGTGATCTCGACGACCATCGAGAGCGCGGCCTGCTGCAAGGACCAGGGTGGGACGGAGTTCTGCCTGTCGATGGCGGTTGCCGGGCCCGCGACCTGCGAACCGCGGCAAGGCGGCATTGCCGCACTGGCTCTGCAGACGGCCGACGCGGTCGAGGTGGGAACGACGACGGCCACCGCCACGTGCGTCAACAACGTCTACGGGGGCACGGTGACGGTGACCTCGGATGGCAGCACGACGGTTCTGGTGGACATGGACCCGCTGCCGGACCAGGACTGCTGTACGATCGAGTTCGCCGGCGGCATCGAAGGAAGCCTGACCGTCCAGGTCCTGGCCGGTGACGTGAACGGCGACGGGAGCGTCAGCACGGCCGACGGATCGTCGATCAAGCAGCGGATCGGGACCATCGTGGATGGCTCGGACTTCTGGTACGACGTGAACCTGGACGGCAACATGTCGACGGCCGACGGATCGTCGGTCAAGCAGCGGCTCGGGAACGTCGCGCCGAACTGCCCGTAAGAGAACCGACTTCGAGTCAGATCAACATCATCCGAGCCCGCCCGAGCGGACCTTCGCCGGGCGGGCTTGTTTGCGCAGGGCGCAGCGAGCGAGAAGGTTACCGGGAGACCAGGACGTTGAGGGACTCGATGACCTGGTCGATCCTGGTGCCTCGGGCGGGTTTCTGGTCGGCGTAGATGCCGCCGGGGCGTCGGATGCAGACGGTCCGCCAGCCGAGGGAAGCGGGGGCGACGAAGTCCTTGGCCGGGTTGTCGGCGACATAGGCGCATTGGTCCGGCGGCAGGCCCAGTCGTTGCGACATCTCCTCGAAGGCGCGGGGGTGGGGCTTCCAGAACTCGCGTCCCCACTGATCGGTGAGGATGATCTCGTCAAGACGGTCGGGCAGGCCGAGGGCACCGACCTTGTTCTTTTGCATCTCGAGCGGGCCGTCGGAGATCAGGCCGAGACGATGGCCCGCGCGGAAGCGGGTGAGGGCGTGGTCGGCGTCAGGATGGAGCCGGATGCGCGGCTCGTGGGTGCGGTAGGTGGCGATCATGTCGGCCAGCAGGGCGTCGGCCCGGGGGCCGGTGACGCCGGCCTGGGCCAGGATGACGTTGAAGACGCGCCCGCGGTCCGGGGTGTCGAACAGCTCCTGCATGCGTTGCAGCAGATCGAATGGGACGTGGAGCGGGCGGGCGAACGCGTCGGCCACCGCCCGGTAGGCGCTGAAGACGAAATCCCGTTCGGGATACAGCGTGTCGTCCAGATCGAACACGATGGCGGGCATGGGATCAGGTCTTTCGGCCGTCAGTGGTCGGTCACCGGAGCGCAGTCTTCGGGGCGGCCCCCGCGTGGCCTTGCGGTGTCGGCGATCGCGTGCCTCGGTGTTCGGGCAATCAACTGCGTTTGGCCCGTCGCCGGGTGGAGGCCTTCTCCACGTCGAGGACGAAGACGGACTGGTCGTAGCGGAGCATGGTGACGCCGTCGCGGTAGCCCATGGGGTCGTAGCGGAGCTTGCGGCCCAGCAGGTCGGCCAGCAGCCACTTCGGGAAGTTCGCACCGGCGTGAATGGCCAGCGGCACTCCGCCGCCGAAGCGCGGGTTGATCTCGATGAAGCGGACCCGCCCGGTCGGCGTCACGATGCACTGCACGGTGACCACACCGCGGAACTGTCCGAAGGCCAGGGCGACGCGCTGCCCGGCCGCGATGATCCTGGGGTCCTTGACGACCAGGCCCTTGCTCACCTCGCCGGTCCGGACCTCGATACGCCTCCGCGGCACGACACAGGTGGGTTGGCCGTCCAGCCCCGTGTAAACATCCAGCGTGTGTTCCTTGCCCTTGACGAATTCCTGGACGAGGGGGTCGAGGACTCGCTCGCCGATGGTACGCAGTTCCTCCAGCGTGTTGATGCGGTAGTTGCCCAGGCCGGCACTGCCCTCGCGCGGTTTCATGAAGTAGGGGAAGCGGTGGCGCTTCCTGGCGAGCGCTTCGGCCCAGGTCCAGGTGGCGGGCGTGTCGACCCCGGCTTCCTTGAGGGCCCGGAAGGTCAGGATCTTGTCCTGGCAGGTGCGGATCAGGGGCTCCGGGGAGATCAGGACTCGGGTGCCGAGGGCCTCGAACCGTTTGGCGGCCCGAGAAAGGGCCAGGAGGTCGGAATCGATCAAAGGAATGATGACGTCGATCTTCTCGTCGCGGGCCAACTTCAGCAGGGCCGGGATGTGCTGGCGGGTCTTGATTCGCGGGACGATGTGTGGCTTGTCCACCACGTACATGGCCGGGGCGAGCCAGTTGATGTCGGCCCCGTGGATGGTGAGCCGAATACGAAGTGCGTCGGCCGCCCGCCGGAAGGCATCGACCAGCTCGATCCGACGCCCTACACAGGTGAAGAGGATCCGCATGTGATCCTTGCGCCGTTGGCTCGGGTTGGTGGCTCTCGATTTTATGGGACCTGCTCCTGAGCAACCCATCCTCGCGTTGCCGGCCGAGCCACGCCAAGGCCCGGTTGACCTGCGACTATATCGGTATCCTCGTCCGAACACCACGCTTTTGAGCGGGCAGTTTCCTGTAAGTGAGAAGGTCGGCGCGGTAGTCTGCGTCCGCCATGCGAGCGGAACTGATCAGTATCGGCACCGAGTTGGCCGCGGGAATCACCGTGGACACGAATGCGGCCTGGCTGGCCGGGCGGCTGGCGGAGGTCGGAATACCGGCCGTGCGGCATGTCACCGTGGCCGATGATCGGGCGGAGGTGGCGGCCGAACTGCGGCGGGCGGCGGGCGGGGCCGAACTCGTGGTGGTCACCGGTGGACTGGGGCCGACGGAGGACGACCTGACTCGGCCGGCCCTGGCGGACGCTCTCGGCGTGGGGCTGCGGACCAGCTCAACGGCCCTGGAACAGGTTCGGGCGTACTTCCTTCGTGCAGGGCGCAAGTGGCACGAGTCGAATGCCCGACAGGCCGAGTTCCCCGAGGGGACCACGCCGATCGAGAACCGATGGGGCACGGCGCCGGGCATCCGGGCGGTGGTGGGGGCGTCGATTGTCTATTGCCTGCCGGGCGTGCCGCGTGAGATGGCCGAGATGTTCGCCGCGGCCGTGCTGCCGGAGATCGAACGGCGGGTTGTCGGGGGAGGCGATGGGGGCGGTCACGGTCTGGGGAGCGGGGGGGTCATCCTGACCAGAACGCTACGGTGCTTCGGAGCCGGCGAGTCGAACATCGGTGAGCAGATCGCCGATCTGATGCAGCCCGGACGGGCGGTGTCGGTCGGGACCACGGCGCAGGAGGGGATGATCGGCGTGCGGTTCACGGCCCGGGCGGCGTCCAGGGCTGAGGCGGATGCGCTGATCGAGGCGGACATGAACGAAGCGCGCCGGCGCCTAGGGGTGCTGGTGTTCGGGGCCGATGATCAGACGCTGGAATCCGTCGTGGGCGCGTTGTTGGTCGACCGGGGTCTGACGCTTTCGACGGCCGAGTCGTGTACCGGCGGGCTGTTGGCCAAGCGGCTGACGGACGTGCCGGGTAGCAGCGCGTTTTTCGTTCGCGGAGCGGTGACCTATTCCAATGCGTCCAAGACAGAGGTTCTCGGCGTCGACGCCGGGCTGATCGAGGAGCACGGTGCGGTGAGCGCGGAGGTGGCCGAGGCCATGGCCGTCGGCTGCCGCGAACAGGCCGGAACCGACTTCGCCCTGTCCACGACGGGCATCGCCGGGCCATCGGGCGGCTCGGCGGAGAAGCCGGTAGGGTTGGTCTATATCGCCCTGGCCGATTCGGCGGGGTGTCGGGTGCGCCGGTTCACGTTCGGCGAGTACCTTCCGAGACCGTCGATACGTGACCGGGCCTGCAGCACGGCTCTGAACCTGCTGCGCACGCGCCTCCGGGATTGATCGCCCTGGCTTCGGTTGCCAGCCGCCGTGAAGCGGCGTGAGGGCGGCCCAAGCTCGGCGAGGGCCGTTCACCGGAGGCGCCCGAACAGCGGACGTCGTCCTGGGTTGCCTAGCCGGTCCTCGCCGAACTGGGCCTACCATTCCCGGCAGCCAGCGGCTCGGTCGCCGCTCTACCGCCGAGGCGGGTCTGGAAGGCCTGAAAAGGCCTCGTCCATCTCCATCACTTGCTCGAACGGCACGGTCTTGGCTGCGCCCAGCTTGTGGGCGTACTGTTCAAAGATCGGCGCCGTGAATTCCTCCCATTGCTTGTGCGTAAGAATGAAAAGGTCGCGTCCGAGGTGCAGGTGGGGAGCCTTCAGTCCGCCGCAGGGGTTGGGCCAGGGAACCGGCAGGAGATGGGCAGCCGGCGAGCCTTCACTCTCGCCCGCGGAGCCGAAGTGAACCGGAGCGCCTCCCGGCAGGCGGTCACTAGGGACAGCCACGAGCTTATGTTTCTCTGCGAACTGGGCCACATGCTGGTTGTGCAGGACCCAGAAGGGCAGGGGCTGGCCAAAGCGCCAATCAATCCTAGCTAACTCAGACATGGATATCATGATAGAGGCCTTTCGTCATGTGAACAACCTGGGCAAGGCCCCCGACGGGCCGCGTGGGCCCGCCGAGTACTCCCTAACATTGTGTCGCCGGGCGCTGGACATGAAAGTGGGCTGTGACGGTGGAGACCGGATGGGTTTCATGTTAATCTCCTGGTCAGGCTCCCGTGCTGTTGATGGCAGGGAAACCCGCCACGTGGTCAGCGAAGGCGGACCCGCAACTCTCCCCCAGGCGCTGTAGCACGTCGAAGGCGGCGTGGATAGCGGCTTTCTCAGATGCGCACATGAACGGGCCGACGCGGTTGTAGTAGCCGGTGGAGAAGAAGTTCGAGCAGCCGCACCAGTTCATACAATAGCCGCTGAGACCGCAGGACCGGCACTCGGGGTTGAGTTCGCCTCCGGGGGCGAGATGGCAGCGCCGCAGATCGGTTTGCAGGCCTTCTTCGATGTTTCCAATGCAGTGCCCGTTGCGGCCGGAAGCAATAAGCCGTTCACAAGGGTAGACCCAGCCATCGGGCGCGAAGGCGAACTCCCCGGTGCCCATGCGGCACCGTTCGAGGGGCTGGTAACCACCGCGCAGAATGACGGTTATCTTGCTATCGATCAAGCTGATGAATCGAGGGTCCCGCTGTAGGTAATGGCTCACGTACCGGTCGGCAACCTGGCGGTACAGATCGGGCAGGCGGGCGGCGTCCTGGGCCGTCCAGGGTGCGGACAGGTCCGGGCTCAGGTAGATATGTCTGAGGCCGAGGGACGTGAAGTAGTCCACGGTCTCAGGCAAGTGAGGAAGTGTGCGCGGATCGTATACGGCATTCACCGTGGGATACGAGAAAGCTTGAAGAGCTCTACGGATGGTGTCCTGGACGACGGCAGACGTCGGGCTTCCGTCCGGGAAGCGCCTGTGTAGGTCCTGGACGAAAGGGGGCCCGTCGCAGCTTATGCCGAAGCCTATGTTACGAGCCCGAAGAAACTCAGCGATTTCGTCACTGAAGATCGTGCCGTTTGTGACAAGGCTCAGCTCGACCCGGGCCTGCTCATAGCCGGGGTTGTTCTCTATGAGGTCGGTGACGGCCTCGAGGAGTTCGAATTCCAGCAAAGGCTCACCGCCGAAGAAGCCGATGGCGATCCGCTCCTCCTGAGGAGTGTTGGCGAAGGCGAAGTCCACGGCTTTGCCGGCGACGGAGCGGGACATGGTGCAGTCGCGCTTTGGGATATAGCAGTACTCGCACCTTAGATTGCAGGCCTGGGTGAGAAGGAGGGTGTATTTCATCGGTCTTCTCCTTCGCTCCGTTGGGCCGTGCAGGCAGCCGGCAGCGGGGCATGAGTGGAAAGGGACCGCGAACAGAAGGCAGGCTCCCGCGAGGGGAGGTAGCCGGGCTTGGGGGCGCCGGGGCTCGAACCAGGGCAGGTTCGCGGCTGCGGCGGCCTGCCTGATGGCGGGGCCGGAATCGGCAGGTTTGCGCGAATGAGCGGTATCGGCGACATGCCCGTTCATGCGCGGGGCGCCGCGCGCGGATAGAGTAGAAGCCCGCCGTAGCCTGGTTGCGCGGGAAGGGCGAGCTCCCCGACGCCAGGTCTTGAGAACCGGCCTCAGTTTGCCTCGTAACGACCGTTGTTCTTGGGATCGGCCCGCACTGTGCTCCGAACCGTGGTTGGGTGCGGACGCCCCGGCTCGAAATACTATACCACGTCTTCTCGTTGGACGCAAGAAAATGAAGAGGTACCATGGTTAAAAAAGTCCGACGGTGGGATCGCGGAGGAGATGTCAGCGTCGGATAGCGGGGACGGTTCCATTAGGGCTGAAGGGGCCGACAACCGGCGATCATCATCAAGCCCTACCGGGCGATGAGGTGACCTGCCGCATGACAGCCGAAGCAACCCTGCCAACCTGCCTAAATTGACGTTGGGGGCCTAAACAACCTTGCCCGGACTGTGTGATTCGCGCAGCGAGAACCCGCCGAGCCATAGCAGTCCGTTGAAGTGCGCCGTGAAAAGGCGTGTGTTCTCAGTGGGAGACAGACCCACCCGGTAACTTTCGCTCCAGCCGGTAGCAATGGGAGCGGCGGTGGAGGTGACAAAACCGTCGAAGCCTCTGATGGAGAGGGTCGCGAATGGCGACTCCGCGAGTCGGCACGCCGTAACGTGCAGTGAACGTCGAGCAGGCCCCGAAACAGGCGATGCGGGAGCCGACCGGGCTTCAACACCGGGAAGGCCGCCGCCGTGAACGCCAAGCCCCGAACCTGGGCCAGAATAAGGGAAGAGCGAAGAGCGTTCCGGTTCCGCCGGGGTATGGGCGACGGCATGTCGGCACAGGGAACATGGCGCAACACGGGAAGCCTCGCCTGGTGCGGGCTGGGCACCTGCAACCGGACGCCCGTGAGGGACAGGCCGGGCCGGGCGAGGTGGCGGAAGCGTCCGTAGTACCGCAGGAGCCGGGTAACGCCGGTGGAAGGAAGGGACGCTGGTTCAAGCCAAACGTCGAAGGTGACAAGGACCGGGAGATTGGCCATGAGCCTGGAGCCTCCAGAGAGGGTCCGGAAGTTGCAGACGGCGTTGCACGCCAAAGCGAAGGCGGCGCCCAGGTACCGGTTCTACCTGCTGTACGACAAGCTGTATCGCGAAGACATCCTGGCGTACGCGTACCAGGTCTGCCGCGCGAACCGTGGTGGGCCCGGCGTGGACGGACAGCGCTTCGCGGACATCGAAGCGTACGGTGTGGAGGGCTGGCTGGGTGCACTGGCGCAGGAACTCAGGAGCAAGACGTATCAGCCCCAGGCGGTGCGACGGGTGTGGATTCCCAAGCCGGGCGGCCAACAGCGTCCGTTGGGGATTCCGACGATCCGCGACCGCGTGGTTCAGACGGCGGCGGTGCTGGTGCTCGCACCGGTTTTCGAGGCTGGCCTGCCGGACGAACAGTACGCCTATCGGCCCGGGCGCAGTGCGTTGGACGCGGTTCGCCGCGTACACCGGCTGCTGAACACGGGGCACACGGAGGTGGTGGACGCGGACCTGAGCGGCTACTTCGACAGCATTCCGCACACCGAGCTGATCGAGTCGGTGGCTCGTCGGATCAGCGATCGGCATGTGCTGCATCTGCTCAAGATGCGGCTGGAGATGCCGGTGGAGGAAGAAGACGAGCATGGGCGGAAGGTTCGAACACGCCGTGCCCGCAAGGAGCATCGGGGTACGCCGCAAGGCGCTCCGATCTCGCCGCTGCTCAGCAACCTCTACATGCGTCGGTTCGTCTTGGGCTGGAAGGTTCTGGGCCACGAACAGCGTCAGAGGGCACACATCGTCAATTACGCCGATGGCTTGGTGATCTGCTGTCGCGGCACGGCCGAGCAGGCCGCCGCGGTGATGCGGGCCCTGATGACCAGGCTGAAACTGGCGGTGAACGAGTCCAAGACGCGGGTATGCCGCGTGCCGGCGGAGAGTTTCGACTTCCTGGGTTACACGCTGGGGCGATGCTGGTCGCCGAAGACGGGGCGTGCCTACATCGGTACGCGTCCGTCGCCCAAGCGGATTCGCCGGCTGTGCGCAGCCATCCGCGAGACAACTGCACCGCGCTGGCTGCTCAAGACCGCCGAGGACCGCGTGCGAGTGCTGAACCCGATGCTGGTGGGCTGGGCCAATTACTTCTGCCTGGGCCCGGTCGGACCGGCGTATCGGGCGATCGATCGCTACGCGCGTTTTCGGCTGCGCCGGTGGCTGCGTCGCAAGCATCAACAGCCGAGCCGGGCCATCACCCGCTGGCCCGATACCTACCTCAACGAGACGTTGGGTCTGGTGCGGCTGGTGCCGCGGGCGCGTAGTTTGCCGTGGGCGCAAGCGCGAGGGTTTGTCCGAGAGCCGGATGCGGGAAATCCGCACGTCCGGTTCGATGAGCGGGCGGTGGAAACGGAGCGCACAACGCCACC
>Ga0307379_10004460_pt1 | contig 19971 bp, 13 predicted proteins | sample UN2MG_FD_202237 | JGI IMG/M metagenome (GOLD analysis project Ga0307379, IMG submission 202237) | Soil microbial communities from Risofladan, Vaasa, Finland - UN-2 | ecosystem: Environmental > Terrestrial > Soil > Coastal area > Acid sulfate soil | place: Finland: Risofladan, Vaasa | collected... | reverse complement strand
GGTTGCTGTTGTCATGGCTAATCGCAGTTACCAGGAAGGAAAAAAAATGTACTGGGACAGAAAAAATGAGAATATTTTGGAGCATCCACCTACATCTTGAGTAATTATTTCAAGTTATGAAGTTATTCCAAAAGTTATCCACAGCGGTTTCCACCGCTTTGAAGAATTTTCTTTAAGTGAGCAGGGTTAATTCCAAGGTTTTCGGTTAATACATTATGATTCAAGGAGATCATTTTTTACTGGCTGCTATATATTTGTAATTATTTATTTTATAGCTACTTAGAATGCAGGTGGCGGATCCGCACGAAAAACCGGCGTTTTTATACTCTTTAAAATGTACTCCGGGAGTCGACCTTTCACTCTGCTAAGCGCCTCTGTGCCTTTTTATCTCATTCAACGCATTACTAAAAACCAGTCTCCACAGGGGGCCAGGATTCTTTATTCGATTTTTTCCGCCCGTACGCTGATCACCAGCCCGCAGCCTGCAAGAAGAATGACTCCGAACATCCACTGCACCACTGTCAGACGCTCACCGAAAAAGAGGTAACTCGCCAGAGCAACCAGAAACGGATGGGCCAGCACCAGGTTTGCGCTCCTCGCCATGCCGATGCGCTTGATCGAAAGATAGTAGCTGCTGTTCGCCCCGGCGATACCTATCACGCCTGAGACAAATACCAGGGTCAGCACCAGGTTCGAACCGTGGAGCATGTCTGACGGGTTGCCCCAAACGAGCATGACCGGAAAAAAGAACAGTGTTGCGGAAATGCAGGTGAAAGTGAATGCGATCAGGCTGTTCTCTGTTCGCAAGACCCGCTTAACCGTGTTGATATACACGGACCAGATAACACTGGATGTAATCAGAAAAGCGATTCCCACTTTTTGAGTATGCTGCAAACCAACCTTGAAATTTGATATTCCCGCCACCACCCCAGTCATACCAGCTACGCCCAAAACTATTCCGGCCAGAAAGCGGGGATTGCGGATAACCACTCTTTCATCCTTGTAGAACACGAATGCCATCAGGGTGATAAGAAGCGTGCTGAGCTTGCTCAGCAGGGAAACAAAAGCCGGTTCCACCCGGTAAAGGGAGTTGACCCAGCAAATCTGGAAACCGGCGACCATCCCCCCCAGAATGAAATAGACCCGCCAGTTTTTAAGGTATTTTCTGAAACAGCCGGGATAGAGCAGGCTGACCAGGATCGTCAGAAATACGCTCGCCCCGAAATAGCGAAAAAAGTTCTGTGTCTCGACATCCATGAGCGTGCTGAAATATTTGACAAATATCAGCGCCGCGGCCCAACAGATAAATGCCGAGGCCAGGGGCAGATATCTTGCCGCCCCTTCCTCTGCCCGGATAATTTTTTTTAGCACCCCGCTCAATTTAAATCATCTCCAAGGTTGCCGGCGCCTTGTCTGAAGCGTTAAAATTTTTTTATATCGCCAAACCCATGGTCGGAAATTTTTTCTAAATAGCTGCTTTTTGTCCCTATGTCAAGTTACCAGGCTTGTATCTATTTTTCAAACCTTGTTTTTCTTTCCAGGTGTGCTGATATTTATTAACAAAAGAAAAGCTGCTCGCTTTAAGTCGAAAGGCTGATTGTCGATGAAGTTTTTTCTCTCTAACAGGCAAAAAGTGAACCTCCTGGCGGCCTCTTTCGGCGCTTCTTCGATTATTGTGCAGACCGAGTTCTTACGGGGAGTGATGGAAGCGGCGGCAGGGGGAACCCTGGCTGTGGGCGCTGCGCTTGGGGCCTGGATGTGCTGGATCGCACTGGGCGCATTGGCTGGAGGATGGCTTGCCCGGATTATCCAGGATGCGCGAAAAACAGCCTTTTTTATCTCAGCTCTCGCTCTTCCATGTGCGCTGTTCCCTGTCTTACTTCTGGCAAGCATTCGTCTCCTGCTCGGGTTGCCTGGCGGCGAGCTGATTCCTTTCGATACACTAGGTGTGTGGAGCGCTCTGGCCTGTGGCCCACACGCCCTGCTTGTCGGACTTTCTTTCCCCATATTTGCCAAACTTTCCACCCGTGACCAAATCGCCTATCCATCCGGCGCCGCCCTTTTTATCGGTGGGCTGTGGGCTGCCGAGGCTGCCGGGGCCTTTTTCGCTGGCGTGTTTTTTACCTTGATCCTCGCCGGCCGCACAAGCCCCTTGCTCAATGTGACATTATTCGGGTCCCTGCCTCTGCTTTTGAGCTCTTTCCTGGGTTTTTATCCCGGTAGATTCGGCAAATTAATCTCCACCTCTTTTGTTTTATTATGCCTTGTTGTCTTTATCCTTGTACCCAGTCTGGAAAAGAAAATATCTCTTCTCTACTGGCAGGGACTCGGCTCTCCCGGAGAGCTCCTGTCGCAGCGCTGGACTCGCTACTGTAACCTTGTGGCCGGCCGGCTTGGAGAGCAGACTACATTCTACGATGACGGTTACCCGGTTTTTAACTTCCCTGACCCTTATTATAATGCCTCTCAGGCGGCTCTTCTGCTAAGCCAGCACCCTAAGCTTTCCCGCATCCTGGTGGTGGGCACAAGCGCTGGAGGACTGGCCCAGGCCCTGATTTCTTCAGGCGCGCAGGAAGTTGTTTCCGTTTACCCGGATAAGGAGACCGAAAGGGAGCTTATGCGCTATCTGCCCGGAGACTTGCGTCTGCCCCTTGAGAGCGGCGCATACCGTTTTGTCGGCGATGACGCACGCGCGTTCCTGGGCCGCCCGCCCGCGCGGGACCGCGCGGACAGGCCCGCCGGATGGGACATGCTGCTCCTGAACCTCGATGGGCCCTCGCACATGAACACCTCGCGCTACTATACCCCGGGCTTCTTCCGGCGGGCCAGTCGGGCTTTCGGCCCGGCGGGCGGCGTCGTAGCCCTGAGACTGCCTATCGGCGCCAATGTAATGCTGCCTGCAGAGCTCGACCAGGTCGCCTCAGTCTGGGCCTCACTGAAACAGGTTTTCCCTTACATCGCTTTAGGCTTGAACTCGACCCACTGTTATATCTTTGCCGCCAGTGCGGACTCCCTGGTTACCCAAAACCTCGAGATCATGATGGCCAGGGTCCAGCCTTTCGAGGGAAAAGTGCCTCTTTTGACCCGCTATATTTTACCCATGTATTTCGACTCCACGCGAACCGCTCCGCTCAAGGAAACTCTTCAGAAAAGAAGCATTGCGCTTGGCGCTCACACAGACAGCACACCTGTTGCCTGGCTGCACTATTTGAGGCTCTGGGCGAGACTCGCCAGGCAGGCCCACGGTCAGAAAAGCGGTCCGGGGCTGCTCGAGAGGGTGCTCGAGTCCGCCGCAGGAAGGACTTACCGCACTATGGCTTTCTGGCCGGCGATTATACTTTCGTTCGGGTTCCTGTTAATCTGGCTCTCAGCGGTCTCAAAGGGTAAAATCACTGTCGCCGTACGCTGGGCCGCAGTCCTCAGTATCGCAGCCACCGGGTTCGCCGCCATGGGCGCCACCGTGACCCTGATCTACCTCTGCCAGCTTGTTTTCGGCGCTTTATTTTACCAGGTGGCCATGATTACCGCGACATTCATGTTTTTCCTGGCGGCCGGATCTTCCTGGGCCTCGAAAAGAGCCTCTGTGGAAGCCTCGAGCGGGATTGTCGTGGCTTTTCTCGCCTTCCTGGTCTCTGTGGCGGTTTGCCTGCCCACAGGAGGCATAGTGTTGCTTGAGCCGCTGATCGGTATCTGGGGTGCCTGGGGAACAGCTTTGGCCATGGTATTATTTTATCTGATGGTCGCTGCGGTGGGTCTTTTCTGTGGAGCGCTTTTCCCATGGACAGCGGCTCTGCACGGTTGGGCTGAAGGCACAACCCGTACAGACCGGACTGCAGCCGCCCTGGACTGTGCGGATCATCTCGGGGCTGCAGCAGGTGCGCTTACTGTGGGGGTTTTCGCTGTCCCGGCTCTGGGAATATCTGCCGTGGGTTCCAGTCTTGCGCTCGGCATGATCTGTGTCGCTCTGTTCTGGTTCGCAATTTCCTCAAAAGAGCTATAAGCCTGGCTGGTCAAGAAAAAGGCCGCCGGCCCAAAAAAACCCCCAACCGGCAGTTCCGGTTGGGGGTCTGGCTTTCGATATTAGCTTCAGTTTTTTACAGGGGCACCACCTTTGTCGCCTGAAGTCCCTTAGGTCCTTCTTCAAATTCGAATTCAACTTCCTGGTTTTCACGCAGGGACTTGAAACCTTCTGACTCGACCACTGAATAGTGAACGAATACATCAGCGCCCTGTTCCTGTTCAATGAAACCATAACCTTTGGAATCATTGAACCATTTTACCTTGCCGCGCGTAGACATCAACAAACCTCCAAAACTTTACGTTGACTGCTAGCCTATTTCCAGCTTATCCTTAAGCCGGTAATCGGCTGATACTGAAAATAGGGGAACATATTACCGAGGAAAAGCCATTCCCCTGAAGCTTTAATATAGAACGCAGCTCATTGTCAGTCAAGAGTTTTTTATCTTTTATCAAATTTTACTGCTGAATTCTCGATTTTTCTTCCTGCAGCGCATAAAATATTTTATTTTTAATAAACCATTTCACAAGCGCCACTTGTTTCAATGCTACCCTAAAAGAAAGGAAGATGTAGAGATGAAAACAATCAAATCCCTTTTAATGCTCACATTTTGCAGTTTTATTCTTACCGCCGCCTCTATATGGGCCTCTGAAATAGGCGTGTTCGTGGGCGATTACTCCAGGGACAGTGATATCGAACGCTTGGAGAAAATTGTCTCCCCGGGCACCTGGACCAGCGGCGAAAGGAGTTACGCCACTTATCTGGGATTATCCCTGGCCCATAAATTCATTATTCCGATCTTCGAGCTCGAGCATACTTTCGGGGCTGCTTTCGGGGCGGATAAGTCCGCCAAACCGAACTCCTTTATCTATTCATCCAATTTACATTTCATCCTGCCGGTGGACCTGATGCGGGTCAAGCCTTTTGTCGGCGCCGGATTAGGCTATGCGTACAATTTCGGCGAAAAGGCCGGCTTAGAAGATGTGGCCGGGTTTCTGGGCAGCGGCAGCTTCCTGGTAAATCTCGGGGGAGGGACAAAAGTCAAGCTGAGCGATGCCTTGTGGCTGAGACTCACCCTGCGGGACTATATTATGCCCAACTTTAAAAAAGCGCTGGTTTCAGCCGTATCCGGCAGTTCCATTTACTCGACTGTCAAAAAATCCACTCACAACATTTCCTTTAGCGCCGGAATAGCATTCAATTACTGATGCCAGGCGGGAGCCGGCCAAAGGTGGGCTTGCGAAAAGGGACTGGAGTCGAAGCAACAAATTTTCCTGTAGAACCATGTTGACAAAGAAAAATTTGCATTTTATTTTTTGTCTTGCTTTGGTGATGCCTGATTAAATTAGATTTATTTGCGTGCCGAGGTAGCTCAGTCGGTAGAGCAGGGGACTGAAAATCCCCGTGTCGGCGGTTCGATTCCGTCCCTCGGCACCACTGATATCAAGGGTTTAGGTGCTTTTTACCGAACCCTTATTTTTTTGATAGACCGATTTATCCCAATCCTGTTCCAGGATTTTTATTTTCAATGGCTGTTTTTTCATAAAACAGGTGATTCGGAGGGAATAAAAAAGGCGGATGTGTTTTCAATTTTCCACACCCGTCTTTATACCGGTGGAGGAGTATTACTTGCCTAACAAGAAAAACCTGCCGGTCTGCTTGCGCCTTGAATAATCCTGCCTATTATCGCAAAAAAGTTTAGCCGCTGCAGGGGATTCATTCCTTAAAGTGCTCTCGCTCCATTTTTCGACTGTTCGGTCGAATCCCTCTTGACCCGTATCCCCCATATAAAGATTGAAAATGATTTTCGAAACCGGCATAAGGTGTTAAATTATAAAAAACCACGCATTCGAGAAGTACTGAATGGCTCAATTCAATGCTGAAGGTTCAAATTATTTTCCTGTTTTGACTACAAAACGCTTTGATATTCATATGAAAAACGAATAAGTTAAAGCAAAAGACGATAAATAATCTACTTATTCAAGCCAATACGGCTTAAGTCGGGGGCCAAAATCAAAAAAGTAGGGAAAAATACCTCCTATCAACTTTGATATGGGGAATGTCGGTTTAAAGTGATTATCGTTTCATACGATTTTATAAATGTAAGGAGCTGCTTTTTATGAGACCGACCCACTCAAAGAAATCGGTTTTCGATGAAGGCCCGCTCGATCTTTACCTGAAAGAGATCAGCAACTATCCCCTGTTATCCAGAGAAGATGAGAGCGAGCTGGCAAAAAAAATCAAAAAAGGTTCTCAAAGGTCTCTGGAAAAACTTACACGCAGCAACCTTCGCTTTGTTGTCAGCGTGGCAAAAAAATACATGAACCAGGGCGTGCCTCTTTCTGACCTGATTAACGAGGGAAATGTGGGTCTGATCCGAGCAGCGCATAAATTCGATGAGACCAAGGGGATTAAGTTTATCTCTTACGCGGTGTGGTGGATTCGCCAGGCCATAATCCAGGCGCTCACCGAGCAATCGCGCATTGTGCGCGTTCCAATGAGCCGTGCGGGTATTCTATACAAAATCGGTAAAAAAAGCAACCGGCTCACCCAGGAACTCGGCCGGAAACCCACTGTAGAAGAGATTGCCGAGGGAATGGATATCAGCCTCGAGGAAGTTCGCAAGACCCTTTCCATTTCCCAGTCCCATTTGTCGCTGGATGCGCCGCTCACTCCAGGCGAAGATAACCTTCTGCTCGACTACCTCCCCGACAGCTACGACCGGGGCCCGGTAGAAAGCGCTTTCGAAAATGCCCTGAGCAGAGCTATCGAGGAGTCTTTGAGCACCCTGAAAGGCCGGGAGGCGAAAATCCTGCGGCTATATTTCGGCCTGGGCGGCCAGGAGCCGATGACTCTCGAGCAGGTCGGCTCTGTGTTCGGGATCACCCGCGAGCGGGTGCGCCAGATCAAGGAAAAAACGATCGGCCGTTTGCGTCATGTCTCGCGCAGTAGAGCACTCCAGTCTTTCCTCAATTAAGCCGTAACTTATAAGGGGTTACGGCTTTATTATTTAGCGCAGGGCGCTGTTAGGGTGCCGATTTAGTGCTTAAAATACGGTATAAATATGAAGTAATCCGTCTCTCAACACTAATTCCCTTAACCTGCCTGAACGAGACAGTTTTCACGAAAAATGTCAGCCATTACTTCGAGATTTTCGCGCCACGGTTTTCTGCCACTTATCTTCTCTTCATGAAAATAAACCTTGCCAAAATCTCTTTCGTTCGTAAAATATAGAATGTCTCTTTTATTCTTCTCAGCATCCTGGTCTATGGTTGATACTCATAGATAGGCTACGGTCCTCGGCATCCCGGCTTGCGCTTTTATTATCATTATTGCCTCCGAATTAAAAGAATATGATAATTAATATATATTTATAGCTATGAGAGTAGTAATAAAACCTTATGGTCAATGGTCAGCTGTTGTAGTATCTCTAATAATGTCGGTAGTCGCGATGTGTTCGTTGATAAGAGGGGGGCGTTAACGAGATTGAACTTCGCTGGCAGGTAGCTCAAATAACTTACCGCTCAATAAAGGAAGATTAAAGATGCCAGGCCTAACAGAAGCGGATACCTGCAGAAAATATGTGGTTCCCAAGATGGTCGCAGCTGGATGGGATCAAGAGCCTCATTCCTTCACCGAACAGCGGACTTTCACTGACGGTCGGATCATAGTTACCGGCGGCATAGTTCGACGCGATAAACAGAAACGAGCCGACTTTCTTTTGCGTTATACGCGCGACTTCACGATTGCGGTGGTCGAGGCAAAGGCAAACTACAAAACAGCTGGTGACGGTTTACAACAAGCCAAGGAGTATGCGGAAATTCTTGGGCTGCGTTTTGCCTATGCCACAAACGGAACAAGCATCATAGAATTTGACTACACGACAGGGAAGGAAGGGGAAATTGACAACTTTCCAACACCCGCCGAACTCTGGTCACGTCTACGAGAAGTAGAAATTCTGAACGATGAACAGGCCGAGCGCCTCCTGACACCTTTTTACCTCCAGGCCGGAAGGATCCCACGCTATTACCAGGAGATCGCTATAAATCGCGCGGTTCAGGCAATCCTGCAAAACAAAAAACGCATCCTTATCACCATGGCTACAGGTACTGGAAAGACGCTTGTCGCCTTTCAAATCTGCTGGAAGCTCTGGTCGTCCAGGTGGAACCCAGCGGGTGATTATCGCCGCCCTAAAATTCTTTATCTTGCCGACCGCAACATCCTTATAGATGATCCCAAAGACAAAACCTTCACGCCTTTCGGTGACGCACGACACAAAATCGAAAACGGCGAGGTCGTTAAGAGCCGCGAATTGTATTTCGCGATATATCAAGCCATTGCAAAGGATGAACGCCGGCCCGGGCTTTATCGTGAATACGCGCAGGACTTTTTCGACTTGATCATAGTCGACGAGTGTCACCGCGGCAGCGCCCGCGATGAAAGTAACTGGCGGGAAATCCTTGAATATTTCCAGCCCGCTTTTCAGATCGGTATGACAGCCACACCTTTACGCAAAGACAACCGAGACACTTACCGTTATTTTGGGAATCCAATCATAATTTACAGCCTGAAGGACGGCATCAACGACGGCTTTCTTGCACCCTATCGCGTTCATCGTATTGTAACGACCGCCGATGCAGCTGGCTGGCGCCCGACACAGTGTGAACTCGACCGCTACGGTCGCGAAATTCCGGATAGGGAATACCAGACTGAAGATTTCGAACGTATTGTCGCTCTACGTGCCCGTACCGAGGCCATTGCACGGCATCTTACAGACTTCCTGAGGAAAACGGATCGCTTTTCAAAGACCATTGTCTTTTGTGTTGATCAGGAACACGCTGATGAAATGCGCCGTGCTCTGAATAACCTCAATTCCGACGTAGTTCGACAATATTCGGACTACGTCTGTCGGGTTACAGCCGATGAGGGCCCAGTTGGGCGTGGTCATCTCAGCCGTTTTCAGGAGTTGGAATCAAACAGCCCCGTCATCCTCACAACCTCCAAGTTGCTGACTACTGGTGTTGATGCGCCTATGGTCAAGAACGTAGCGTTGGCTCGTGTCGTTGGTTCGATTACGGAATTCAAGCAAATCATCGGACGCGGCACGCGAGTCCGCGACGATTACGGCAAGTACTTCTTTAGCATACTGGACTACACCGGCTCGGCCACTCTACACTTCGCCGATCCTGATTTCGATGGCTATCCTGCATTCGAGACCGAGGAAACTATCGACAACGAAGGACAAATTACGGGCGAAGAAGTTATCACCCCGGAGGGAGAACCATCGGAGGAAGGTGAAGAGATACTCATCGACCATGAACCGCAAGACATTGTAGAACCCCCCGGTGATGAGCGCCGCAAATATTATGTCGACGGTGGAATGGTCGAGATTGCAGCCCATCTGGTCTATGAACTCGATCCGAATGGAAAGCAACTCCGTGTTATAAAATACACCGACTACACCGCCAAAACAGTTCGGACACTCTATCCCACGGCGGCGGTGTTGCGCAAGCATTGGTCGCAATACAATGAAAGAAACGAGATTATACGGCAGTTTGAGGAAAGAGGAATAGACTTCCTGGAACTCGCGAACCAAGCCGATCAACCCGACGCCGATCCTTTCGACCTAATCTGCCACTTGGCCTATAACGCGCCGCTGCGTACACGGCGAGAACGCGCCGATCGCCTACGAAAGGATCGCAAAGACTTCTTCGAAAAATATGGTCCTGAAGCCCGGAAAATCCTTGAGGACTTGTTGACTAAATACGCTGATCACGGCATAGCCCAATTTAATATTCCTGATGTGCTCAAGGTTCCACCCATATCTGAACATGGTAATATTACAGAGATTATTGGTTTCTTTGGCGGGACGGATCTCCTCCGTGAGGCAGTTGCACAACTACAGGAAGAACTCTACGCGGCGTGATTCTGAAACGACATCCATAACCAAAGGAAATCTTAGAAATGGCAAGCTATAAAAACACAGCCAAAGACCTACCCATGACCACAGCCCAGCAGCTCGGGTCCATCATCAAGTCCGCCCGTAACATAATGCGCAAGGATAAAGGATTGAACGGCGATCTCGACCGTCTTCCGATGCTGACGTGGATCATGTTTTTTAAGTTTCTCGATGACATGGAACTAATCCGCGAACAGGAAGCTCAGCTCAGCGGGGAAAAATTTCGCCCGGCTATCGATCCCCCCTACCGCTGGCGTGATTGGGCCGCCCAGGAAGACGGGATCACCGGCGAGGAACTTTTGAAATTCGTCAACCAAGACGAAGCTATCTTGCCTAACGGCAAAAAGAGTGCTGGTCTACTGGCCTATCTCCAGGGCCTTCATTCCACCAACGGCCGCGACAGGCGTGACGTTATCGCCAATGTATTTCGCGGTGTGCAGAACCGAATGAACAACGGTTATCTCCTGCGAGACGTCATCAACAAGGTGAACGGCATACATTTTAACTCCTCCGAGGAAATCCATACTCTCAGCCACCTCTACGAATCCATGCTGCGCGAGATGCGCGATGCCGCTGGCGACTCTGGCGAGTTCTACACCTCCCGCCCAGTGGTTCAGTTCATGGTCGCCGTCATGAATCCCCAACTAGGTGAAACAGTTCTCGACCCCGCCTGTGGAACGGGTGGTTTCCTCTGCGAAGCCTATCAGCATCTCGCCAGTCAGTGCAAGACAGTACAGCATCGCCGCGTGCTACAGGAAGACTCGATCTTCGGCCAGGAAGCCAAACCGCTACCATACATGCTCAGCCAGATGAACCTGCTGCTCCACGGCCTTGAGTTTCCCGACATCGTCTATGACAATTCCCTTAACGTACGTATTCAGGAGATCGGCGACCGCGACCGCGTGGACATAATCCTCACCAATCCACCTTTCGGCGGCGAGGAGGAGACAGGCATCAAGTCGAATTTCCCCGAAGACCTGCAGACCTCCGAAACGGCGCTCCTTTTCTTGCAACTCATCATGCGTAAATTGAAGCGCCCCGAGAAAAATAACGGCAAGCCAGGCCGCGCAGGTGTGGTCGTGCCCAACGGTACGCTCTTCGGCGATGGCGTCTGCGCCCGCCTTAAGGAATGCCTGCTTAAGGAATTCAACCTCCACACCATCGTCAGATTGCCCAACGGTGTTTTCGCGCCCTACACACCCATCCCTACCAATCTGTTGTTCTTTGACCGCTCCGGCCCGACGGATACGATTTGGTACTACGAAATTCCCCTACCCGAGGGGCGTAAGAACTACACCAAGACCAAGCCGATGAAGTTCGAGGAATTCGACGAATGTATCGTCTGGTTTACCATGAAGCAGCGCGAAGCAAACAATAACGCCTGGAAGGTTCAGGCCAAGGACGTGCTCAAATACAACGACAACGACGACCTTATATCCTGCAACCTCGATATCAAAAATCCCAATAGCACTGAAACTCTCGAACATCTCTCGCCCGAACAACTTGCTGCAGACATCCTTGAAAAAGAAAGGCGTATCATTCAGATCATTGATGATATAAAAGAATTGTTGAGAGGAGGTGCTGCATGAAACCTGCGCCTATAGAAATGCGACTTGATAATCTTCTTGAGCGGATCGAACGTCCTGAAACAGTTGACGCGTCGAAAGAATATCGTCTATTAGGAGTCCGCTTGGATGGCGCGGGACCGTTCCTGCGTGAAGTTAAACTTGGCTCCGAGTTGTCTGCAAAAAAGCTTTTCATGGTCAAAAAAGACGATTTCATCTACAGTCGGCTTTTCGCTTGGCGAGGTGCATTTGGAGTAATTGAAACCTCCCAGGACGGCTGTTATGTATCCAATGAGTTTCCTATCTTTCGGCCTAAGGATAACAAAGTTGATGTCGACTTCTTAAAATACTGGTTCAGGCTACGACGGGTCTTAGACAAAGTGGAATCGGACTGTAGCGGCAGCACTCCTCTTACAAGGAACCGGTATAAAGAGGAGTTTTTTCTTTCGCTTAGAATCTCTCTTCCACCGCTATCGGAGCAACGGCGGATTGTAGCCAAGATTGAATATCTCGCCGCCAAGATCGCAGAAACCCAGAGCCTTCGTTTGCAATCGACGAACGAATCTGAAAAATTAGTTAACAGTTATACGCACCAACTCTTCAAGCAAAATCTAGCGATGAAAGCAGAAACTGTACCTTTAGGCAAAGTGTCTAAGATACGATCTGGCGTAACGCTGGGGCGGCAACTCTCAGGTGAGCTGATTGAACTTCCCTATCTTAGAGTCGCGAATGTGCAGGACGGCTATCTCGACCTTGATCAGATCAAGACGGTTTGGGTCAAGCCAAACGAGAGGGAAAAGTGGCAAATAGAGGAGGGCGATCTTCTCCTAACAGAGGGCGGTGATTGGGACAAGCTCGGTCGAGGGACAATATGGCACAAAGAGATCACCAACTGTATCCACCAGAATCACATTTTTCGCATTCGGCTGGATCAAACCGAATTAGATCCAGAGTATTTGCTTGCTTTGATTAGGTCGCCTTACGGAAAGGACTACTTCAAGGAGGCTTCCAAGCAAACGACTAACCTTGCCTCAATCAACCAGCGCCAACTAAAAGCATTCCCTGTCTTCAAGAAATCAATCAAAGAGCAACGCCGCATTGTGGTCTATCTCGATGGCCTACAAGCAAAAGTGAATCGGCTTAAAGCACTGCAGGAACAGACCTCATCCGAACTTGACGCCCTCATACCCAGTATCCTCGACAAAGCCTTCAAGGGGGAGTTGTGATGCCTGATGAACTACGATTCAACGATCCTGCATTTTCATGCGAAGTTGTAATCCGCGGGGCGCATGTTTCGCTCTATCGGGCAGCGGAAAGGCAGTTTATCCGGCTCAGATCGATTCGTGACCTGGGGCTAACAGGACATTTCGACGAAACAGGTGTGCACACGAAGTACCATCATTTGGTAGGTCTAATGCGGCTCTTTGAGAAACTTCTCATGCAGCCGGAAGGATATGGTTTGCCGAGGGATTTTCTATGGTCATTCTGGTCACGCTTATGCTTTGGCCAGACAGGCCATGCAGCGTTTTGTTATGACGCAGAAAAGGCGGTATTGCTGACATGCCATGTTGACGCATCATTTCGCAAGCGCTTTGTCGATTTTCTTCAGCCTGTTGTCGATGAAGCTGCAAAACATGTCTTGGGCACTGCCGAGACTGAGAAGCGAACTGTCGTTTCGAAATGGCTTGATCAACTGATAGAAGAACACCAATGGCGGCGACTTTTCCATTGGATATCCGCGTTGAAACTCATTCATGATAATAATCTTAGTGGTCTTCTCAAGAGTTTTAAGTATGACAAGAAAACACGGACTCCTGGTTTCGATTGGCAAAAGGCAATTCTTATCCTTATTGAGCCGGAAAACGAATGGGATCACGCCATGCGCCGCCTTAATCGCCTCGATTTCGTTGTTCGGGACCTGCATCTTACAGGTCGTATCGGCATAACCTTGGATGTTGACCGCCTTGTAGCGAATGTCAACCAAGAAGATGACCCTGATTGGCTCTTGATTCGACAGCTAAATGATTACCTGGAAATGACGCTCTACGAATCAGAAGAACACCAAACGCAATCTGCCGTCTTCCAGCGGACGCTGGCAGAACTTTTGATTAACAAAAGCATTGGACTGGAGCAGTTATTTGGTGTCGACGCGAACGACTATATATCAGATGAAGATGTTTCGAGGATGATCAAAAAACGCAAACAAGGAAGAGAGTTATTTGATTCCGAGGTGCGTAAAGGCTGGAAAACTTGGACAATTAATGGCGCCGTGGAGATAGATCGTCCCCCGTTGATCCTTGAACGACGGTTAGCAGGGAGGCGGCAAGGAAACGCAATTCTAACAGATCCTTCAAAGAAACGGGTAATGGTTCATCAGCTAAGCCAGCCAAATAGTATTGCTTTTTCCATTCGCCATCGCGATGCCTCAGATCGTCCTGAACCCAAAGAATTCCTGCAGGCATGCAAACGCATTGAAGTTGAGATGTATCCAGACTTTGATGTCTCCGATCTTCATCGCACACTAATGGAAGGTTTGTGCGGTTGCTCTATAGAGAACTCTCTCTTCGATAGAGCCAGTAATTTAGGTTGCCTCTCCATACCTGACGCCAACATCGAGAGGGCTGCATCAAAGTATATCGTAAAGCATGCAAGGCGTTATGCGCCTGAGGCAGAAGATATTAAGATTGTCATCCGCGGTGTTGAGCAGCCTTTAGGATTCTCCTATCCTTTTTGCATTATGCAAGCGTCAATCTTTGGTCCGGAAGATCTAAGGCAGAAACTGGGCCTTGACCTTGAGAACGCTCGCCGTATGCTATGGTCATATATGTTTCAATGGCAGAATCGCTTCTTCCAGATAAAGCCGGTCACGGCCTTGCAGAACTTAATTCGGTCCGCTCAGGAGGTTCTGCATCAGCGTGTGATTGAAGAAGCAGAAACAAAAGGAATAGACATGGAATTGTACATACTCCTTGAGTCTTTGCAACAACCTTCAGAGAATGTAAAATTTCGTGTTTCTTTGCCGAACGTGATTATCTTTAAAGAAGATGGCACTACAGAAAGCGAGTACGATGTCGTTTCAGTAGTTCTCAAGCATGACAACAAAGTCGAGGTATGGATATGGGGCTCGACAACCGAGGCTAATTATTCAAAAAAGAGAACAGAAGATAAGCGAAAAATCCAAATACTTAAGGATAAGATCGGGCAACGCTGGAGTGGGGAAATTCGAACACCGGATTGTTACGCACACGTTGTGCAGAAGCAGTTGCAACTTGAAATCGATGGTAGGCAGGAAAGCCGTTGATGCAAATCCTGAAATTATTCTTTAAGTATACACCCCGTTTTACCAATATGACCTGCCCCCCGAAAACGTGTCCAGAAATATAAAAAATCTGGTGTAGGTCTTGATATAAAGAAAAGCAGGAAGGCTTTCCGAGAAAATGCCTAATACACCACGCAATCTTAGTAATCTTAAACTTTCTTATTAATGATGGTGGTCACATACAATCAAGAAAGGAGAAGATAGAAATGAAGAGAATTATATTCTTCGTGCCGTTCTTGTTAATTTTCGCAGTCAGCGCAGCGGCCGGGCAGGCTGTTTATCCGGTTAAAGTAAGTACAAATGGGAGGTACTTTGTAGACCAGCAGGACAACCCCGTTTTCTGGCTGGGTACGACTCAATGGCAGATCTTTCGGGAATATACGCTTGACGAAGCCGGAATAACCATTGAAAGCGTGAGAAAAAATGGATTTTCCTTTATTCAAGCGATGCTTATGGGAGTCGGTGACGGGACGAAACCTAATATATACGGAGAAAAACCCTGGATCAATGACGACCCTCTCACGCCGAACGAAGCGTACTTCAAGCATGTCGATTCCGTGATCCGGATAGCCCGGGAAAATAACGTGGTTTTTTCGATCACGCTTTATCATCAGCGGTACCGCAAGCTCATCACACTGAGTAACGCCCGAGCCTGGGCGAAATGGCTAGCCCAGCGGTACAAGAACATACCCAACATTGTCTGGTCCATGACGCCTGAGGCAAAACAAGAGTTTGTTCCGATTCTGCGGGAGCTTGCTGCAGGTCTTCACGAAGGAGACGGGGGATTTCATCTTATTACTTTCAAACCCGATCCCGCCCCATACTCATCCAGCTTTATTCACGAGGAAAAATGGCTTGATTTCAACTCGATGCAAACCTGGAATAGCGTGCAACTGATCTATCCAATGGTGACCAATGATTATAACCTCAAACCTGTAAAACCTGTTTTGATGGCAGAAGGGGCCTATGAACAGGGTTCTGAGTATGGATTTGATGTGACTGCTCTCTGGATTCGCAGGCAGGCATATTATTCATATTTAGCAGGAGCCCATCACACCTATGGGCACAATGACAGTTGGCGTGTACTCCCCACATGGAAGAAGGCCCTGTATGCGCCTGGCGCTGTTCAAATGGGCGTAATGAAGAAAATATTTCTGGGCCGAAAGGAGTGGTGGTACCTCGTTCCGGATCAATCAATATTTGCCAGCGGCGGCGAGGTCAATGGACAGGTGTTGAACTTGGCAGCCCGTCATAAAGACGGTAAATGGGTCATGGTTTACCTGGCTAGTAAAAGCTCCTTTTCAATCAACATGAGTAAAATTACCGCAGCAAAAAAAGTGAATGTATTTTGGATTGATCCGAAAACAGGTGATCCGGTTGCGGCTGGCAGCTTTCCAAATACGGGAGTGAAGACTTTTTCAACGCCTGATGAATGGGAGGATGCTCTATTGATCCTGGAACCTGCTGGCATCAACAAGGGTCCATGAACAATTACAGAATACAATATATTGGAGTGAAAATCCCTGGATCTTTCCTGATTTCTTCTTTAAAACCCTAGCCTTCTCCTTCCTCGATCAACTTTTGAAAACGAGGGCCGAGGCTGTCACACTTGAAATATTCTTTAATATTTCCATGCTTATCCTGAATTACTGACTTAACATAAAGAATATGCTCGCAACGAAAATCCTTTTCATTGCTCCTGCTGCAGTATAAGGTTCGCGGTAATGAATTCCCTTCCAGCGGTGGATTTAACTTTGCCGAGTCGAACGGGCACAAATCCATTATCTCTTTCAGCTTCAAATCGAAATCGCCGCTAATGAGTTCTTTCATCTTGAAAAGGCCAGCGATATTGCAAACTATCTCCCAGGCAAGACCTCCCTCGTGTTTGTAAAGCCTGGACAGGCCAAGCAGCAAATTAACCAAACCGCAGCGCCGCTTATAAGCTTCACCCAGGATTTCGAGCTGTGCCGGTGAGAAATTATAACGTAAGCGATGCGGCATAAGAGAAACCATTTCATCTGCAAGGTCGGCCAGATAAAACAGCAGGACTTTTGTATGTTTCGGATCCTCTGAATCCGGGTTATGATGATTGAGGATCATTTGCAGCACCTCTTTTTTCTGGTAGGGATTCAATGCCATATCGCGGTTTTTAAAAAGACTCGCACTATGCTCCTGGTGCTGGTTGACAAAAATTGCCAGTTTACCGGGCGGGAGATTATCCAAAGATTCAAGGTCCGGATACGGAGAAGTATTAAAAATGCCCAGATCATGCAATAAGGCAGCGATGCCGACACTTACCAGAGAGAGGATCGTCCAGCGCAGACGGAGGCCAAGTGCGACTGAAAGCAGCGCTGTCCTGATACTGTGTTCCAGAATAAGATCCTTTGGCGTTGTCTGTTCAGATGTGTTGAATTTGACATCATACATCAACCGCACAATATCCGGATTGGAGAACAGGATCGTCATCACGCGCATCACCTTTGCTTGAAGTTCTCCATCGGCGAGAAAATTGGTGTAATCTTTACCGGATATCACACTTTCAGCAACACGATTAAGGTCTTCATAGATTATATTTTTTATATAATTAAGGGCAAACTCATCCTCCCTGATCCAAACCCTGTTATTTGAAGGCACGATCTGATTTGAGAAGTTCTGGATTGATTTAATCACCTTCTCTGTCAGACAGCCGCCGCCCAATTCAAGACAGGTTATCAGAAAGCTCCCTGTTTTCAACTCGATATCTTTTTCTAACACCATTCCAGGTAACAAATGATCCGTGTGGAAAAGCATAATCACTCCATTATATCCTACTCATCAGGAATAATTCCGTATACGCTTCCGAAACAATCGATTTTCATTTCAGAAGTATCATTTTCCGAATTTGAAAAAAATCCTCAGTCTGCATTTTGTAAAAATAAGTACCACTGGGCACAAGGCAGCCCGATTCATCTCTACCGTCCCAATACACACTGAAAGTACCTGCTTCCTTCATCTCCTCCACCAATACACGCACCAGACGACCACGGATATCATAGACCCTTAAGGAAACATTTCCGATACTACTTTCAGGCACAGTATAGCCTATGGTTGTTGAAGGGTTGAACGGGTTGGGAAAGTTCTGATTGAGTCCAAAGGTCTTGGGATTATCGGGCACCCTGCAGAGAACTTTCAAGAAAAAAATGTTATTTTCAGGATCGTTGCTGAAAATCTTAATCAGAGCCTCTAGACTGCCGAGACTTACCGGTTTGAACGTTACTGTCACTGTTTTTGACTGCCCGGGCTGTATAGCAGCCGAGTCTGGGCTGACAGCTAACATTCGGTTGTCATTGCTGATTTTCTTTATTATAAGGTCCGCTTTGCCGCTGTTGGTAATAGTGAAAGCGCCAGTGCCAATACCGCCGACTGGTACCTCGCCAATATCCAGGATAGTGTTCGCCAGGGACATTTTAGGTGCTGCGGAAGTAATTGCATTGCCCTTGACTTTTACCAATAGCACCATTTCATCATCATCATTGCTGGCGACAGTAATATTGGCGTTCTGGTTGCCTGTTGAGCTGGGAGTGAATTTAATTACCACCAATTCGGACTGACCAGGTTTGATAGTCATTGAAGCCGGACTGGCACTGAAAACCTCGTTGTCACTACTGATGTCCTTTATAACAAGGTCCAATCCGCCGTCGTTGGTAATGCTGAAAACTCCGGTTGTGCTATTCCCAATAGTTACTTCACCGAGATCAACAGAAGTTTCTGACAAGGTTATCTCAGAAGAATGCAGTACAATACAATTTACCATTAGAGAAAAACTAAGCATATTCTCTTCACAATCACTAACCATGATCGTTAAAATAGCCCTATGATTACCAGTTTCGCTTGAGCATAATTTAACTGGAACAGCCAAGGTCTTACCGGGGGGAATAACAGCGGAATTATTATCAACAGAGAATGAGGGATTATCAATACTGATATCAGTTATTAAAAGATCAGAATTCCCGAAGTTGGTTATATTAAAAGTATCTGATATAGTGCTGCCGGGAGTTATACTCTTAATCTCTGCATTATTGTCATTGCCTGTACCGCCTGTCACCTGGTCTGCATTACTATCATTGATGATAGCGAAAACACCTGTGCCACTGACAACAACCGGTATATCTCCAATATTGAAAGTGAAGGTGGATAAGGTAATATTTGGTTCAGTTTTCTGGACACCACTGCCTGACACACTGACAGTTACCGAAGACTCGTCCGGATCGTTACTCGCTACCACAACCAAAACGCTCTGTGCTCCAGCACCCACTGGACTAAATATCACTGTCACTGTCTGCACCTGACCCGGGGCTAAGGTAACAGAACCAGGGCTTACAGTGAATACTCCTTTGTCACTGCTGATTCCGCTTACTACCAGGTCCGCTCCACCATCATTGCCGATTGTGAAAGTCCCTGTGCCGCTTCCGCCAACCGCTACATCCCCTAAAGCTAAACTGGATACTGATACGGTAATATCCGGTTCGGGAAGCAGGACACCGCTGCCGGACACACTGACAGTTACCGAAGACTCGTCCGGGTCACTGCTCTTGATTGTAATCCCGCCACTCGCACTCCCGGCTGAAACCGGACTAAATATCACTGTCACTGTCTGCACCTGACCCGGGGCTAAGGTAACAGAACCAGGGCTTACGGCGAATACTCCATTGTCACTGCTGATTCCGCTTACCACCAGGTCCTCTTCGCCATCATTGCCGATTGTGAAAGTCCCTGTACCGCTGCCGCCAACCGATACATCCCCTAAAGCTAAACTGGATACGGACAAGGTAATATCCGGCTCAGGCGGCAGAACACCGCTTCCTGACACACTGACAGTTACCGAAGACTCGTCCGGGTCACTGCTCTTGATTGTAACCCCGCCACTCGCACTCCCGGCTGAAACCGGACTGAATGTCACTGTCACTGCCTGTACCTGACCCGGGGCTAAGGTAACAGAACCAGGGCTTACGGCGAATACTCCTTTGTCACTGCTGATTCCGCTTACCACCAGGTCCGCTTCGCCATCATTGCCGATTGTGAAACTCCCTGCGCCGCTGCCGCCAACCGCTACATCCCCTAAAGCCAAACT
>Ga0307379_10004459_pt1 | contig 19976 bp, 15 predicted proteins | sample UN2MG_FD_202237 | JGI IMG/M metagenome (GOLD analysis project Ga0307379, IMG submission 202237) | Soil microbial communities from Risofladan, Vaasa, Finland - UN-2 | ecosystem: Environmental > Terrestrial > Soil > Coastal area > Acid sulfate soil | place: Finland: Risofladan, Vaasa | collected... | reverse complement strand
CAATAGAAAAGTGGGTAAAATGGCAAGAATGGCAAAAGGTGCAAAAAGTTAAATATTTTAAGATTTTACCATTGACATAGAAAAAGGAAACTGGTAAACTTGATTAGTAAGCAAAGCAGATGACTTTGTAACTTACGTTCCTTTAGTGGGCTTTGCTTGGACAGTGTGTTATTTTGGTACTGATCTGGAAGTAAGGATGAGTGACGGTCGAGGATGATGAAAAGGAATTGCACTATCCCCCCCGTACACCATCTCCAATTTTGATCATCCTGGCGAAGTTGGGTTAAGTAGCCAGGGAATGCTAAGCGGTTAAAATCGCTCGGCGCTGTCGGCGTTGATTGAGAAGATGCCGAGAGGATGAGATTAAAAACGGATTTTCTTTAAACCAACGGATTGACAATAAGGGCAATAACTGAGGATTGATTCAGTATAAAGCTCAGTGGTTATTGCCGGAAAACGTTTTTAGGGGGGCAGGACAACGATGAAAAGATTAGTCATAACTTGGGCATTAGCAGTAGGGTTGTTTGGGCTGGCGGGAATTGCCGGGGCCGAGCAAGCTGATAAGCCGTTTGTCAACGTATCCACTACACCGGATAAGCTTGACCTTGGGACTGCTTCATTATTCACGGACAACTATGATGTGCCGGCAGCATTAACAGTAAAGGTAGATTCGAACTGCATGCATGGTCCAATTATGATCTCCGCGACCAAGCTTAAACGCCGCCGAGGAGGGTCGATATCGCCTGAGCGTATTTTTGTAAAGACACCGGCAACAAGTGGATTTGTTACGATGGCAAGGCCGGTAGCGATATCGAAGCCGACGATTGGCTCTCATGAAATTGTGTTGGATTTAAGAGTTCAAGCTCAATTCTTAGATCCTGCAGGTGAGTACACGGGAGAACTTATGCTTACGATAATGCCACCGGTTTAGTTTGAGACTCGGTGATTGAAGAAGGAGAAAGATTAAGTTTAGTAAAAAATAGTCATTATATATGCCCAGGATTGTGGATAGATGTTTTGTCCAAACTGAAGAACCCCTTCCTTAGTAAAGGATGCGGGAGAAAGGAGGTGTGTGAGGTAGTGAAAAACTGATAAGTCGCGAGCATGAAAATGTTTGCGAGTCGCCGAAAGAAGCTGGCCTGTTTTTGAGGCGGCAGAACGATTTCGGAGATTCGAAATCGTTAACCTCATAAGGCCCCCGGCTCGGTATTAAAGCGGGCACGTTCGCCAGAGTCGGTGATTAATAAGTAATGGCCCGCTGATTTTGTGGCTCGGCTGTGTAAATAGCCTGGGCGTAAAAAAACCTTAATTAGCTCCGGAAGCAAATATCAGCTTTTACGGGGCGTAAGTTAAGAGAGGGAAATGAAAATGATAAAAAGAACTTTGATTGCGATTGCGGTAGTAGCTTTACTGGCAACTTCGGCACATGCAGCACTCAACCCATCAGGTGATAAATTATGGGTTGGAGATCACCACGCCGTAAAAGTGGATGGTAGTGATAATGTCCGCTGGCCATGGGAGTACAAAGCGCTGGATGTATGTATCATACCGATCAAAATGCACGTCGGCATGTACGTACAGGTCTTCGAATGCAAGAAGAAAAAAGTTATTCTTCAGCAGGTTGACTGTGGCGATATTGGTAAGGGTGGTGGCGACTACCCCTGCTATCGCGGCTGTGTGTCGTTTCAGGTGAGAGCCAACTTCGAGGTAAAAATGGGCACAAACTTAGAGAAGACCGGCGATAACAATCCCATCGCAGATTGGGAGGCTTGGATTGAAGACGGCAATCCTGTTCCTGGTGATGGTGAATATCACTGGGTAGAGGCTTGTGTCAAGGCCTGGAAGACGAAGCTCTATAAGGCTACACCTGGTGACGAGGTTAATGTTGGTAACCTTCACATTACAGTAAAGCCAAATGTGTAACAAATCTTCTTAATAAAGAAGATTATGTGAAGTACATAGGGAGGGATGATTATTTCATCCCTCCCTAAATTTTTAATATCTCAAACTGACAGGTGTGAAGGTGGTAGCAGCCATAAGCTTTTTACAGGAATATGCCGTGGTTTGTCATTTCTCTCTTCGACATACATTCCGAGAAGATTTTCCAAAAAGGGATGAAAAATGATTTTTTTGCCTGCGCTGTTGGGAGCTTATGGGGCGAATACATAGTATTCAGGGCGATAAAAATGGTCTTTTTGTACACTATTCTAATATTTTTTATAATGAACTAAATTGCTCATATCAGTGCATTAAAATAGGGGAAATGGGCACTTTAAGCTTGACACAAGTAAATGAAAATGGTAAAATTGGTAATATCTTATACGGGGCGTAACATATATTAGTTACAAATGCCTTAATGCCTTTATGAGATATCAGAAGCAAGATGTTAAGCAGTCAAGAAGGGGTTGGATTAAGGGGATGCGGGCTTTATTAGGATTGATAAGGAATTATAAAAAGTAAGGACATCAAATTGCCGAAAAGATAAAAGCCTAAATATAAGTGTAGAATCGAGGAAATCAGCCAAAAAGTATGTAATAAATAACAAATATGGATGCATACACTTGTCACAGGCGTATGACAGTTGTACGGCGAACTCTCGGAGTTTTGGACAAGTTGGCATTGTAATATGTTATTTTGTTTTATTGTGGAGGCTTTGAATGCGTGACAGAAGTAACAGAATGGATGCCTGTTTGAATGGCAATAAGAACAAGAGCGATAATGGCAAGTCCCGCCAATCCGTAGCAAACCGTATTGTTAACGGTGCCGGATTGATTTGGATTATCGCCATTGGGGCGGCTCTGCTGGTGTCCGCCGGGCCTGCATTTGGGCAATTTACAGTCCAACCGATGAAATTAGAGCTTGCAGTCACCCCCGGCAAGATAGTCAAATCGGTACTTCGCGTTAAAAGCTTCGATCCCGATGAGGTCTACACCATAGATATGTCGGTAGTCGAGCTGAACCAGTCGGAAGATGGAGCATGGGCTATTATCGAGCCTAATGACATTACCGATCCCAACTCGGACTTCTTTGGTTTTGATATATCAAAGCTGTCTTCGTGCAAAGAGTGGATAAGCATGAGGCCTAATAATTTTCAGTTAGATCCTGATGGGGTAGTTCCTGTAGAGATAAGTTTAAGTGTCCGGCGTGGTGTCCGTGGATTCTTTGGTGCCGGAATCCTTGCCACTACAAGTCCCATGCGAGGTGTGGGGGATGTTTCTATTGTCGTGCGATTTGTCGTTCCCGTTATCTTAGAGATACAAGATCGGCCAATCCGGCCCAGAGTGCAGGCCACCGACGTAGGGATGGAGTTTATTCCGACAACCGGAGAATATGAGGCAAGAACGATGGTCTCAATGGATATAGAGAATACCGGCGGTACCTTTTCCAGGGTGAGACCTGCTGTAAGAATCTGGTCTTTCTCGGGGGGGCACTGGCGGGTAATTACAACGACAGAGTTCCAGGAAACCGGTATCATCCCGGGAGCCAAATTGAAGTTACGAACAGATATAAGTAAAAACCTTCCCAAAGGCAAATACAAAGCAGCCGGAATTCTCTTCGTTGACGGCAGACGTACAAAGAGAATTGAAAAAGAAATGGAATTTGCCGGTGACCCGTCAATTGCCAGGGTGGCGGCCGATGCGCCGCTTGACCTGGATCCGATCGATGTTACAATGGATGGAATGCCGGGAGCTACCCGCACGGCAACATTAAAAGTCTATAACGCTTCGGATGAGACCGTCAATATCCGGACGGCTATGGGATTGCCGGGCATCCTTCAGGTCGGTGCTTTTGGTGACGTGAAGGGGGAAGATTTAGACTGCACAGGGTGGTTGAAGGTAACACCGGAGCAATTCACTCTCCGTGGTGAAGGCGGGCAACAAACATTACGAATTGTTACGACGATGCCGGACACCTCAATGCCGCACCCCAGCTATTTTTCGCTTTTGGCACTGTGGGCCTCGTATCCTGATGGCCAGCAAGCCGGCCACACAACTGCGAATATCTGTGTACGGAATAATTTGGTTGATGCTCAACCTGTGGCCGAGGCAATGAAGTTAACCCTCCAGGATTTGGGTGAGTCCAAGTATCTTGTCGTTGCCAGGTTCGGTAATTACGGAACGGTCCAATTTGTACCTATCAGGGTCAAGGCCGCATTGACAATACTTTCTGGACCAAGCGCTGGAATAAACATAGTGAGCACATTCCTTAGGGGTAATCGAAATCTTATGCTGCCGTTCGAAACCAGGGAATTCTCCGAAGTTTTGGATCTTTCATATGTTCCTGCCGATAGGTACAGTCTTGCGGCAGCTATAGAATATGCCCCGGGTAAATGGGAACCTAAACAAATGGCTATACGGGTCTCCATTGAGGGAGAACGGAGAATCGTTCAAATCGAGGGAGTAGAAGAAGAACTTAATGAGCTTGTTGAGATTAAATGGTGATGAACCTGCAAATTGATTTTTTGCTAAAGAAAGAAGCTGGATTGCCGATACAAGGCAAAAGAGCTGTAAGATTGCCAGTTAATGGCGAGAGAAAGGGACGTTGACTTATGGCGAGGAAAAAAATCCGTAGAATATTATCGGGCGGTGCGATAGTAGTATGTGTCGTTCTGTTCTGCATTCTGGATATTAGCGTCCAGGCGTTCGAAGTGACCACATTAAAATATACTATCTCCGGATCAGCGGGGGTAAGTGGAGTAACGATGAAAGGTCTGCCGGGCCCACCTGTTGTAACCGATCAGAACGGCTATTACAGTGTTACTGTTGACTATGCCTGGAAAGGCACTGTTACCCCTGTGCTGGAGGGGTATGAGTTCACACCAGCGAGCAAGATCTATTCCAAAGTGACCGGAAATATGAGTAATGAGGACTACACTCCGTCGGAGATTACTTATACTATCTCCGGCAAGGTCAATATGGAGGGTGTGGAAATGAATGGCCTGCCGGGTAATCCTATCACCGGCAGCGACGGCACATATAGCGCCACTGTCCCACATGGCTGGCAGAGTTCGGTTACTCCGATAAAAGAAGGATATGAGTTCAAACCGCCGAACAGGGGATATCCTCCAGTCAAGAGTAACCAGATGAACCATGACTATGCGCCCGAACCCATGATGTTGCTCATTGCCGGCTCGGTTGGAGTCGAGGGCGTCGTCATGGAGGGTCTGCCGGGTAATATTGTATCTACGCAGGGTGGTAATTACCTTGTCAAAGTTAAGTATGGCTGGAACGGAACGGTTACGCCGAAGATGGAGGGTTACGAGTTCAGCCCGGCTTACACGGATTATTCCAACGTTACCGAGACTATGTCTAACCAGGACTATACAGCGACGGCGTTGACTTATGTAATTTCCGGCACAGCCGGTATGGAAGGTGTCCAAATGAAGGGCCTGCCGGGCGATCCTACTACTGATCAGAACGGTTATTATAGTGCCACTGTTGAATATGGATTCAGCAAAACGGTTGAACCGGCTTTGGGCGGTTACTCCTTTACACCGGCCAGTAAGATATACACTAAAGTTAATAGTGATCGACTGAATGATAATTACAGTGCGTCAATGATTACTATAACTATTTCCGGAACGACGAAAATGGAGGGTGTGGTAATGAACGGCCTGCCGGAAAATCCCATTACCGGCAAGGATGGTAGTTATAGTGTCACAGTAGCCTATGGTTGGAGCGATACGGTTATGCCGAAGAAGGATGGTTATACTTTCACACCCGAAAGTAAACCGTATCCACCCGTTACCAAAGACATGACGAATCAGAACTACACTGCGAAACCGATTACCTTTACGATTTCCGGTTCTACTACAGTGCCGGGCGTAGCAATTAAAGGTTTTCCAGGTAAAGCTGTTACCAGTAATTCGAGCGGCACTTATAGCGCCACTGTTGGCTACGGCTGGAGCGGTATGATTACACCGTCAAGAAATGGTTACGATTTCGAACCGGCTAATATACAATTCGACAATATTTTAGGTGATCAAACTAATCAGAGCTTTACGCCGACAATACAGAAGCGTACTATTTCCGGAAAAATACTCTCTCAAAAAGGACAGCCCGTTGCTGATGTGTATTTAATAACGGAAGGTGCTGGTTCTGCTACGACTAACGCTGACGGCGAGTATGAACTGTTGGTCGATCATGGCTGGCTTGGCAAGATCACGCCGACAAGGGATGGCTATACTTTTAATCCGACAGCCAAACCATACACTCCTGTTACCAGCGATCAAATGCGACAGAACTTCTCTGCAATCGTGCGAATGTTTACCATCACAGATACGCTTAAAACACCTATTCCGGGTGTTACGATTACGGCAAGTAATGCCGAAGGCACGGTTGGTACGACTACTACCGATGCCAAGGGCAAGTTCAGTGTCTCAGTTCCCTATGGCTGGACCGGCGAGATTATCCCGACAAAAGAAGGTCTTCAGTTCAATCCACCCAGCCAGAGCTACACGAACGTCACTGGGAATTATAAGAACGGTGAACTCGAAATAATCAGAACTACTCCGACACCGACGCCGACTACTCCGACGCCGACTACAACGACGCCGACTACTCCGACACCTGGTATACCGACGCCTACAACACCGGCGCCTGCTACGCCGACGCCTCCCACTGAGGCTGAAGCACCGAAGACGCCTTTGGAGCAGGATATTGCCACGATGCAAAAACAACTGGCACAACTCCTGGGCCAGCGTGGAGAAGGCCAAGTCCCAACAGCCCCGGGGGTAGGGGATATCCCAATCGGACCTGGAGGGCCGCTTATTTCCAACCCGTTTGTTGATAACGATCTTGCCACAGAGGTTCTACCGGCAATTGCAGTTCAGGCCGGTATTTCCATCATTCCTGATGAGACCGTTCAAGGAATGATAACTGCCGACCTCGTAGATGTACCTCTCGATACAGCACTCGAGATAGTTCTGGCCGGTACTCCTTATATTGTAAAGAAGACACCGTATTATTACCTGGTTTGCTCGGGAGGCATAAAAGATACGATGTTTGCGGATGTGAGCGAAACACGCCGACTGAGAATGAACTACATCACATCCGAGGCGGCAGTAGGGCTTCTCGCCACTCCTTTCAGGGATTATGCTCAGTCTGAAATCGGGCCAACCGGAACCGATACTTATACGGTCGTAGTTACCGCACCGCCCAAATTGATGAATCGTATCATCGCAGACCTGGAACAGATCGACCGGCCGCTCTCTCAAATTCTGCTGGATGCACGCATTGTCGTAATGGAAAAAGGTGACTTGCTGAACCTGGGTGTCGAATGGGGTTGGCCAAAGATTCAAGCCGGGATGTTCTCCTCAAACCATTACGGGCGAGGGGCACCAGAGGCTGATTTCGCCGGCGAAGGGCCTTGGGGAATCCAAATTGGATATACGCCCGATGCACTGTTCACCAGTTCGCTTGAGTTAACGCTGAACCTTCTTGCTCAGAACGGCGAAGCGACCATATTGACCAAGCCTCAGGTGCTGGCCCAGGATGGTAAGGAGTCAAAAATCGAAGTCACGACTGAAGAGTACTATATGCTGGTGGCGCCGGAGCTCGCCGGCGGCTTCTACTCGCGTACCGAACTGCAGGAAATTAAGTCCGGAACAATTTTGACTATCACACCCCACCTCGGGGATAATAATGACATTACACTGCAAGTATCCGTTGAGGTTAGTGACAGTATCCCACGCGGCAGAGGAAGCGATCTACCCGTTGTCACCCGGCGAAAAGCCGAGAATAACGTAACTATCAAGGACGGCGGAACAGTCGCACTGGCCGGCATGACGGAGAATCGAACTCGTAAGGACCTAAGGCGAGCTCCGGGTCTCAGTGCGCTGCCACTGATCGGTTCGTTATTTAAAAGTACTAACAGCGAAAATTCAACACGAGAGATCGCTGTCTTTGTCACGGCACGTTTAGTTTCAAACACAGGGCAGACAGTCGAATTTACCCAGCCGTCTGAAATTCCGGCTCCAATTCAACCGGCGGGAGATGATTTCAAGGCGAGACTTCGAGAAAGTTTATCGCGACGGTAACGATGAAAAACATTCTAAAATGGAGACAAAAGCTGTGAAGCCAATCAGGTATAACTCAAGATACAGCAGCCTGACGATTATGTTAACGCTGCTGGTGCTTCTGGCTTTGGGAGCGGTTGGTTGTGCACGTAGTAATACAGGGATTCGGGTTATACCGTTAAGCAACCGGAATGTACTTGCCCTGAGCCCTGATGACGTTATCCAGGTAATGCGGCGAGCAGGCTTTTCAGATAAGCAGATTCTGGAATACGGAACGGACCTGCGCAACGGATTGGCGGAATCAGGAGCAGTACAAATCAAGATAGGCAAGAAGATAGAAGCTGTCTTTGCCATCAATCTTAATGATGGTGATTGTGTGTTTATCAGTACTCGCCTGAGAGGTAATTTCATTTACAAAGTAGACACAGGCTGGGTTGGTGGTAGTAGATAACCTCTCGTTTATTGGTCAATGCTGAGCGGCGTTCGATGCCCTTGCGGTATATATAACGTACCGGTGTCTGCGCCGCTCGTCCCGAATCTCCTTTCTGCCACCTACCCCTTTATATCAATCTCAGTTATTTAAAGCCGATTGTCCATTAATGTTATTCTGCGAAAGCAGGAATCCACGACCTTTTATCCTTTATATTGGCAATCACAGTATCGGTTCTTTCTTACTGAAATCATTATTAGGGGCGGTTTTGAGTATAAAATTGGCTTTGTTTGGCTTTGTTTTTCGCCGCCTTCAAAGCATGAAATTCCTCATAATCTCCTTTCATATAGACACTTACGTTCATCTCGGCCCTTCGCAAATTGGCTTTGTTTTTTCAAATTAGCCACGAATAAACTCTGGATTTACTATACCCGCTTTCGCGGGCACAAGATTACAATACCTGCTTTCGCGGGCACAGGTTTACTATTTACTATTTGGCCATCTTATCCTTCAAGTATCCGGCCAAAGGCCGGCGATTGGCTTTGTTTGGCTTTGTTTTCACCAAGTGTCCAATTCAATTTATTTCTCGTATCCCCTTATTATAATTGGCTTTGCGTTCATTTCTGCCTTTCAAAAATTGGCTTTGTTTTTTCAAATTCCTTTTCCTCATCTTGACGCTGAACGCAGAACACTGAACGCTAATAAACTCTAACGGCCTCCATAAAACCTGTCCGGCAATTCCTTCCTGACGGATTGGCTTTGTTTTGTAGAATCGACTCATAGCCACGAAGCCGCTAAGGCACAAAGGATCAGAGATACGGATGTCATTGCGAGGCCCGAAGGGCCGTGGCAATCTCTTGCATCTTAAGCCAAAAGCCCTCATTCCGTTTGAGATTGGCTTTGAATTGGCTTTGTTTGGGTTTGTTTTCACCAAGTGTCCAATTCAATTTATTTCTCGTATCCCCTTATTATAATTGGCTTTGCTTTCATTTCTGCCTTTCAAAAATTGGCTTTGTTTTTTCAAATTAGCCACGAATTAACACGAATAAACTCCAATAAATTCCATAAAATGGGTTTGTTTTGCATTTTTTAGTTCAAATTTTTCGTTTTCTTCCACGATAACACCCTGTTTTTCTGATTAAATCCGCCGGATTTACCATTTTCAATTCATCATTTATCATTCATTAAAAATCATTTAGTTAAGTATTATACGAACCGTTATACGAGTTGTCGAGATAATAATAAAAAAATCTCCGTGAGACAGCGTTCTTTGTGCCGCCACAGAGGACACAGAGGCCGTCCTGAGCGAAGTCGAAGGAGAGCACAGAGTAATAATAGTAAATAGTAAATATCGAAGATCCGGCCTTTCTTGGACGGAATCAATGGCAAGGGCCGCTGATTAACACCGATGAACACGGTTTCTTGATTATCGAATTCTGAATTCTGTCTTTCTTCATCCTGAGCGGAGTCGAAGGACTGCTTTTTCCCACTTTTTTCCCCTTTTTTTGAAAAATCTTTGCTTTTTTTCAATTTTGTTAACAACATTTACCCACCGACAAACGCTGTGTAATGAATGGTTGGTAAAGGCCAGGGCCTTGTGAACTTTTTGTCTTGAAAAACCGACGAAAGAGTTTAGATTATTCATTAGCAAGCGATAAGAGGCGGAAGTAAAGAAGCGAGTTTTTAGGGTAGCAAATGGGTTTTTGAGGGAAAAATGTACAGGGGACCTTTAATTCCCTTGGGAAGAAGAAGTCGTAAAGTTATGGCTTTGGCGGAGATTGGTTTGACGGAAGTTGCTCCTCCGGGTATTATAAAACTGTGAAGAAAAAATCGTGTACTTTGCTGGAAGCGAAGTAATGAAAAGCCCTTTTGTCGAAAGCATTTATAGCTCAGTATCGCTCACCAAATTAACTATCTTTGCAATATCAAAGATAGTCGAAAATGGCGAAGAATGCGCTTATGAAAGACTTGTGAAGGAATGTTTCACGCTCTTTCCTCATCGGTTCTCTTTTCAGCGCTACCCTGATTGGCCTGACGGGGCTCGAATTAAAATTGAGATATTGCGTTGTCGGGATAATGGGTGGGTCACAGGAAATGAGAAGAATGGATTTCAAATTACCTCTTGGGGAAGAAGGGTTGCTAAAGAAGTATTGAAAGAACTACAAGAGGGTCCCGCTAAAAAATTATATCCCACACAAACTCGCGACCGTGGCGATACTGTACTTAGCTACTTAAAGAAAAGTGAGTCCTATAGGAGATATCAGGAAAACAAAGAAAACTTCATTATCACGGAAGAAGAATTCAGAAGGTTAATCATCTCTACATTTGAAACACCACCTAAGGTCCTTGAACAAAATTTTAATTATTGTTTTGATCTGTGTCGCGAATATGGAGAAAAAGAACTCTGTAACTTCTTGGAAAAATGCCGTGAACAAAAGAGCTTGCTACTAAAAAGTTGGACGAAGCGCAAAAAAGTTAAACGACGGAGGGCCAAAAAATGAATGAAAGAGAGTTTGAAAATGAGCTTGAAGAAGAGCAAGACCTTCCTACCGATTCAAGAATACAAATACAACTGAGCTATGGGACTATTCGTTACTTGTATGATGCGGTGGTTGAGCTTGTGACTAACAGCGATGACAGTTACAAAAGACTGGAAGAGGAGGGGAATTCCACAAATGGGGAAATCAAAATACGCGTTCGGAGGTTAAAAGGTGGCAGGTGTGATATTCTTGAAGTAATAGATTTCGCAGCAGGAATGGATAAAGAACAGCTTAAAAAGGCTCTGAAGTTTGCGGGTGAGGCAAGTGGATTTGAGGAAGGGAAAAGTGTTAGAGGATTATTTGGAAGAGGATTGAAAGAAGCAATATTAGCATTAGGGAAAGGAGAAATCTATACTATAAAGGACGATAAATTATCCAAGGCTATTTTGTGGGCAGGACATAAGGGTGGAAAGTATAGACCACCAAAAGAGTCCCACATCTCAAGTAAAGAAGAAAGAGAAGAACTCGGTATTATTGAAGGAAATGGGACATTAGTAAGGATAACTGTAACAAACGAAAAAATAAAATGCCCAGCTTACAAAACTTTTTGGCCCCAGATTGCAAATCACTATGCGCTTCGAGATATCAATTCAGCAGAAAATAGGAAGGTTATCTTGCAGTTTGAATCTCCGGAAAAACAAGGTCTGAAAATGTCCAAAACAATTTCATATGAGACACCAAAGGTCAAAAAACAGGTAGTAGACCAGCCCATGAAACTACCTGGGTATGGAGATAATATTGAGTTAAAAATTTATGAAAGTGACCAGCAATTGGAAAGCCCATATAATAATTCTTTCGCTCGAGCGGGTTTGTTAATAAAAACTCAAGCTGCTATTCTAGATAATCAGCTTTTTAAATACCAGAGTGAAAATTCAGGGTGCTTCTTCTTTGGAGAAGTGATCTGGCCGAATATGGCCGAAAGGTTGAGAGGTGGAGAATCCTTGCTTGACCTTAATAGAGTTGGAATTCAATGGGGGCAAGAAATTTGCCAGGTTTTAAAAGGCGAAATAGAAAAAATACTCGAGCCTTTTGTAGAAGAAAAGAGGAGACAACTTGAAGTAGGACCGGTTCGTAAATTGTCTGAAAGAGTGAACAAATTAAATATGGCGATTTGTTCCTTGTTGAATAGGCTTGCAAAGCAGCATTTTTCTGAGTCACCTATAGACATCGGACCCGGCCACGAAAAGATAGAGGAACTAACCATTATACCTCCATATGCAAACCTTGAAATTGATAAAGAACGCCCTTTTTGTGTTTATGCCCCAATAACTATTGTTGGTATTGGCCCCGGTCCTTACCAAGCAAAGGTCGAATCAAGTAACCCTACTCATATCCAAATTTTAAATCCTATTGTAACCCTTCAGCCACATCGTGAACGCGTACTTCTTTATTATGGAAATTTTCGGGTAGTAGGTAAAACAGATAAGGAGGAGGCAACCATAACTTGTAAATTCGGCGACCATATCGCAACTGCAAATGTGCGAGTTGCGCCACCAGGGAAAATCGGGCCACGAAAGGAGCCAAAAAGGAAAGGGGGATTTTTTCGGGAAATCAAGTCAGATAGAGGAGGAAATCCATCTCAGCGGGTGCGTTACGATGAGCATAGTGGGATCATATGGATTTACGTTAAATTTCCCGGGGCAAGTAGGTACTTTGAAGACAACTTAGATCCCAGAGATGAAGGATCTCTAGCAATGTATGCAGAGTTGTTAGGCGAAGCTTTCTGCCGATTTATATCCAGAGATTACCTTGATACCGGAAAAGTTCTTCGGATCCCCGGCGGTGAGATAGAAGCCGTTACTATAGCTATGAGCATGGCACAAGAGCAATACTTGCACCATATACATAATGCTGTTCTTAGACAAAAATTATAATTAGGGGAATTTCATGAAGAACGTGCTTCTTGTTGAACCATCTTATAATAATCCTTATCCGCCTTTAGGGCTCATGAAAATTTCGACATGGCACAAGCGCAAAGGTGATACAGTTCAACTTATTAAGGACACGCAACATAGTAAAGCAATTGATGAGTTTCAAGAAAAGGAAAAATGCTATAAGAAGCTGAAAGAAAACTATGATATTATATATGTAACAAGTTTATTTACATATCAGGCTCATTATGTAATTAACTCAATAGAGTATTACAAGAACAAATTTCCGAAAGCTCGCATAAAAGTGGGGGGGATTACGGCCACCCTTATTCCGGAGCATATAAAGGAGAAAACAGGTATCAGCCCGCATGTAGGTCTCCTTCGAGGTGCCGAAAATTGTCCACCAGATTATTCCTGGTATCCCAATTTATCTTATTCAATCAGTTTTGCGACGCGTGGCTGCCCAAGGAATTGTCCTTTTTGCGCTGTAAAAAAACATGAGCCGGAGTTTAAGGTTAGAGAAAAATGGCCGGAAGATATTGATATTACTAAGAAGCAAATAATTTTCTGGGACAATAACTGGCTTGCATCTCCAAACTTTGAAAAAGATATTGAAAGACTGATAAGATTTCGGAAAGTTGGGATAACTCAAATTGATTTTAATCAAGGATTAGACTGCAGATTACTTGATGAGAATAAAGTAAAGTTGCTAAGTCAAATAAGAATCAATCCCTTGAGACTTGCATTTGACAATTGTTCAGAGGATGGTCAGATTCAGAAATCTATTCAGTTAGCTCAAAAAAATGGATTTAAGGACATAAGAGTTTACATCTTATATAATTTTGAGGACGACAATGATACACCGGAATATTTTTACTATAGGATTAATGAGATAAATAAATTGGGAGCATTAGCATATCCGATGCGCTTTCGTGCTCTTAATAACGCTAATGGACAGTATGTTTCAAAAAACTGGGATATTAAATTATTAAGAGGTTTGAAATTGAGTCTGATGTTTTACTATTACAAGGGGATGATAAGTAAAAATCGTGAGGCATTCATTAAGATTTATGGAAATAATGCTAAGAGTTTTGAACGTAAGTTATACGAGATATACGAAAATGATAAGCTGCGGAAGTCTTGATAATGCGATAAATTATTAGTGCCATTTCCCAATTCATGAGGTTTAAGGCAAAAAGGGATGGCAAAGATGTATAGAAACAGAAGAAAAAGAACTTCAATACACGGAATCGGCAACCATCCCTGTTTAACCTCATCTCAAACTCAACGATGGCTTTTTCTCGGCAAGGAGTCCCTAAGACTGCTTATAACGCAAGAGATTGCCACGGCCCTCCCGTCCGGTGCCGGGTCGACGGATCGGGCCTCGCAATGACAGATTGAGGAGCTTTTCTACAAAGCAAGTCTGAAACATTTATGGATTCCTGCGGCAAATCCCCTGCTGGCGGCCGTTCAGGGTCTAATGGCTGTCCGGAAATCGTTAAATAGAATATCCACCCGGCAGGACGGCTGCGAATGTTGATACTGCTCCGGCGTGAAATTACCGGCAAACAACTGCCAAATTGGCACATTTTCAAAGAATACTTGGGATATGTAAATGCTTATAAATAAAGTAATTAAGATTTTATCTCCTTTGGGCACATTGTTTGCACTTGATATATATTCGAGTAATTATAATTTAAGCTTCATATTCGTATTAAAAGAGGTTAGCTATGAAATTCGACAAATTCACGCTGAAGGCCCAGGAGGCGTTAGCCACGGCTCAGCAAATCGTGATGGCCAAATCGCATATTGTTATGTCGCCATTGCATCTGTTGAGCGCTGTTTGCAATGATGATACCGGCGTTGCCGTCGAGATTTTGAAAAAAATCGGCTCAAATATTCCACGAATCAAAGAGATGACACAAAGCGAACTCGACCGGCTGCCGGAAGGAAAAAGCAGTAATCAGCTTATGCCGGATCCTGCGCTTGGCCAGGTCGTTCTGGATGCGCAAAACCGGGCCGATGCGATGGGTGATGAATATTTGAGTGTCGAGCATCTGTTCATTTCACTTGCATCGGTACAGAGTGACGCAAAAGAAATTCTCCGGCTCAACTCAGTTACGCCGGAACAGATAGAGAGCGCCCTGAAAGAAATTCGCGGCCCGGAAAAGATAACGGACCAGAATCCGGAGGACAAGTATAAAGCACTGGAACGTTATGGAATCGACCTTCTGGAGATGGCCCGCAAGGGGAAGCTCGATCCCGTGATCGGCAGAGACGAAGAGATCAGGCGATGTATGCAGGTCCTCAATCGCCGAACAAAGAATAATCCGGTATTGATCGGCGAGCCCGGCGTAGGCAAGACTGCAATCGTCGAAGGCCTTGCTCAGCGGATCGTTGCAGGGGATGTCCCCACAGGCTTGAAGAACAAGAGAGTCATTGCTTTGGATATGGGGGCGTTGATAGCCGGGACAAAATTCAGAGGAGAATTCGAGGACCGGTTCAAAGCTGTGCTCAAAGAAGTCATCGCCGCCGGCGGACAAATCATACTTTTCATTGACGAACTGCATACCATTGTCGGCGCCGGTAAAGCCGAAGGCGCTGTCGATGCAGGCAACCTGTTAAAGCCTTCGCTCGCACGGGGCGAACTACGCTGCATCGGCGCAACGACGATTGATGAATACCGAAAGTATGTGGAAAAGGACGCAGCGCTCGAAAGGCGCTTTCAGCCGATTCTGATTGACCCGCCGAGTGTCGAAGAAACCATCGCTATCCTGCGGGGGCTCAAGGCCCGTTATGACGCACATCATGGCGTTCGCATTACCGATTCGGCGCTTGTTGCAGCGGCGACTTTATCGAACCGGTACATTACCGACCGGTGGCTGCCGGACAAGGCCATCGATTTAATCGATGAGTCAGCTTCGAAACTGCGGATTGAAAATGACTCGCTTCCAACAGAGCTGGATGGCATTCGCAGAAAGATCGTTCAATACCAGATTGAGCGGGAAGCTCTGAAAAAAGAAATCGACGAAGCGAGTAAGGAACGATTGATAAATACCGAAAAGCAGTTAGACGAACTGCGACAGCGGGACAAGAAACTTACGGCGCAGTGGGAAAGCGAAAGGGGTGAAATCGACCAGATCAAAACTCTCAAAGAGAGAATTGAGGATGCTCATAATCAATTCGAGGATGCCCAGCGTAAAGGTGACCTGGAAACGGCGGCGCGGTTAAAATACGAGACGATAACAAACTTGAACAAAGAGCTGGAGGAAAAGGAGGCCCAGATTTCCAAATCCGACAAGGCGATTATCCACAACGAAGTCACCGAAGAGCACATCGCCGGCGTTGTTTCCAAGTGGACGTCAATACCCATTGCGAAATTACTAAGCGGCGAGCGAGAGCGCCTGATGAAAATGGAGGATGCGATTCGTGAGCGAGTGGTCGGTCAGAATGAAGCCGTAGAAGCACTTTGTAACGCCGTTCGCAGGAGTCGCTCGGGATTAGGCGATCCGAACCGGCCGATAGGGACATTCCTGTTCCTCGGCCCGACCGGCGTGGGCAAGACGGAACTGTCCAAAGCGCTCGCGGATTTTCTGTTTAACGATCCGCACTCAATGGTCCGGGTCGATATGAGTGAATTCATGGAGCCGCATTCTGTCGCGCGACTGATCGGCTCGCCTCCGGGCTACGTCGGTTTCGAAGAGGGCGGGCGTCTGACTGAAGCGGTCCGGCGAAAACCCTACTCGGTGATTTTGCTGGACGAGATTGAGAAGGCCCACCCGGATGTCTTCAACGTTATGCTCCAGGTCTTCGACGATGGCCGGTTGACCGATGGAAAAGGCCGGACCGTCGATTTCAAGAACACGGTCATTATAATGACCAGCAATATCGCCAGCCACCAAATCCAGCAGCTTACCGAAGAATCCGGCGCCGACTGGGAGATCGAGGCCCACGTCAAAGATGCGCTGAAGCAGCTTTTTAGGCCGGAGTTCTTGAATCGGATCGACGAAATAATCGTCTTCCACATGCTCGGCAAAGAGGATCTGCGGAAGATTGTCGATATTCAACTGGATTACCTTGCCGAGCGTCTGAATGGCCGCAACATCCAGGTCGAATTCACCGACGGTGCCCGAGAGCAAATCATGGATGAGGGCTACGACCCGGCCTTCGGCGCAAGGCCTCTCAAGCGAACAATCCAGCAGCGTTTGGAGAATCCGTTAGCCGCCGAGCTTTTAGCCGGTAAATTCGCCGACGGCGACAAAATCAAAATCAACGGAGACGCCCACAAGTTCACTTTCGAGAAGATAGAGACGGCGTGAGCAAATTTCTCCATGAAAATCCTTAACGACGGCGTTAGCCTCATGCCGGTCCTTAATCGAAGCGGCACACTTAACCGCCTGGCCATTTACTGGCACTATCCCCACTATCATTCCAGCAGTATCGGGCCGTGCGGCGCCGTCCGCGCAGGCGATTACAAACTGATCGAATGGTTCGACGAGAGCATTTGCGGCCCCGGCAACGAATTCGAACTGTACAATCTCAAAAGTGACATAGGCGAGCAAAACAACCTGGCGAAAAAAATGCCGGAAAGAGTTGAAAAATTGAAAAAGATGCTTTCTAATTGGCGAAGTGAAGTGAACGCTCAAATACTGACGCCGAATCCCAATTACGATTCTCTAAAGGCCAAAAAGTCAGGGATGCGAAAATGAATGATGGAAAGCTGAACGGGCACCTGTTCAGGCAGTAATGTGAAAGGAGTCATCACATGTCAAAGCTCAAACGAATGCAGCGAAAACGTGCCGACCGGAAAAAGGCCAATATCCGCCTGATGTCATTGCACGGCGGGATGAGGGAAGCGCCGGGGTCCGGCAAATTATTGAAACGCATGGCCAGAGACCACCATGACCTCCTGTAGAACATCGAGTTCATTTTTATCTCTCGATATCGTGACGATCGCCGTATCGACGACCGCATCGTTGCCGATGCTCTCAAAGCGGCAATCCACGGCGATACGGCGGAAGATGCCCTCGCTGAATCGTTAAATAAAGGCCTGGAAGAGATGCGCCGGTTTCGTTCCGACGTTTCCGATGACATCTGGCGGGACGGCCTGCGAACCGTCCTGCAGTCGGTTCAGAGACATTCCAACCTAAGACCGGGCGAACGAGAGTATCTTGACTTCGTTTCCGATTTTATTTTGTGATTAGCCCCGATCAGAAACGTTGTTGCTAATTCTGTTGGCGGGAGCATTCCGCTAAAGCCCATTGCCTGTATAATACAAGCTCTCGTTAAGAATCGATTACGTCGATTAAGGCCCTTACAGTTCCATGAGTTTGTTTCTGCCGCCCAGGAAGATGACCCAGACGACTACGGTCAGCCAATGGATAATGATCGGCGTCCAGAGCGAACGTGGATAGCACGTATGAAACGCTGCACGTAATGCCCAGCAGGGTGACAATCAGCAGAAACGCCGGGTTCAGGAACAGAGCCGCCGCGGCGGTGTTGATCGTCAAGGCATTGGCGGGATGCCACAGGACAAATGCCGCCGTGCTCAGGACGATATAAGCGACGATTCTGCTCTTGCTCTGAGCGGCGGCGTTGTTGGGGATTAAGACTCCGCGGAAGAAGGCCTCTTCGAGCAGAGACGGAAAAACAAAGAGGCTGAACGGCAGCACAATCGACATTGGATAGTCGAGCACGCCCACCGAGAACAGCCCGGCATGAAAGCCGATGGCCAAGGATGCGCAGAGATAAACCGGCACGGGTATCAGGCTCTTGAGCGGTGCCCGAAAGGGTGAAACCTTGAAACCTTGCAGCAGATTGTTTTTAAGATACGCTAACATTTTTGTCTATGAAGACCGGCCGGGCCGACTGTCCGTGCAATCACATAACAAACCGCCCCCATAAAAGATTCTACAATAATCAGCGGTTAATCACAGCAATTCTGTGAAAATAGAATCATGCCGGACTAAAAATTTCAGGGGCTCAATCAATGTAATTGAAGTTGTCCTAAGGCTGTTCTATGGATGCGGCATGGAATGCTGAATTACTCGGAAGATTGTTGAATTCGAGATGATATTATGGTATTGTAGAGCTTAATGTATGCTGGAGTGTCTTTAGGAATGTTTGCTCCGGTCGGCTCGGTCTTTGAAGGAAAGGAATCCTAATGAGCGAATACGATACAATCAAGGAGGAACAGGTAAGACATGCCGGTAGTAAGGTCGAGAACCTGTTAGGCGGCATTAGCAATAAAATCAACGATACAGTTGAAAATATTGCGGATCTGGCCGATGAAGTAGAAGAGCTTAGCGATGAGATAAAGTCTCTATTAGACGACCTTAGAGCCGTACAGAGCAAAACAGAACAGGAAAACAAGGACAAATTTGAGCCCCTGATCGATCAACTGGAAGGTGTATCTAAAGAGCTTCAGAACACTTTGTGGACGATGGATTTTGCAACGGAAGATTTGCTGGATGATATGGATATTTAGCAGATTTTTGAACGGCGGATCGACCGTCTTCCTTAACAATTATAAAAGCCCCCAAGATACCGGGCATTCCGCCTTAAGAAATTCATCTGAATGTTGCTGCTATTTCTTCCTGCTGTTCTTGCGTTGTGTCTTGCTCCTCCGGCTTTTGGGGCCGGGCTTGATCGGGTGCTTATCTTCCTCGGTAAGCTTGTTCCACTGGGCCAGGAGCTTTCGATGGCGTTCTATCTCCGAGGCGTACGCCGATTGTCCGGCCAGGTTCTTCATCTCGCCCGGATCCGCCTGCATGTCGAATAGCATTTCCAGTTTCTTCCCGGCCTTACCGGGGAATACCATGTACTTATATCGCCTGGTTCGCACCATGAAGCTTCGTTCCGAGCCGCTCGCCATCTCCGAGACGATGTATTCCTGCCCGGACTTTTGTGGTTTCTCGATGATCGGCCTCAGGCTCTGCCCGCGCATTACCGCCTGGCTTTTCACGCCTGCATAGTCGCAGATGGTCGGCAGCACATCCAGCGCCGAGACCAAATGCTCGCGGTCGATCCGCCCGGCCGGGGTCACGCCCTTGAAGCTAACGATCAACGGCACGGCGGCCTCTTCCTCGTAGTACATCATCTTGCCCGTCCACCGATGC
>Ga0307379_10004458_pt1 | contig 19978 bp, 18 predicted proteins | sample UN2MG_FD_202237 | JGI IMG/M metagenome (GOLD analysis project Ga0307379, IMG submission 202237) | Soil microbial communities from Risofladan, Vaasa, Finland - UN-2 | ecosystem: Environmental > Terrestrial > Soil > Coastal area > Acid sulfate soil | place: Finland: Risofladan, Vaasa | collected... | reverse complement strand
AGTGGCAGTGTGGCGTGGCGAGGCAGAGCACTTGGTTCAGCAGAACGAGAGCCTGCGGATTGTCGATAATGCGCTATTCCAGGAAGTCCAGGAGCGGCTGGCATCTCGCGCCTGCTGTGCGCGCAGCCGAGCAAGAGCACCTCGCCCCGGGGGGTGTCGATGACTAGGGCCTGATCATCGAGCAAGGGGTCCCGTACCGTGCACGCCTCGTCCAGAAAGAAGTGACCGCCAGTGTGCTCCACACGGTTCAGCCGCGGGATTTGCCCCGTCGCGACCACGCCGTCGGCGATAGCAGTGGGGGCCTCCGCCCAGACGGTGCCTGTCCTGGAACGAACAAGGGATGCCACCGCCCGGGACATGCCGATGGTGCGGTGGGGAGGAACCGCCTGCCGCGAGTATTTCGGGCGTAGCGCGTCCGGGTGCAGGTAGAGGTTAGCGTGCGGAGCGAGATCGAGAACCGCGGCCAACCCACCAGTGTGGTCGTAGTGACCGTGGCTGAGCACGATGTGCTGCACGCTGCCGAGGTCGATGCCGAGCGCCCTGGCGTTCGGCAGCAGTGCCTCGCCCTGACCGGTGTCGAGCAGGATGCGCGTACCTCCCGCCTCGATCCACGCCGCGAAGCCGTGTTCGGCCAGAAGCGGCGGATCCGCGTGATTATCGACGAGGACGGTAATGCGCACGCTTTGCATCAGTCACTCCGTTTTTCTTTCTTGGAACCGGGAACTTGCTCATGCTGCAGGGAACTGAACTCGGTGTGCGGGCTTCCGCGTTTTGTCGAGCGTTCTGTCAACAGCAAGGGGAATGGCATGAGAACATCAAGAACAGGGATAGCTTGTTTGGTAGTGGCGGCCGTGTTGGCTGGCAGCGCCGCGGTAACAGCGGCGGAAACCATAACGGCTACGATCCCGCCGCACGTACTCGTGCTCAGTTCGGCGGGAGGCTCGGTGAGTGTGCACACGGATGTTCCCTTTTCGGCAGTTGATCCGAGCAGTGTTGCTCTGGATGGAATCTTTCCCACGCTGGTGAAGTCTGACCTGCGTGGCCAGCTGGCCGCCAAGTTCAACGTCAGCGATATCAAGGCGATGGTCGCGCCTCATTCCGCCACGCTCACTCTCACGGGGATGTTCAAAGACGGCACTCCATTCGCCGGGACCGACACCATCCAAGTGAAGAAGTAGGGTAAGGCAATTCGGATTTCGGCGGATCCGTGACCGCGGCGAGCGGTTGTGCACGCGAGGCTCAGAAACTCAACATCGTCTGGAAGAAGACCCAGTGCGCGCTGCCGGCGGTTCCGGTGTTCTGAACGAAATCTCCCGGCATGAAGTAGCCGTAGCCGCCCATCAGCTCGAGTTTCTTCACCGCCTTCCCGAATGCTGCCTGCCCGAGCGGCACATCGTATTTCGCGATGAGGTCCACCTCGCGGCCGAGGTCGCGGCCGGCGGCGCCGGTCTTGTCGCGCCGCATTGATTTGCCGTTTGAGTAATACCACGAGTCTTTGCCTTCTGCAAGCATGAAGTTGTGGCAGTCGAGCGAGACAATCATCTTGTTGACGGGCCTGACGCTCACGCCGCATTGGCAGTCGATGATGTTCATACACGAGACGAGATTCATCTGGCCATAGTACTTGTCGACGGCTCCGAATACTCCGTCGAATGTTTCGCAGCGTCCGTCGTTGGGATCGCTGTCGCCCGAGACATATGTGAGTGAAACGTACGGTCTCGGACGGAGTTTCTCCTCGATCTGGTAGCCGAGCTCGCCTGCGAAAGCGTAGGCGCGGACGTCGTCTTTGCCGTTGTTGCCGAATTGGTATGCGGCGGTGGCGTTGCCGTCGAAGCCGAGGGGAAGATCGCTTTTCGCGTAGGCGCCCACGGTGTGGCGGTTGAGGTCGTCGGTGCCGGATTCGCCCTTGGTAGTCTCGTGGGCGTCACGCTTGAGCACATAGAAGAAGTCGACCGTGGTGGGTTTGAGTTGCGGCAGGCTGGCGTACAATCCGTAGGCTTGGTAGGGATAGTGGCTGCCGTCGAACTTGAGTGCGTTGGGCAACACACGTTCGGCAGCTATGGCGTCGAGCGTGACGGCGTCGGTATGGTAATAGAGCTTGGCTCCGTCCCACAGGTAGCGGCCGGTGTTGCCCCACTCGCCGGGCCCCCAGATGCGGCCGTCGCCATAGCTGATCGACTGGCGGCCGAGCTTGAAGCCCCACGGCCCCTCCCACAGGTGCTTGGTTTCCATGAATGCCTGCCGCAGGTCGAGGCGATTTTCGTAAGGGCAGGAAGACGGGAAGTCATGCACGTCGTATTTTTCGGAGAAGAAGCGGGCGTCCTGCAGCTCAAGATAGAAGCGGACGTTCTTCCGCAGCAAAAGGTTCGCATCAAGTCGAAAGCGCGTGAGGAGGACATTATCTTCCTCATCTGTCGGGTACTGGCGGACGTTGAAGTTGTCAAGGTGTTCGTAGCGTGTGCGAATGCTGCCGGAGAAATCGATGCGGGGAAATTCGCCCGGTGCGGGTTCATCGGCGGTAGCGGCGGCAGCAATGACGGCAACAATGATGGACAGCATAAACGTGCGGCTCATGACATACTCCTGTGTTTCTTTCCCTGATGTCTCAGATGTCACAATTCGGTCACTACTCAGTCCTACTTTGCCGGCATCCAGCTCGTGTCAAGGGCCTTCTGGATGTCAGGAACCGAGTAAACTGTTTTCTGGCTGTGCAGGAACTGTGCCGTCCTGGCCAAGCTCTCGCGTATAGACTGGTCAATCGCGAGCCGATAGGTATGGCGGCTCATCGCTCGCTCGGCACTGTCCTGAGGCAGGCGGCTGATGCGCGACAGGATGGCCGCCGTCTCCTTTGGGGAGTTTTCCACAAATTGCTCGGCCTTCCTTAGCGCTTCTAGGAACCTCTTCGCCTCGCCGGGCTTCTTTGCGAGCCAATCGCGCCGGGCAACAATCAGAAGCGGATAGCAATTCCCCAAGCCGCCTAGCGTTGCGAGCTCGCGCGCCCCCTTGACCTCGGCAATGGAAGGGATCGGCTCACTTGCAACCATTGCATCGATCGATCCCGCCAACAATGCTTCGGGCATGTCTTCCGGACGCATATCGATGAGCGTGAGAGACTTTGGATCAAGCCCGTGCTTGTCGAAGAATAGCAGCAGACCTCCGTGCGTCGAGGTTCCCTTCTTCACTGCCAACCGTGTCCCGGCGAGGTCGGTGGGCGCCTTGAGCGCGCTCGATGCCGGCACCATGATGCGGTGCCGATGTTCGCCTCTTCCGTGGCTTGCAATGATCTGATGCCGGTCCCCTCGGGACAGGGCAATGACCGCTGTCGTATCTCCCATGGTAGCCACATCGACAGATCCGGAGTAGAGCGCCTCGGCACAGGCCGGGCCGCTGGTGAAGCGGCTTGCCCGAACGGCAAGCCCCTCCTCCTTGAATAGATCCTTCTCGACCGCCACAATGCACAGCGCATCACCCACCACGGTCTGGCAGCCGAACCGAACGATCGGCGGCGACCGTCTTACGCTCACGGTCAGGACGGCCAAGGCAATGAGAGCGATCACTCCAAGCGCGACAAGCTTCAGACGCATAAACCTACTCCTTCTTGTTTGCTGGCAGGCAGCAAGGCAGCCGGTCAAGCTCGAGCCGCAGGAGGTTCACTATCTCCTGAAAGGCGGCTGGCGAGCGCCGGCGCGGCCTGGGAAGATTCAGGGGGATCATCCCCTTGACGTTGTTTGGAGGCGGCCCCAGCACGACGACGCGGTCGGCCAGGTACGCGGCCTCCTGAATGTTGTGGGTGACAAACACCGTGGTGCGCCGATGCGTCTCCCAGATCCGCAACAGCTCGTCTTGCAGGCGTTCGCGCGCATTCTCGTCGAGCGCCGAGAAAGGCTCGTCCATCAGCAGCACCGAAGGATCAAGCACGAGGGCCCGTGCCAGCGCGGCGCGCTGCCGCATGCCTCCCGACAATTGTCGGGGATATGCGCCCGCGAACTGAGACAGTCCCACGAGATCAAGGGCTTGCAGCGTTCGTCTGCTCAACTGGTCGGGCTGAACACCTGCGCATCGCAGGCCGAATTCCACATTGGCGCGAACGTTCAGCCACGGGAACAGAGTCGGATCCTGGAAGATCACCGCGCGTTCGGGCGACGGACCCGTCACCGGAATCCGCCGGAACAATACACTTCCCGACGTCGGTGCCAGGAATCCCGCAAGCAGATTCAGCAGACTTGTCTTTCCACTGCCGCTTGGTCCAATGACACAGACAAACTCGCCCTCGGCAATGGCGAGGTCAACCCCGGAAAGGGCAAGCTGCCCGTTTTCGCGGGCGTGGCCATTGGACGGATACTCGAGTGAAACGCTCTGGAATTCGATCATGTCCGCCTGTGCTCCTCGAACAACTGCCAACGTTCCAGCGTCCATTTCTCAACCCGGCGCAGCACCAACACCTCGAACGCCAAGCCTATGACCACGATGACGAGCAGGCAGGCGAACGCCGATGCGTAGTCGAGCGTCCATCGCGCCTGGATGATTGAATAGCCCAGGCCCGTGCCCGAGCCGACCACCATCTCGGCGGCCAACAGCACACGCCAAGCGTTTCCTGCCCCAATGCGCAATCCGCTCAGAATGTGCGGCACGGAGCCGGGAACAAGCACGCGGATGAAAAGAGCCTTCTTCCCCGCGCCCAGCATTCTTGCGGCCCGGACATAGGTAGCATCCACCTGCCTGACCCCGGCAACCACGCTTATCGCGATTGCCGGGAACGTGGTGAGGGCGATTATGCAGACGGTGCTCTGCTCCCCGAGGCCGAACAGAAGCAAAGCCACCGGAATCCAAGCAAGGCCGGGAATGAGTTGGAGAGCATGCACTAGCGGAAGCGTGAGGCGGCCAAGCGCGTTGCTATGGCCGGCCAGCAAGCCATAGCCGACGCCGCCGGCAACGGCGATGACGAAGCCGAAGAGCCATCGCCAGAGGCTATCGGCGACGTGGCGGTAGACGCTGTGATCGAAAAGGCCGACGCCCGCCAGAAGGCCGCAAAGGTGCCGCAGAGTCGCAAGGGGCGATGGGAAGTCAACACCTCGCACACTGGATACAATCCATGCGGTAAGCTGCCACGCCATTGCACCGAGAGCAACGGAGCAGAGCAAGAGCAGCAACTTCCGCACCCTTGTGTCGCGCAACAACATTGGTACTCCATAGCCCGGCGGAGCCGGAACCAAATACGCCGAGGGCTGAAGGCCGACGGCACGTCATCCTCGTCCTCGGAACGGAATGGCAGATTTTCTGCCAATAGCTTGCAGCCCGTGGCCGGTGGCCCGTGGCCTGCGGCCTGTAGCCTGCGTAAGGTGTAGCATCCCATTATCAGGCATCAGGGGATCGCGGGAACACGTTGACGACCTCGGGAGGGACGCGAACAAGTAGTTCGTCTCCCACATGTGCTTCCTGTGTGCGGCCGGTGCGATCGAGCACCACCAGCGATATTCCCGCATCGAGCAGAATTTCCGTGAACATTGGCTTCGCCCGTAGCGACATTACGCGGCCGCGAATGACGCCGTCAGTATCCTGGAAGGCTCCATTCAGAATCTGCACATCCTCGGGCCTGATAACGGCGGTGATGGGCCCCTGCGCCGTGCATCGATCGGCGGCCAGCGAAACGCCGTTGGCCAGATCAATCCGGCAGCCGCACGCTGCTGGCCGTGCGGTTCCGTTGAGGAAATTGCGTGCCCGCGTGAACCGCGCGACGAACAGGCTCGCGGGCCGCGCGATGATCTCGGCGATCGTGCCGACCTGCACGATCGTGCCGTCGCGCATGATCGCCACGCGGTCTGCCACGTCGGCCGCCTCGTCGAGGCTGTGGCAGACGTGGAGAAATGTGCCGTGCAGCGAGCGCTGGATGCGGACGAGTTCGGCGGCCAGCTCGGCGCGGAGGTTCTCGTCGAGGGCGCTCAGCGGCTCATCGAGCAGCAGGATGCGCGGCTGCGTGATGAGCGCCCGCCCGAGGGCGACGCGCTGGCGCTCGCCGCCGCTGAGGTTCAGCGGGAGGCGGTGGTGCAGGTGGCTGATGCCCAGCGATTTCATCATCTCGTCGCACTTCGGCTCGATCTCGTCGTCCGGCGCCCGCCGCGCGCGAAGGCCGTAGGCGACGTTCCGCTTCACTGTCATGTTCGGGAAAAGGGCGTAGTCCTGCGGGACGAAACCGACGTTTCGTTCCTCGGGGAAGAGGCGTGTCACGTCGGTGCCGTCCACGAGTATGCGTCCGGCGTGCGGCCGATAGATGCCAACGATGCACTCGAGGAGCACGGTTTTGCCGGCGCCGGTGGGGCCGAGCAGCACCATGTATTCGCCGTCGTTGATGGTGAGGTTGATGTTCCGCAGGTGGAACTCGCCGAGGTCGATGCTGAGGCCGTGTATTTCGATCATTGCGTCACCAGACGAACGTTGTTGTAGAGACGTGCCGGTGGCACGTCTCAGACGCCCCAGCGGGGCGTCTCTAAATGAGGCTACCAAACAAAGGTTTTACCGCCGAGTTTGTGAATTGTGTAAACTGAAATCGCACTGATCAGCACGAGCGTGAAACCGATAGCGAAGCCGTATTCAACGTTGCCGTATTCGATCTGCGCCCACATGCTCACCGAGAGCGGGTCGGCCTGCTGAACGTGAAGCAGGCGCGCGGCGGACGAGAACGAGCCGGCCGGCCGCTCGGCAAACGTGCCGCAGAAGAGCAGAATTCCGCCGAATTCGGCCGCCGCCCGCACCCATGCCACGATCAGGCCCGCAATGATGCCCGGCTTCGCGGCCGGCAGCGTTACGGTGACAAACGCCCGCCACCCCGAGCTGCCCAGCGACCGCGCCACCTGCTCGAAGCGCGGATTCACGCGGTCGAACGCCGCACGCCAAGCACTCATGCCCATCGCCAGCGACAACACGAGCTGCACGACGATGATCCCCGGCAGCGTGTAGACCAGCCGCAGGCCTGTAGCCTCCTGCAGCTTGAATAGCGGGCTCTGCTGCATCATTATGATCAGGCACAGCCCGATCGACGACGACGGCAGCACGATGATCGACGAGAACAGAATATCGATTGCCGAGCGGCCGGGAATCCTGTATCGCGAGAGGGCGTAGGCCGCCGGGATGCCGATGGCCGCGGCCAGCAGCATTGTGCCGGTGGCGGTGACCACCGTGAGGTTCACCGAGCGCCAGAAAGCAGCGTCGCGCCAGAAGCCGCCGCCGAACTCCGACCGGGAAGGCCCGGCCGTTTTCCACTTGCTCATGCCCGCCACCGCGCGGGCTGCAGGCTTCGGAAAGAGCTGGTCGAGATTGCTGACGAACAGCCAGCACGACGCGATCAGCAGCAACACCGTGACTGCATAGAACGCCGACACCAGCAGGTGGGCCTGCGTGCGTTTTCCAAGAAGCTCACCAGACATAGCTGCGCCCTCCGATCACCCGGACGGCCGCCATGCTTGTGACGGCGAGTGCAACGCAAACCAGGCTGAACGTGACCACCCAGCCCATCATCCCGCCGTTCCAATCGAGGTAAACCGAGAACGGCATCACGTCGGTCTTCGCCATCGTTCCGCCCACAAAAAGCATCAGCCCCTCCCACTCGGCGGCCGCCCGCGCCCACACCACGATGGCGCTGGCGATGATGCCGTTTTTCGCGAGCGGCAGCGTGACGCGAAACAGCGTGCCCGGCAGCGACGCCCCCAGCGAGCGCGACACCTGCTCGAACCGCGGGTTCACCGCGTCGAAGCTTGCCTTCATCAGCCGCACGCTGAACGCCACAGTCACAGCGAACTGCACGAGCACGATGCCGTTGGCGTTGTGGGCGAGCCGCACGCCGAGCACCTCGCTGAGCTGCCGCACAGGGAATGACTTCACGACGCCGAAGAGGAAAACGCCCACGGCGGCCGCGGGCACCATCACGGGCAGGTCGATTAGCGTGTTCATAAGAGTGCGGCAGGGGAAGCGAAGGCGTGAAAGCGCGTAACCGACCGGGATGCCGACGAGCAGCGCGAGGGCCGTCGCGAGGGTCGACGTGCGAACCGTCAGCCACAAGCGCACCCACAGCCGCTCGCGTGGCAGGAAATAGGCGATGTCGTGCCAGCCAAGGTAAACCGCATTGCTGACGATCAACGCGAAGTAGCCGATCAGCACGGCACAGACGGTCGCAACGCATAGGACGGGGAAGATCCGCAGATTACGCAGATTGCCATACAGAGTCATGGATTTCTTCCTGCTGCTTTCCTATAATGTGTGAAATCTGCAAAATCTGCGGATCTCTTGGCGTTAGTCGCCGGCGCGGGTTGTTTTGCGCTGGCGTTTCACCTCGCCCACGAGATGGCCGCAAGTCTTCTTGTTGACCGGGATGGAATCATCGCGAGCCACCTTCACCGCCTCCACCAGCCATTTGCAGTCTTCCTCAGATGCCTTTCCGTCGTCGGTGCAGAAGCCGTCCTTGTCCAGCGGCCCGGGATCGACCACGTAAGCGTGCGAGCGGAAGACTTCCTTTGCCTCGCTGGAGAGGATGAAATCCTTGACCTTGTGCGCCATCTCGGGGTGCTTCGACGTGGTGAGCGTGGCGATGGGCAGGTTCACGAAGCCCCTGTATTGCGGCTCGATGGGGACGATTTCGATGTCCTTGAGATAGAGCACGGCGGTGGTGGCCCAGACGATGGAAGCATCGGCCACCTTCTGTTGCACGGCGGTGGCCACTTCGGGGATGCACTTGGCGCTATGCACCTGGTTCTTCTGAACCTGCTCCCAGATGCCGGCCTTCTTGAAAGTCTTCTCGTGCCAGATGCCGATGGCGCAGGCCTTGGGGTTGCCCAGGCTCACCTTCACGCCGGGGCGGGCAAAGTCTTCGATCTTCTGGATCTTCGCGGGATTACCCTTCGGCACGATGATCACGGTCATGAAATACCCTGGGCTATCCTTGATCGAGTCGTACTCGTCGGCAAAGCCGCGTTCGAGCGCTTGCAGGAGGTAGAATTCCTCGCCGGGCATGTATAGGTCGCCCTCGCCTGAGCGCTCGATGTCGGGCAGGAAATAGCCGGAGCCTTTGAACGAGAAATTGAGGTCGAGCTCAGGGTAGCGTTTCGACAGGAGCTTCTCGATGTCCATCAGGGACGAGCGCTGGCCGGCGCCGGCGTGGAAAAGGAGCGTTTCCTTCTCGCCGGCCCAGACACTGCAAGCTAGGACAGCAACCATTGCCACAACCAGAACAGATTTTCCGCAAGCTTTCATACTGTCTCCTTTTCTCAATCCTGTTGCCAAACCTACTTCGAATGTTCCTGCTTGTCGAGTAGCCCAGCGTCGCGGAAGATGGCTTGGGCCTTCTCGCTTTGCAGATACTTGACAAACTTCTCCGCGTTTGCCTGGTTACGGGCAGTTGTGAGGATGATGCCGAAGCACTCGCACGGTGCACCCTTTGCCTTCTCGATGGGGACCATCTCGATGCCATCAACCTTCGCCGCGATGTTCCGCCAGGTGAAGACAGCATCTATCTCGCCCGTGGCCACCATCTCGGCGCCGACGGTTGACTTGCACCCCTTGTCGCTGCGCTGGGCCTTTGCTGCCTGCTCGCCGAGACCCCATGCGTTGACGATCCCATCCGCGAGCCTGCTCACGCATCCGCCGCCCGCCGTCGGCAGCACAAGCCGTATGCCCGGTTTCTTCAGATCTTCGGGCGACTTGATCCCGAGCGGGTTCCCCTTCTTCACCACGAGCACGAAGGGATTCGAGGCAACCGTGGAGCTGGATGCGACTAACCCGGCTTCCTTGGCCATTTTCAGTTCCTCAACCTCGCCCGCTACGAGCACATCGCCGTCGCGCTTGGCCTTCAGATCGGGAATGAGCTGTGGAACGCCGCATCCAAGTTCGCTGCTCACCTTCAGGTTGTTCTCGGTCTCGAATGCCGCGATGATCTTCTTCAGCGCCTCATCGATCCGGTGGCTGCCGTAAACGCACAGGTCAGTTCCGGATGCGACGGCTTCCGGTTTATCCTGCCTCTGGCCCGTGAAGCAACCGACTGAACCACATACGACAATCCCAACCAGCAGACACGCAATGTACCTCATACAGTGCTCCTCGAAAAACAATCGCCGTTTCTTTCTTGTACGGCGACGATTACCGCGACAACCAGTGCGCCACATACGAGTAGTCTGCTCAAGCGTCTTGCCATGTTCTTCTCCTTTGCAGATACGATCGATGTCTCAGCCGGTCATAAAACTGCCTTCGAGAACGGGGCATCCGTTCGGGCTTCTCCACCTGCAAATGCCGTGCCAACCCGCATGATCATAGAAGGAGTGTCTGGCGACCACCTATAAGCTATTGCGGGGAAGCACGTTGTACATAGTACATCACTCCAATCGGAAACCGCGAAAGCCGGGTTGAGCGCGTGCCGTTCTGGCACTTGGCGCTCGCCTGTCCCATTGATATGCCAGATAGGCACACGACGAGAGCGGGATACTACGACATCGCCTGGGGAGTGGGGAGTTCGAGAATCGGGCGGAAGACGGCCTCCAATGCCTTGGCCAGCTCGGAGCCTGAACAGGCACTGATGTAGGGCTTGCCCGCATCGCACGCCTCGCCAATTGCGGGGTCCAGTGGCAGCCGCCCCAGGAAGCGCACGCCCATCTCGTTTGCCATACGCTCTCCGCCGCCGGACGCGAACAGGTTCGTGACGGTGCCGCAGTGCGGGCAGGCAAAGCCGCTCATGTTCTCGACGACGCCGAGCACGGGCATCTTGAGCTGGCGGCAGAAGGTTATCGACTTCCTTACGGCAGCCAGGGCCACCTCCTGGGGCGTGGTGACGACCACCGCGCCGTCGGCGTTCCCGATGAGCTGGCAGACCGAAAGCGGCTCGTCGCCCGTGCCGGGCGGCGCATCCACAACAAGATAGTCCAACTCGCCCCACAACACATTACTGAGGAACTGCTTGATCACGCCCATTTTCATTGGGCCGCGCCAAATGACGGCGTCGTCCTGGCTTCGAAGCAGAAAGCCGATCGACATCACGCGGAGGCCGCCCAACTCGACAGGGATCATCTTGCCGGCCTCGGCATGCATCGGCATCCCCTCCAAGCCGAGCATCTTGGGCACGCTGGGGCCGTGGATGTCCACGTCGAGCAGACCCACGCGCTTGCCCGCAAGCATGAGTGAAACAGCCAGATTCACCGCCACGGTGCTCTTGCCCACGCCTCCCTTCCCCGAAAGCACAACGATCTTGTGCTTGATCAGGCCCATACGGCTATTCAGCTCTCGCTGTTCTTCGTCGTGGTCCGGTTCTTGTATGTTCGGTTTGTGCTTGGCTTCTTTCGGGCGTGAATGGCACTCGCCTGCCTTTGCGCTCGTGCAACGCGTGGTGCAGTAGCTGGAGAGGGCAGCCTTGAGCGTGTTGGCCGCAAGGAGGGCGCAATGCCGCGATTCCTCCGGCAGGCCGCCGACAGCTTCGAGAACGTCGTCCTGTGAAATGGCTGCGGCCTCAGAGACGATCTTTCCTTCCGCCAGCCTCGCGGCAAAGCTGCCGCTGATGATGGAATGACCGCACCCATCGGTGGTGAACTTAGCCTGTGCGACGCGCTCGTTCTCTATCCGCAGCCAGAATTCCACCGTATCTCCGCAAGGGCCGGTCAGCCGGGCATTGGCATTAGCCTCGCGGAGCGGGCCGAAATTAGCTGGCAGAACCCGCGAGTCAGGCATAAAATCATCGACAGTCATTTTTTCTCCAGATAAACACTGCCTTGATCCCTCAACATGAAGAATCGCCGCCTGTTCTGGGTGCACAGCCGAGGCGGTCTATCGCGCCGGAGACGATCGCCGTGTACTTGTCTACGCGGATTTCTGCCATGATAATGGCCATGTGGAGGATTTCCATGACCTCGGCGCGTGTCGCTCCTGTCATCAGGCAATCGGCCACGCAGCCATCTTTTCGTACGGCCACGTGGCGAGTCCGCCGTCCATGACGCGCACGTTGTGGAAACCTGCGGCCTTGAGGATAAGGGCAGCCTCATAGCCGCGCAGGGATATCTTGCAGAAGGTAACGATCTCCTTGTCCTTGGGCAACTCGCCCAAGCGGCCGCGCAGAGCTCCCAGCGGAATCAGTGTGGAATGCGGCAGGCGAACCTGATCGTATTCTGCCGGGGATCGGACGTCGAGGAGAACAAAATCGCGCGCCTCGTCGAGCATGCTCTTGACTTCCATCGGTGTTACGCCGTGCATGTAGCCGTCGAGCTTGTTGCGCACGACGTTGGCGGCGGTGATGATGTTGTCCATCGCCGGCGAATACGGGGGTGCGTAGCACAGGTCGACGTTGGCCAACTGATCGACGGTCATCCCCGCGGTGATTGCCATGGCGGCTACGTTGATGCGTTTGTCGCCATCGCCCGGTCCCACTGCTTGGGCGCCGAGGAGGCGGCGGGTGCGTGCATCGGCGATCAGTTTGATGATAAGGTTTCTCGCGGTAGGCATGAAATGGGCGCGGTCGGGCGCCGGTGCCAGGGCGGTCACCACTTCGTAGCCTTGTTTACGGGCATCGGCTTCGGTCAGGCCGGTCCGGGCCACGCAGTGATCGAACACCTTGCAGACCGTACTGCCCAAGACGCCGGGAAACGTATCGTTGCCGCCACAGATGTTCACGGCGGCCACGCGCCCGTGCTTGTTGGCTGTGGAGCCCATAGGGACATAGCACGGCTTGCCGGTGAGCAGGTCAATCGATTCTACGCAGTCGCCCGCGCCGTAGATGTCCGGATCGGATGTCCGGAGATGGTCGTCGACGCGCAGGGCGCCTGTCTGCCCGATCTCCAGCGCGGCCTTCTTGCCCAGGTCGACGCACGGGCATACTCCGATGGCCAGGATTACCATGTCGGCGGGCAGGACCGTGCCGCTGTCCGTTTTCACACTCGCCACGTTGCCTTCGCCTTCAAAAGATACGACCTTGGTGCCGGTGAGCGTGCGCACGCCGTGCGATTCCATGTGCTGCTCGACGAGCCTTGCCATTTCCCAGTCCAGGATGCGCAGGATCTGCGGCAACATCTCGACGATGGTCACGCGGCATCCGCGCTGAACTATTGCTTCGGTCACTTCCACGCCGATCAGCCCGCCTCCTACGATCACCACGTCGTGTGCCTTTTCCTCCGCGAGCACCGCCTTGATTCCCTCGGCGTCATGGACACCGTGGAGCGTGAAGATGTTCCCAAGCTGAACGTTGGGAATCGGCGGAACAACAGGCGTGGCTCCCGTGGCGAGAACAAGCTTGTCATAACTGAGCCACGACTCCCTGCCCCCTTCGTTCCGCACACGCAGGCGCTTGGCGGATCGGTCTATCTCCAGAGCCTCGGTCTGGTTCATCACCCGCACGTTCTTGACCTTCTGGAAAAACACGGGGTCGCGAACGGCTCCCACCGGGGTGCACATCAGTTCCTTCTGCTCCTTGACGACGCCCGAGACATAGTAGGGCAGGCCGCAGCCGGCGTAGGATATCAGCTTGCCCTTCTCGACGATCGTGACTTGGGCGTTCGGCATCAGCCGGATGATTTTCGAGGCTACCTTGGGACCGGCAGCAACCCCGCCGACAATCACAACTCTCATGGGATCGGGCATTTCGGTGTCTCCTTTGCTTACGGAGCGTTCTGCCACAACCGGCAAACGCACGACAAACTCCGCCCCGCCGAGGTCGGCCTGTTCCACCCAGATGCGGCCATCGGCCTTCTCGACCAAGGTGCGGACAAGATACAAGCCGAGCCCGGTTCCGGGCCTGCTTGACGATTGGGCAACCGGCGCGCGACAGAATTGGGTGAAGATCCTTTCCCTGTCCTGTTCGGCGACCCCGATGCCGGAATCGGCAACGCGTACCGTCAGTCTGGCGTCCAGGCCTTTTTCCACGCAGAAGCATGCCCGGCCATCCCGGGGCGTGTACTTGATCGCATTGCCTACTAGGGCCTCGAAGACCTCCAGTAGTGCCGCCGCGGAGAGGGCAACGCAGGCGTGATCTACTTCGGCGTCAATAGAGAGGGAAATCCCATTGCGGGCCGCCTCCTCCTGCCAGCGAGGCGCCGCGTGGCGGACCAGCACAGCGACGTCCGCCGGCTCGAAAGCATCGGCCCTGCCGCGTTTTCCAGAAACGTTCATCCCCCCACGACACCGAGCACGAGGTTCAGGATCAAGCCGACTGCAAGTGCAGCCCCGACCATGATGCCGGTGGATCTGACAGTATCCCTCAAGCCGAGCTCCCCCAACATCACCGCGAACGTCGCCACACATGGAAAGTACATCGCCAAAACGGTGCATCCGACCACGGTCTGCCTGAGATCCAAGTTAAGCGGAGCGAGCATTCCGACCGCCACGTCTTTCCGCAGAAAACCTACGATGAGTGCCGCGACCGCTTCCTCGGGCAGGCCGAGGAGCCGCTTGATGACCGGTGACGCCGCCTGGCCGGCGAGGCCAACCGCGCCCGTCGAGTACAGGACGTTCACAAGGAAGACGCCCGCCAGAACCCACGGAACAGCCTCCCTGAGGAACCAGAGCATCCTCATCCCCAGCTTCTTCGCCAAATGGCGCAAGTACGGCATCCTGTAAGGTGGGATTTCGACGAGTATCTCCGGGCTTTGACCTTTGAGAAAGCGCCCCAACAGGAAGCCGATGACAAGCCATGCTGCAAAGAGCGCAAGGAATATGGGCACAAGGGCACTCGCGCCGTATCGGCCGGCAAGGCCGACAATCATCGAGGTCTTTGCCATGCACGGGGTGCAGATGGCGATCAGTGTCATGGCGATGAAGCGTTCGCGCCTCGTTTCCATGATCCTCGTAGCCAGAGCGCCCGGGACGTTGCAGCCCAAGCCCAGCAGGATCGGGATCACACCCATCCCATGCAGCCCCACGCGGTGCATGAAGCCGTCCAATAGCACCGCAAGGCGCGGCAGGTATCCGGTGTCCTCGATGAAGGAAATCACGAGGTAGAACGCAAAGACGTAGGGCATGACCATTGCAAACGGCACGTAGAGGCCGGTGGTCAGCAGCCCCATGGACTCTGTGAAGCTCACGCCCCCATCCACGAGGTCGCCCACCAGAATCTGGTGCAGAAAGCCTGCGCTCCCCAGAACGGCCGAGAGACGCATCATCAGGGGAGACCACAGCCCCTCGAAGACAGGATCAAAGACATACCCAATGAGGCCCTCCCCGGTGAAGCGCACAGCCGCGAACGCCGTGAAGAGCACGGTGGCGGCGATAAGAAGGCCGGGGAATGGCCTGACGGATGCGTCACCGAGCCTTTCCCAGAACGTGTGGTGCCGGTGGGACACCCGTTGGACTGCGCTGATGATCCGTCCGATCTCGTCCCACCTTCTGCCATCGTCGAAGACCTGTTCAGATGAACGCGCACGTGCGATCTTCCCGACGAGGTCCTTGAGGCCGATCCCCGTGACAGCCACGAGAGGCACGCACGGAACGCCGAGCATCGCCTCGAGCTTCGGCACGTCTATCGTGATTCCCGTATGCTTCGTTTCGTCCCAGAAGTTGAGCGCCACGACGGTCGGCTTGCGGCGCGACAGCACCTGGAGCGCCAGGTTGAGGCCCCGCTCGAGCTTCGTTGCGTCGATCACGTTGACGACTATGTCGTCGCCCTTCATCTCATCGAGCATGCGGACGGCTACTTCCTCGGCTGCACAACTTGGCTCAAGCGAGTAGGTCCCCGGGACATCGACAACATCAACTTGTTCATCGCCAAGCCGCATGCAACCCTTGGTGAATTCCACCGTCGTGCCCGGGTAGTTCGATGCGATGACGTAGACGCCCGTCAACCGCGTGAAAACCACGCTCTTGCCGACGTTAGGACTACCGACAAGAAGCACTCTACGCATCGAGGTCACCCTCCGCATCGGTTTCGACCTGGACAGCGATCTTGGACGCCATCCCGTGACCGAGCGCAAGTTGGACGTTGCCAGCCCTCACGATGACCGGTCCCCCGAAGCACGATCCACTTACCTTGACGAGCTTGGTTCCCAGTCGTATGCCCATCGCCTCGATCCTGCGTGTAAAGGCGAACCCACCCGCAAACTGCCAGACAGCACACTCCCGTCCCACCTCTATTTCTACGAGGCTCACAATATGCATCATGTGCTGCAATATCCTCTCGAGGCCTCGGGCGCAACGCCTCTGTTTCCGACATAGAGACCGCGCACTCCGGCCGCCAAAATGGCTGTGAAGAGAACAACCCTTACAAACGTCATCACGGGACTCCGGCCGGCTTACGCCCGATCCGCGGGCATGAAAAAGTACTGTCCGGCCTGAAAGACGCGAACGACTTTTCCTGTAGAAACAAGAGCATCCAGCAGCTTCGCCACCTCACCACGGTGAACGTCGAGGCCGCACGCAACATCCTGCACCGTGCACGGGCGTCGCGCGAGAAGAGCGAGAACCTCCTCCGCGCTGATCGCGTGCTCGAATGGTCCCGGCCCGCCTTCGATGGAAGCCACTATCTCGGCGGGAGGATCGAACAGTGCAGCAAGACGCTCGAGGACATCCTTGGGCACGGGCAATGCGTAATCCTCGGCAGGTGGCCGCGTGGCCGTATTCAGTTGCACGCGGTCGGGAGCGATCCGCTCCACCCGCTTGGCAATCCTGCGAACCTCCAATTCCACACTCGTTACTCCGCCGCGGAGCACGACCTCCAGCCATATCGGCTTCCGATTCCCTGCGCTCGATCGTCTTTGTCGTCGTGCGCCCAAGCTGGCAGTAGACGCAATCGTAGGTGCAGGTCTTCAGCGGCACAAGGTCGACGCCCAGCGAGCGACCCAACCGCCGCGACGGAACGGGGCCGAAGATGCACGTTGAGCTTCGGCGTGCCATGCGTTGCTCCCGCAGTGCCGTCTTGTATGCCGCAACAGAAGCACCGGACCGGGGCAGCGGGCTATGACGGGGCCCAGAATACACGCTTGCTGCCCGCGGCCCGGCACAACGGTCAGGCAGAGGCCGCTCATCAGTGATCGCACGCGTTGCTGCCCGTCTCCAGCGTGCCGCTCATGTGCTTCAGCACCAATTCCTCGGGCGGCTCGGCGGGCGCGCCGACGATCACCTCGATGCCGTGCTGCTGGAACAGCGTTTGGGCGCGCATTCCCATTCCGCCGGCAATCACGATCTCCCCGCCTTCCTGTGCAACCCACGCGGGGATCACGCCGGGCGCGTGCGCCGGGGGCGTTTTGTGCTCCACCTTGGCGATGGCGTTGTCCGCGGCGTCGACGAAAACGAATTCTTCGCAGTGGCCGAAGTGCAGGCACATCCGGCCCTTGGCCACGGGAATGGCATATCTCACCATACTTTCCTTTCTTGCAGTATTTGCGTTTCGGTCAGTTCCAACAGCTTTCAGCCCTGGTGGCTGCGGCTTGCTTCATTCTTTGACTCGGCTCTCACCTTGGCCGCTTCTCCGTGCAATTTCGCGTAGGCAAGGCAGAACGGGCAGGTCCGCTCGAGCCGGGAGACGACTCGCCCGAAACGGGATTTCCGCCACCGCCGGCGTGCGATGCAAATCGGGCATACGGAGCAGACGAAGGCAAGAGTTCTCAGACGAAAAAGCGCCATCCTTAGCCCCCGCACGGCGGCTTGCCGTGGCAATCTCGCTCAGGCCCAGTGACCATCAACGTTGGCGGCGGTGATCGGCTGCAGCTTGCCGGCCGTGAACTGGCCGATCGCCTCCATGACCGTCATTCCGTCCAGTCCCACGTAAACAGCAACCTTGCTTTCGTCGAGCACGCGGAACGCCTTAGGGCCGCAGTTGCCGGTGAGCACGACTTGCGCGCCGGATTTCGCGACGATAGCCGCCGACTGCACCCCTGCACCCTGCGGCGCGTCAAGCTGCTGCTTGTTCTCGAGCGCCTCGAATGTTCTTGCGTCGTCATCGAAGATCACGAAATAGGCGGCACGACCAAAACGAGGGTCGACCTGCGACTCAAGCGAAGGTCCAGTCGAAGTTACACATAGTTTCATTGTCTTCTCCATCATTCCCGGCCCATCTGCTTGCCACATTTCGGGCACTTCATACTGGAACACGGCACGCCGCGCTGGTGGAGCGTTTTTTCCCCGCACGACGGGCACACGCAAAAGCCGCCAGGGCCGGCCGACTGCGGGCCTCCCCGCCCGACGCCACGGCCGCGCCCGCCACCGCCCCCGCGGGGGCCTGTTCCGTCACCTCTTGGCATCGTTTGCTCCTTTCAGTTCGTCAGTAATCTTTGCGATGATCTTGATGATCACGTCTCTAGACACACATTCCTCACACAGCACCGGCGGCAGTCCCAGCACCATTGCGTCCACAATCCCCGGGTCAAACGGGATTTCGCCGATGATCTCAACTCCCTTGCGCTCGCACAATGCCCTGATCCCCGCCACGCCGTCCGGATTGAGGTCGGCCTTGTTGATCACCACCCGCGTGGCAATGCCGAAGAACTCGGTCAGGTGCAATGCTCGTTCGAGATCGTGCAGGGCGCTCACCGACGGCTCGGTGACGGCCACGGCCAGATCGGCCGAGACGATTGACGCATTCACCGGGCAGCCAACGCCGGGCGATGCGTCGATAAGAATAGTTCGTGCTCCGTTTCGGCCGGCTTGCTCCTCCGCCAGCCCGCGAAGGAGTGTCACCAGTTTGCCGCTCGCCTCCCCGCCAGGGTACATCTTCGCGTGGATGAAGCCGCCGAAGCATGTATGCGACCGGTAGGCCTCGCCGTCCACCTGCTCAACAATCCGTACCGGGTTCTCATCATCAAACTGCGCCAGCGGGCAGACCAGCAGGCACATGCCGCAGCCTTCGCAGCGCAAGGGATCTACGACGGCTTTCGGTCGCATCGTGATGGCGTCGAACCGGCATGCCTTGGCGCACATGCCGCAGCCCGAGCATTTCGCAGCGTCAATCTCCGCCACGTACGAACTGCGGAAGTACCCCGCCGACTGGACGTCGGGCTTCATCAGCAGGTGCAGGTTGGCGGCATCCACGTCGCAGTCCACCGTGATCTTCCCCTGCATCAAAGCGGCGAGTGATCCTGCAAGGGTCGTCTTGCCGGTGCCGCCCTTGCCGCTGATGATGGCTATGGTGTGCAGGCCTTTGGCCGGCTGGCGATCCTTACACCGGTCAAACAGATCAACGGTCTTCAGTTCGCCGTCCGGACGGCTATTACCTCCGGTTTTGATCATCCGCGACTCGCCGGAGCGTACTCGCTCCAGGATGTCGGAGAATATCCGGCGGTAGTGGTCGCCGTGATCGACCAGAAGCCCTCCAGCCGAGACGATCCGGGCGATCTCCTGCGAGTAGGGGATACGGCCGATCACGGGAATCCCTTTCTCGCCGCAGTAGCGTTCGGTTTGATCGAAACCGAGGTCACAGCGGTTGATGATCACGCTGTGGGGGATGCCGATGTGCTCGAGTGTCTCGACCGCCGCCTGCAGGTCGTGCAGGCCGAAGGGAGTGGGTTCGGTGACCAGGACGGCGGCGCTCGCACCCTGCACGGCCGCAATGAGGCTGCACGAGGTGCCCGGCGGGCAATCGCGGATCGCGAGAGCCCGGAGCGTTACCATCTGCGTGAGCCTCTTGATGATCTCCGCGGATCGCACCTGCCCGATCTTCAGCAGGCCGTCGGAAAACCAGCGGCCGCCGCCGAACGTGCCGATGCGCATCTCGCCCAGCTCGTGGAACGACGGCTTGAGGGCATTCCGGGGGCAGACCCTGTAGCACACGCCGCAGGAATGGCACAGCTCGGGGAACACGATCAGCCGCTTGCCGGTCGATGCGATGGCGCGGAAGCGGCATGCTTCGGCGCACTTCCCACAGCCGTCGCAGGCGTCCGGCAGCACAACGGGCACCTCGGCCATGACCTTCTGGCATCGCTCGATCTGCGGCCGGACGAAGAGGTGGCAGTTCGGCTCTTCCACATCGCAGTCGATGAGCGCACAGTCGGGCAGCATCGCGGCGAGGTTCGCGGCAACCATGGTCTTGCCGGTGCCG
>Ga0307379_10004455_pt1 | contig 19979 bp, 17 predicted proteins | sample UN2MG_FD_202237 | JGI IMG/M metagenome (GOLD analysis project Ga0307379, IMG submission 202237) | Soil microbial communities from Risofladan, Vaasa, Finland - UN-2 | ecosystem: Environmental > Terrestrial > Soil > Coastal area > Acid sulfate soil | place: Finland: Risofladan, Vaasa | collected... | reverse complement strand
GCCATCCTTATCAGCGCCGCCGAGTGCGCGTTCCGCGTTGCTGAGTATCCGTTTGTGTTCCTGTTGTTCTCCCGGACGTCCGTCCCCTTAAGCGGCTGTTTTGCTGAGTTGCCTGGCCCGGATCGTTAGTTCTATTACGCAGGCTCTGCGCTTCCTGCAGCTTCCTTTTCTCTTCCTCAATTTTTATGACAAGCTCGTCAAATCGATCTTTCCTTGCCAGTAATAATCCGTCAATTGCAGCCGTTGTCTTTTTCGCTTTTTCTTCAACGGCTATAGCCCTTATAGAGCTTATCTCCGCCTGAATTTGCGGGTGTATCGCCCTGGCCAACTCTAACTTGTTATCCGGGGTTGTCTGCAGCCACAGACGCATCTGTTCTTGTGTTTGTGGGTCCAGTTGCTCGGACGGCCGACTCGCGCTTTCAAATCCGTATCCTCTTGGCATGTTAATGGCCCCACGGCCATATTGCGGCTCTATTGTATTCGCTCCCGTTGATTGTCCTCTTTGTGAATACTGGCCTCTCGTGCTTCTGCCGGTTGTTCGACCCCGGGTGCGTGAACGCGTAGATTCGGCTTGTTTCATTTCTCTTTTTTGCTGCATGAGTTCCCTGTTGACCTTCAATGATTGCCTTCGCCTGTTAGTTCGCAGAATGTCGATGGCCTCGGCAGTCTTTTTGGCTGATTCCTCAACAGCTACCTTGCATATGAAATCAATTTCATCCTCGAATTGCTTGTCAACAGTCCTTAAAAGAATTGTTTTATTATCATTTCTTGATTGCTGCCACTGACGTAACTCATTTTGGCTTTTATCGGAAACCTCCTTCACTGCCTTCTCCAGGCCATCGAACGTCTTAACACGTGTTTTAATCTCGTTCGGATCGGCAAGTATATCCACCTCGATAGATGATTGACCAGTGGTCATGCTCCTGCCACCTGGCTGGTTTCTGCCTGCTGAACCCGGATAGGAATTTGCTCCCTGCGGTCCTGCCTGCGAAGAATAAAGCCTGTCACCTCGTAATTCATCCAGGTTCGGCTCTTGAGCTCCTTTCTTGATCAACAGATCAGCGATTTCCGTCTGCCCGTTCTTTCTCGCCAATGACAAAGCGTTGTCGGCCCGGCCGTCCATAACATTGACATCGGCTCCCTTTGCAATTAGCGTTTCCACGATGGCTTTCTGGCCGAACTCCACCGCGAAATGCAGAGGCGTCCTCCCACGATTGTCTTTTGTATTAACATCAGCTCCTTTGTCAATAAGTAGTTGAGCGATCTCCGTCCGTCTGTTCCGAATTGCAGTTTGTAGCAGTGTCCAGCCCATTCTATTTTTCGTATTCACATCCGCACCGGCCGAAATTTGAGATTTGACCTGGTCGATGTCACCGTCAACGACAGCCTGGTTCAGGGTTTTTGGCCGTTGAGCAATAGCATCGTTGAGAGCAAAAGACGCGAACAATAACAAAACCGATATTGTAATGGCTAAACGCTTCACGGTATGTCCTCCAAAAAATATTAACCTTAAATATAACTCATCAGCTATTATAACTGAGTATTTATCGGGCAAACACAATTAGTTACTCTCCTAATTATACATCATATTGTCTAATTTCTCACGAAAATATTTTTTAATCTACTTTTTCCGGTATTTTATTAGATTTCCTCTCCACAAGCCAAGCCTATCCTTTCCAGGATTCCGTCGAATTCGTCCAGTGAGTAAAACTCGATTATGACCCTGCCTCTCTGCCCGCTTTTCCTTGTCTCAATACATACTTTGGTGCCGAGCTGACCAGCCAGTTTGTTCTCGATGTCCAGGATATGAGGCGGTTTTGAACGGACCGTCGTCTTAATCTGGCCGGTACCGGCAAGATATTTTCGTACTAATCGTTCAACTTCTCGAACGCTGAGCCGCCCTGCCATCGCTCGATTTGCCAGTTTTCGGCGAAGCTCATCCGTCGGTAGCGCAAGGATGGCCCGGGCGTGGCCCATGCTGAGCTGGCCATTAGCCATCATTTGCTTGATTTCGTGCGGTAAGTCCAGCAGCCGTATATAGTTAGCAATTAACGACCGGCCTTCGCCAAGCCTTTCGGCTGCTTCTGCCTGCGTCAAAGAGAATGCGCTTATATATTCATGGTAAGCTTTTGCCCGCTCGATAGGATTCAGATCTACCCGGTGTATGTTCTCAACCAAAGCCCACTCATGCAATTGCTCATCGCTTGCTCTACGAACCAGGGCAGGTATGCTTGTCATTGATGCCAGTTCGGCAGCTCGCAGCCGGCGCTCCCCTGCAATAAGCTGAAAGCCGGTGCCAATTGGCCGGACTATAATCGGCTGAATTATGCCGTTTGCCCTGATTGACTCAGTCAATTCTTTTAATTCCTGCTCATTCCATACTGTCCGGGCCTGATAAGGATTAGGCGATATAGAATCAATGCTGATTTTCTGAAGCGAATCACGCAACTCCTTATCAGGAGGGAAGTTAGAGACAGCCGGAGAACCGGGCAATATCTGCTCAGCCTCTGAACCTTCAATAGTTATAGGACCTATAAGGGACTGAAGCCCCCTGCCCAGATGTCTTGGCTTTTCTCTTTTCCTGTCGGCCATATTCATACTCCTTTACACAATTGCCTGGGGATCTTGCTTCCTTTTCCCGTTAATAAACACAACTTATGTGCTAAACCAAATAATATTTCGGAATACTTACTGTAAAATCTGCAGCTTAGCCAGCACAAAATATCGATTTTTTAAAAAATGTTTCACGTGAAACAATAAAAGGAAGATAGATAAAGCATGAGTAATAATTTTCAGGTATCAGCTACTTTGAAGAAAAATTTTCTGTAGTATGTTACCAGAACAGTTTTCTATCATAAGATTTGATATTGAATAACAAGTAATACCAATTGGATTTAGTTCTTGCTCCACACTGTCATTCCCGCGAAGAGCCTGCCCTGAGCGAAGCCGAATGGGCGGGAATCCATTTTTCCCCATCCTGGAGCCTTGGTAAAGGGTGAATCTGTGTTACCTAACACAATCCCACCACTACAAGCTCACATATAAAATGCAATTAGTATAAGAAGCTGGCCGTTGGATTGTTGAAAAAGGTGAGATTGCTTCGTCGCTGCGCTGCTCCTAAGGAAATAGACGGTTTTTACTGCGGAAGGATTGAGATTGCCACAGTCGCTGCGCTCCTTCGCAATGACATTGGTTGGCTATTTTCTTTTCTATGCATCCTGAGAATCAGGTCAGGTGCTCGCAATGACAAAAGGTTCATTTTCGCGTCATTGCGGTCGATTCGAAGAATCGCACGGCAATATCAGGCATTACGGCGGGACTTTTTCAACAGGCCCACTATCTACAGATTTCGCCTGTTATCGCTACATTATAATCGCTAAAGCTTAGAATGTTTCACGTGAAACAACGATGCAGAATTTGCATAAAAGGCCTGTGCAGGCAAAGACAATATCATATAATTCAAGTTTAAAATACATTTAAATCAGGCCCCCCGGCAAACAAATATATCCTTTCTACTGCTCTATTGACTGATATCAATTTCATACAGAAGGCAGTGGATCTGTCTCTATCAAGGGGATAATTATAAGGGAATAAACGATTATAAAGTGTTGAATATTGTCGAAATATACCGTATTTAGCAACACTTTAGCTTCAGATGTTTTAAGAATTTCCTCGTATTCTGAAGTAAAGACCTTTGCTATATTGACTCTCCTGGCAGGTAGCTGTTCCATAAACTACACTTATAGCAGGGGGGCAAATGGTCTGTTTAAATATGAAATGCTACGAATGGTCTTTTTATAAAATCAGCTTAATTTGTTTCAATACGGTCGATTGATCCATTCGATTTATCCTTATACTCTGTTCAGGATCGTTCAGTATCTTCCCTGAGCTTGCAGGATGGGCTTCATTTAATTCAGGGCAAAGTTTGAATGTACCGGCTTTTGCTGTTAGTTTGAACTTTGTCGTTGGCCGCTGATTTGCCTCGCTTTGATAAATGCGCATCAATAACTTTGTTGTTTATACAACATATTTTGTAATGTCTTGAAATTACGCAGATTATTCTATACAAAAACTGTATTTAATGACTATATAAGTTTATTGTCATGAAGTGATTCTGCTTCTTGAAACATTATAAATCCGTATTAACGGCAACAAAAAAATATTGACACATGGTGACAGGCAGGGTAGATACTTTTGAGGTGTTGCGATTTAACTTTGCATGCCGCCACAGTTTTATCCCATTATTAGAAAAGTCCGTTCTGATGAAAGGGCGAACCAGATGTGGCTATTGATCCTTCTTCTGCTGTCTGTCGTTTTAATCATCGTTACGACAACCAGGTTGAAGCTCCACCCGTTTCTCGCACTTCTAATCGCCGCTTTCGGATACGGCGTCCTTTGCGGGAGAATGACGCTTCAAGAGGTTGTCCAATCCGTAAACGCCGGCTTTGGCAGTACGATTGGCTACATTGGTATTGTAATACTGGCAGGGGCGGTAATCGGTACATTTCTGGAAAAATCAGGCGGTGCGTATAAACTGGCTGAGAGCACGTTGAAACTTGTAGGCAGAAAGAACGTGCCTTTGGCTATGGGCATAATCGGTTATATTGTAAGCATCCCCGTGTTCTGCGACTCGGCCTTTGTGATTCTTTCGCCGTTGAGCAGGGCACTTTCCCGCAAGTCGAAAATATCATTAGCAGCAAGTGCCGTGGCGCTCAGCCTCGGCCTCTACGCCACCCACACGATGGTTCCCCCGACACCAGGCCCTGTGGCTGCGGCAGGGCTGCTCGGCGCCGACCTTGGTCTGGTTATCCTTTGGGGTGCTTTAGTGAGCATTATCGCCCTGGCTGCCGGCTGGCTTTTTGCGGCAAAGTTCGCCGCCAGGGTTTATATCGATCCTGAGAAAGACTTCGAGCAGTCCGATGTAGAAAAAGTCGCCGCCGAAGCTCCTTCCGCCTTAAAATCCGTGATTCCAATACTGCTGCCAATCATTTTGATTGTGCTCAGGTCGGTTGGAAATCTTGAGTCTCATCCATTCGGCGAGGGTAACATAGCAGTTATCATAGATTTTATCGGACAACCCGTCGTGGCGTTGCTCATAGGCGTTTTCTTTGCCTTCCTGCTGCCGAAGAAACTGACCACCGAGATGCTTTCGGCTTCAGGCTGGGTTGGCCAGGCTGTCCTTACTGCGGCGACAATCATTATCATTACCGGCTGCGGCGGCGCTTTCGGTAAAGTCCTGCAGAATTCCGGAATCTCCGATGTGGTTAAAGGTTATCTCGGCCAGAGTGCCGGCCTCAGTATCTGGCTGCCTTTTATCATAGCTGCAGCTCTAAAGACGGCACAAGGCTCGTCAACCGTAGCGATCATTACAACAGCGACAATAATGGCGCCGCTCCTTGGGACGCTCGGCCTCGAAGCACCTACGGCCAAAGCACTTGTAGTCGTCGCGATCGGAGCCGGCTCGATGGTGGTCAGCCATGCCAACGACAGTTACTTCTGGGTTGTCACGGGCCTTTCCGGCATGACTGTCAAGCAGGGCTATAAGCTGCAAACGCTCGGAACTCTCGTGGAAGGCGCCGCGGCCGCTATAGCTCTATGGATTATAAGCTTAATCGTTCTCTGAGCAAAACTACAAATATTGTGTCTTTTTAGTTTTTAATGATGCGGTGATTTGTAGGGATTTAATATTATGAAAGTCGTCGTTGCAATGGATTCCTTCAAGGGCACTTTAAAGGCAGTCGAGGCCTGTAATATTATATGTGATGCAATAAAAATTGTTTTATCGGACGTTACGATTGTGGCTAAACCTATGGCAGATGGAGGGGAAGGAACCGCAAGTGCGATGATTGAGGCGGCCGATGGCCTTTGGATTCCACGTATGGCCATGGGACCTCTGAGGCAAATGCGGGTCGAGGCGGGTTTTGCCTGGTTCGAAGATAAAACAGCTCTTGTTGAAATGGCTTCGGTAAGCGGCCTTGAACTGCTTAAACCCGATCAGATGAATCCGCTCAAGACGACCACATACGGGACCGGCCAGCTCATAAAAGCTGCCGTGCAGCATGGAGCGAGTAAAATCCTTTTAGCTGTCGGCGGCAGCGCAACTGTCGACGGCGGACTCGGTGCCGCGATGGCGTTGGGCTTCAAGTTCCTCGACTATAACAAAAATCCCGTCCCGCTTGGCGGCGGGGGGCTCGAAAAAATCGCTAAGATAATCAGGCCGGAACACTCATTACTGTTGAACCGTCACGGTAAACCTGTTTCAGTAGAGGTGCTCTGTGATGTTGATAATCCGCTCTGCGGCGAGAATGGCGCTGCTGAAGTTTACGCCCCGCAAAAGGGCGCAACACCTCAAATGGTGAAACGATTGGAAAAAGGACTTGCCCATCTGGCGAAGCTTGTTCGAGAGCAGCTTGGCCGGGATATCGAGAACATCCCCGGTGCAGGAGCGGCAGGGGGTCTGGCCGCCGGGGCGGTTGCTTTTATGGATGCAACCATCGTATCCGGCATAGAAACGGTAATGGCCCGGAGCAACCTTCGCGATGAGCTCGAATCCGCCGACTGGGTCATAACCGGCGAAGGTTCATTCGACCGCCAGTCACTGTCCGGCAAGGTCATATCCGGAATCCTGAAAATGGCTCGCCAGACCAATACTCGCGTGGCCGTGATCGCCGGCCAGGTCAATATCCCTAAAGCCGAATACCGGGAAATTGGTATCTCCATTGCAATACCTGCCAAACCGGACGATATGCCCCTCGATGAAGCGCTCAGTAAAAGCCGGACTTTGCTTGCCTCGGCTGCAAAACGTTTCGCCACACAATACCTAAATGGATGAGTTTATACCAATTGTAATTAAGATTTGCGCCTTTGTCATTTCGACCGGAGGGCCACGAAGTGGCCCGAAGTGGAGAAATCTAATAAAAACAGATTTCTACACTCCGCTTTGCCGCGCTCGAGATGACTCAAACAAGCGCATTTATTATGTACAATAGGTATTATATCCCTTTTAATCATGCAGGGTTACTATGATATAAACGTGATTAAAGAGCCCCTGCCTATCTGACGAAAATAAGTGCATATATTCTTTTTTTACGAGTTATTTTTGCGAACACCGCTGATTTGTAAATGGTATAATGTATATTCAGAAGCAGTTTGTAGAATCTATTCTTTAATACTGATCTAAACGTCTTAGGAGGCAAAAGTTTATGAGTTTTAAGAATCCAAAGAATTTGATCGTGGTTGTCAGCGTAGTTGCAGCTCTCTTGGCGGGAACGGTTCTGCTTGGCGGCTATGCGATAAGTAAACCTGCCGATACGGAAGCGCCGGTAAAAGCCTGTCAGGCAACAGGCAGCGGCTGCCCGATGATGGCCGCTTCGGCCGGATGTCCTAAAATGGCCGATGCCGGGCAGACTGGAATGCCATGTACGACGTGCTGCCCGAAGCCTTGCTGTGCCGGTGGCAACGCCGATGGAATCTGCGATAATCCTTGTCCGATTCCCTGCCCGAAGCCGTGCTGTGCTGAAGAAGGCTGCTGCGGAATGGCCGGAACAACCGGATGTTGTCCTATGACTGCCGTGGAAACTGCCGTCGAATAAGCTATTGGAGATATATAGAGTATAACCGGCAGAAAGTAAAATTCATGCCGGATAGCTCATTATAAAATATTTTTATAAAAAGGGCCGGATCAACCAGTTCGCTGGTGCCGGCCTTTGCTGTGCGCCTGCAATAGGTAACCGCGGATTTACCCCGTGAGATAACGGTTTTGCCTATCTCATGGGGTGAACGCAGATTAAATCATTGTCTATCCTGTTATCCTGTCAAAAACTTTAACCACGAATAAACTTGGCGAAGCCCGAGGCTGCCCCAAGTTAATTCGTGGCTAATTTGAAAAAACAAAGCCAAACGCCGACCTATTAGTCTGTCAAATTTGATTTGATAGCTTGGAAGGGTGGCAGCCTCAAGCGCAGCGCTCCCCTGAGCGAAGTCGAATGGGTTGGGGATGGTTTCTCCTGTATTCACCATCCCCAAAGCTTTTAGCTTTGAGGATGCCACCCAATTGTGGGAATGATAACTTACAGAATTAAGCATGACAGACTACTATGGCCGGAAATCCGACAACTCCGGCTTTGTAGCCGGACGCCTGTTGCCCCGTGTTGGCCGGGAAACGAGTTGAATGGGGACCAAACGACAGATGCCGGCAGATTTAAAAAGATGCGATTTGAAAAAACAAAGCCAATTTTATTAGGGCCAAATGAATGCAAATGTCTTTATTACAAAGGATTACGGGAATAAACGCGACCGGACAGACGGTGAAAACAAAGCCAAACAAAGCCAATTTCAAAATCCTACCCCAAGGCAGCGGGAAGAAAAAGAGGGTGTCAAGAACGAATGTCGCTTTCTTGAACCGTATATCGGGGATAGAAAGGTGTATTGGGGTACCGGCCCGTTCTCGAAGGCGATTAGCCGGTGGGGAAAATGCCCCCGGACAAGGCGGAACGGTAATTTTTGAAATAATGCTTGCTCTCGGAGCGAAAGGTCGTTATTATTCGGGGTTTGGTATTTTGTCGTTAATTTGGGGTGGGCATTGCCCACCAACTTTGAAAATGGTGTGCTGTGCACACCCTACCAGGAACTACCAGGAACTAACGACGATAAATTAGGAGATAAATCAGTGAAAACTGAAATTTTAGACGCCGTTGAGAGCAAGAGTCTCAAAGACAATATCCCTCACTTTGAGATAGGCGATATCGTAGAGGTTCACTGCCGCATTAAAGAGGGCGACAAAGAGCGAACGCAGATATTCTCCGGCACGGTCATTGCACGCAAAGGCCGGGGCATCAACGAAAACTTCACCGTCCGGCGTATCGTCAATAACGAAGGCGTCGAACGAATCTTTCCGCTGCATTCGCCCAACGTCCTTGATATCAGGCCGATCCGAAGCGGCAAGACCAGGCGAGCCAAGCTCTATTATCTGCGTAAGCGGACCGGCAAGGCCGTCAAGCTCGCCCAGCGGCACAGCGACCACACCGTCTCAAGATAACGAGATCGATACGAAACACGAGATACGAAATCTGCTGCCGAACAAACGCAGGCCGCCGGCGGATAAGGAGCTGCTCGGCCGATGGGGTGAAAAGCGCTCCGAGAAATTTCTCAAACGCAAAGGCCTCAAAACGCTCACTCGCAACTTCTCCTGCAAGACCGGCGAAATCGACCTGATTATGGTCGATAGCGACGGGACGCTTGTCTTTGTCGAAGTGAAGACCAGGGCGAACGAGGATTTCAGCCCGTCCGAGTCGGCCGTCACCGAAGCAAAAAAAACCAGAATGCTCCGGGCGACACGCTACTTTCTTGCCGCCAACGAGATCGAGGACCGCCCTTATCGCTTCGACGTGGTAACAATCGTATTAGGCGAAAAAGGCCCGGCCCGGATTAGTCACTATGAGAACGCCTTCGTGCCTTAAGCTGGAAATTTCTATCTGTTCCAATATATTCCGGATAATTTAAGAGAAATCCTGAACGTTTTGTCGATCTTCATGCCTATAATAGTATCAGTGTGATGATCGCGGATCGGCTTAGTCTAAACATCATGAAGAATCCATCTCTGATCTGGCGGGGCAATTAAGAAGTTCGTTCGGAGAAAATGAACCATGAAGCGTGATATCTTTTCGTACAGAATACTCCCATTTGTTACTCTTAGTGCATGGTTGTTCTTGTCTCAGGCCGAATCATTCGGCTTCCCTACCGGCTCAAACGACTGGCATTTGAATTCTTCCTTTCAGGCAAGAGCCAATGCCGATTTAGTCTGCAAAGTGCAGATACTATCCATTCGTCAGGAGAGAGTTGTCAAAGGCAACCTGTTCCCGGGGGAACCGGATTTACTCGAAATGAAAGCCACGTCGAAAGTCCTGTCCATCATCAAAGGCGAATGTCCGGACGTCATTAAAATCGAGTTTCTTCGCCCAACAAAAAGTCATTCGACGTTAGGTCTTCTGCCTGGAGAGCTATATACCGACTTATCAGAAAATGAGGCGTGCCTGGTTTTCTTGAAGGTATCGGGACCCAATTACAAACTGAATCGGATTCAGAGCAAGGCAAGGGTTCAGCCGGAAGTGGTTGACTACAATCTGGGCGAGACACCCGATTTGAAGCTGCTGGCGGAATTTCTTGCAAGCTGTGACTCGGAGAACGAGATGGTTAAGCTACAGGCGGCCGAAGAGCTTGGTTATCTTGGCGATGCAATGATTCGCAAACTGCGATTCTCTAGGGAGGACAAAGAGCTGTTTCGGAAAATGGCTGCCGACTTGAACAGGGCAAAAGAGGCGCTGAGGAAAATGCGCTCTTGTGACGATATGGTTATAAGAAACGTTTCCATTATCTCCAGTTTTCAAGTGGATGACTCTCCCGGCATCGAAGGGCCTCTGGAGTTGCTGCTGATGAATCCGTCCGATTTCGATTTAAATGATTCGCTCAGGAAATACGGCATAAGAGACTTTTGCATTTCGAGTCTGCAACTGAGACTTTTAGAGACGATGGATGATACTACCCGACGGGTTGTGGTAGATTTTAAAGACGGTTCGGTAATTAGAAGAGAAATCGGCAGCCCCTATCCGTACAGAGGCGTTCGAGGTTTTGACTATGCAGACTTCTACAGGCAGGCCCTGGATTGCGAAGCGGTCAAGAACAGCGAGCAGATGCGGGCCGCCATAGCCAACGTATTATGGATACGATATGAAAGAAGAAGTGTCCCTGAGATGATCAAGTTCCTTGACCACTCGAGCATATACATTCGCATGGCGGCCGTTTCGGCCTTGAGAACATGCATCAATTCAGATCGCTCAAACTCATGGGAACCAGGTGACTTCTATAATCCACAAACGACAGATCCAAGTTCGAGCAACATTCCGGAAAAACCAATTGAACAGCGACTAAAAGATTATGAGGATAACGAGCAGGAATATATACAATATTGGAAAAATTGGTGGCAGGAACATAAGAGCGAATTTGAGAGAAATGAGCATATAAACAATGGAACTGATTGATACACATTGTCATTTGACGTTCGAGCAGTTGGCCGGGGATATCGAGGCCGTCATTGACCGCAGCAGGGCCGCGGGCGTTGTCGAGTGGATAACCATCGGAACCGACCCGCAGCATAATCGAAAGGCCGTCGAGCTTGCGAACAGATTCGAGAATATGTACGCCGCGGTCGGGATTCATCCGCACGATGCCAAAGATGTCACGGCTCATACCATGGACGAGTTCAAAGAGCTTACCCGAAGTGAAAAAGTCGTTGCCATCGGCGAGACGGGGCTGGATTTTCATTATGATTTCTCACCCCGGCAGGACCAGAGACGGATTTTCGAGGCCCAATTGGAAATCGCTCGGGAGCTGAATCTGCCCGTTATTATTCATAGCCGGGAAGCGTTCGATGAGACAATAGATATTTTGGAGCAATTCATCGGTTTGAAAGGCCGGCTAAAGGGCGTGGTTTTTCACTGCTTCAGCGGTTCTGCTCAGCAGGCAAGGATCGTTCTGGACCACGGCTTTTATATCTCTTTTACCGGCGTCGTGACTTTCAAAAACGCCGAGAAGGCCCGCCAGGCCGCCAAAATCGTGCCGCCGGACAGATTGATGCTCGAAACGGATTGCCCTTACATGTCACCGGCCCCGATGCGAAAGCAGAAGATAAACGAGCCGGCCCTGATGGTCCACACCGCCCGTTTTTTAGCAGAGCTAAAGGAGACGGAACAGACCGATTTCGCCCGGGCAGTCACCGCCGCCAGCAAAAGCTTCTTCGGCCTGCCCTGATTCGCTTGTGCTATTCTGTTCATGTTTCCTTTTTCCTTGCAAATCCCGCTGCTACGGCGTATAATAGAATAGACCTGCGGATTTGACTTCAGTACCCGGCAACAGCGGTACGTTGTCCTCGGCGCCAAGCAACTTCAATACGACACCTGTGGAGATAAGGCAAAAGAGAAAACACAGGACAAAACTGGCGAGTTTTTTTCGACGAACGCCTTGTCAGTTGCAAAGGGGGCTTTTTAATGGAGAAACAGATGAAAAAATATGCTATAGCAGCCATAATTACGGCCGGACTGATTAGTCTGGGTATCCTCTGTTATAGATTATCGAAGCCAACCGAATTTAGACCATCGATGCCAACCGAAAGATTCTACCTGCGCTCATACCGGACGGGCAGGCTCATAGGGCCTGTTCCCCTGAAGTCGGGCCATTTCCTACCGCCATTGGACGAACAAAAATACATCGTCGCTGACCCTACTGAGTCGGAGCTCGAAGTCAGAAGATGCCTGCTTGAGACGGCTGGGTACGATTCTCACTATATTGACTGTGAACTTGCCGATGTGGTCCAAACGATCAACCAGATGTTGAAACACCGGCTGGGCGACAAGGCCCCGCCTGTTCTGATTGAGTCTGTGTACACATCGCAGTTGCCGTTAATCACGATGGATATAACTAAAGAGTCAGCCTACGATGTGCTCTGCAACATTGCAGCCAAAGCACAGGTTCGCATCATTGTGGAACAGGGCGCAATCGTTCTAGGCCAAAAGGAATTCAGGGAGATGTCCGTCAAGAGCCTGGACAGCTACGAACAATAGGCCATCAGCAGGGCCTATGAGCATGAGGTTCATGATTCGATGCCGGCAGGAAACACATCAAGAACGACTTGAATGATTCACTTGATGGGCTTGAAAAACGCCTTGCATTTATAGCTTTGGGGCGGTAGACTCAGCAGCCTTATGACGCTCGCTATCGAAACCAATGGACTGACTCGCTGCTTCGGCGATTTGCGTGCCGTGGACGGCCTCGATTTGCGCGTGGAAGCCGGCAAGTTTTACGGCTTTCTCGGCCCCAACGGTGCGGGCAAATCCACTACCATAAAAATGCTCACCGGCCTGCTCGCAGCCACGAGCGGCTCGATGCGCATCCTGGGCGAAGACACGAGCGACACCGAGAAGGCCAGGCAGGTCAAGCGGCGCGTCGGAGTCGTGCCGGAGGAGCTGGCACTGTTCGATAATCTTACCGGGCGTGAATACCTGACCTTCATCGGACGCATGTATCAAATGCCCATAGCGACGGTGCGCGAACGCTGCCGGGAGCTGCTGGCCATGATGAGCCTGGATAACGAAGAAAAGAAACTCACCCTCGAATATTCGCATGGTATGAAGAAGAAACTCACATTAGCCGCGGCGTTGATTCCGAATCCGGATTTGCTGTTTCTCGATGAGCCTTTCGAGGGCGTCGATGCCATCGCCTCCCGCGTGCTGCGAGACACGCTGAAGCGCTGCGTGGCGCGCGGCGCGACTGTGTTCCTGACCTCGCACGTTCTGGAGATTGTGGAAAGACTCTGCACGGATGTCGGGATCATCGCCGAGGGCAAACTCGTGCATCAATGCACGATGGACGAAATCTGCGCCGGCGGCTCGCTGGAGGAATTGTTTCTGGAGGCCGTCGGCAGCAACCACGTCGAGCGGCAGAAGCTAAGCTGGCTGGAGGATTAGATGAACTGGAGCCAACTTCGCACAATCATCTGGCTTCGCTGGCGCCTGACGCGAAATCAGTGGTCTCGCGGCGGGCAGTTGAACGCCGTGCTGACAATGATCGTAGCCGTGGCCTTGCTGGTCTTAGGGGTCGCAAGCGGCATTGCCGGCGTGCTGGTTGGTTTCTTTGTGCTGGCCGAAGCATCGCCTCTGCGTTTGCTTGTCATGTGGGATGTGTTAGCCGGTGTGTTTCTGCTTGCCTGGACGATCGGCTTGGTTTCGGAAATCCAGCGTTCGGAAACAATCGACATCGGCCGGATGCTGCATCTGCCGATCTCGCTGAAAGATATTTTCTTTGTGAATTACCTCGCATCGCATCTGACCTTCAGCATCATTCTGTTCCTGCCCTGGACGATGGGCCTTTGCGTGGGACTGAGCTTGGGCAGAGGTGGACTCATGATTGGGCTGGTGCCGCTGGTGCTTTGTTTTGTCTTCATGATCAGCGCGTGGACCTACTGCCTGCGCGGGTGGCTGGTGACGTTGATGGTGAATAAGCGCCGCCGCCGCGCCATTATCGCCGGGATCACCTTCGGATTCATCCTGCTCACCCAGGTCCCGTATCTGATCGGCAATCTCCGGCATGATCGCAGAAAGCACGCTTCCGAAACAACACAATCGGCGCCGACAAAGGAACCGACAACGGCCCGTCCTGACAGCCCGGACGAAAAGACGCTGCCCCGAGTGGTATTATTGGCACATCATTTCGTGCCCTTTTTATGGGTTGGAAACGGCGCGATGTCACTGGCTCAGGGAAATGTCTTGCCCGCGGTTTTGGGTACAGCCGGTGCATTCGGCATTGGTGCGTTGGGTTTGAGGCGTGCCTATCGCTCGACCCTTCGTTTCTACCAGGGACAAACAGCCGCCAGGAGGTCTAAACGAAAACCGAAAGCCAAAAAACTCGCCGGTGACGGGAATAACCTCATCGAGAGACAACTTCCCGGCGTTCCTGAAGAGGCCGCGGCTTCGGCGCTGGCATTCTTTCGCTGCCTGATGAGGGCGCCCGAAGTGAAAATGATGCTGGCGACCAATTTCATCATGCTTTTGATTTTCGGGACGATGATCTTCGTAAAGAGTTCGGCGAAAATAAGCGACAACTTCAGGCCGTTCATAGCCACCGGGGCCGTCGTGTTTATGTTCCTTAGCCTAAGCCAGCTCATGTACAATCTGTTCGGCTTCGACCGGGCCGGCTTCCGGCAGCTCGTCCTGCTGCCGACGCCGCGAAAGCAAATCCTGCTGGGAAAGAACCTTGCGTTTCTGCCGGTCGCGGCCGGAATCGGAGCAATCTTCCTCTTAATCGTCTGGATTGCGATGGGCGTATCGTTCGTTATAGTTATTGCCGCCGGCCTGCAGTTACTGGCGGCCTTCCTGCTGCTCAGCATGGTGGGCAACCTGATATCCGTGCTCGTTCCTTACCGCGTTGCCGCCGGGTCGCTCAAGCCGACAAAATCTTCCACGAAAACGAGCATTCTGATTTTCGTATCGCGCATGTTCTTTCCGATGGTCATGGCGCCGATATTCCTTCCACCGGCGATGGGACTACTATGGTCCAGCGCCGGGTGGCTGCCGGCCGCACCGGTGAACCTGTTGTTCTCGGCGGCGCTGTTGGCGCTGCTGGCCTTCTTTTACCGGCTCAGCCTGCCCTCTCTCGGCGAGCTGCTGCAGCGCCGGGAAAAGGAAATCCTGCAGGTAGTCACCAAAGAGATTGAATAAGCCCACCCCGGCCCTGCCTGAGTATTTGAAAAAAATAATCCAATCCTCCCGCCGATAATACTTGATTAGCAGCTTCGGTTCTGGTACAATAATTCTCGGACGGACGATGGGCGAGCACGATTGGCGTGAGGACGACTGTTCAATACCCGGAGCGAAAGCTGCGGCCATCCTGAATAACACTTGAGGAGTCGGAATCCGAAAGAGAAGGAGGTAGTTTTGAATTATAAATATCATCGTATATTAAATGTTCTTGCCGTGCTTTGCTTCTGTTTGATATTGCCGCTATCCGTATCTCGGGCTGCGACTTATTATATTAGTCCATACGAGCGAGTTGCCAGTGACAGCAATCCCGGCACCGAAGCTCGACCCTGGAAGACGATCGGCAAGGCCACGCCACTGTTACGGCCGGGAGATACTTTATTAATAAGAGCGGGGATTTACAGAGAAGCTGTAATTTTATCACAAAGCGGAACAGAAACAAATCCCATAAAGATTATGGCTTATCCCGGAGACAAAGGTAAGGTAATAATCAACGCAGCAGAACCCGTTAGAAACTGGCAGAAGTGTGCGGGTCCTGATGATTGTGCCGGAAATCCAAACTGGAACCAGATCTATTATGCGGATGTTCGAGGCCTGGTTGAATTTCACCCGGACAGTAACTTTGCGATCAGGCAGGTTTTTCAGAATGGAGAGCTGCTCAATCGTTCTCGATATCCGGATACGGGATGGAGTTATCCGACAGGTATTCCGGACTCCCGGACGGAATTTTCCGACAGCTCTTTATCCAAGCCGGCCGGATATTTCAACGGTTCCGTATGCCATATAAAAACGGAAGTGTGGCAGATTAACCACATTGATATTGCCGATTATTCCGGAGATACTATCACCCTTTCGGAAAGTCCGCGGTATGATATTTCAACGAGGTTCGGATACTACATCACCAATATTGTGGGCGAGATCAACGAGGAAGGCGAATGGGCGTATGACCCGGCATCGAAGAGGCTTTTTATATGGCCGGAAGATGAAGAACCGGAAGACATCGAAATCACTTATCGAAAATTCTGCCTGCGAACATACGCCGGTGTTTCATCGAATGAAGTGCGGGGATTGGCCCTGCATAATGCCTACGCCTATGGCATCTGGGTATGCAGAGCCAGCGATGTGAGAATTGAAGACAACACGGTCGAGCATTCCTATGAGCACGGCATCTATGTGGACGGATGGGGCGGCCGATGCGATAATAATCAGATCATCAATAACACGATAAGACACGCATGTTGTTATGGCATTGTCGTTGATGGCGATTCCCATAACAACAATGTCCAGGGCAATTACGTCTATGGCATTGGGTCAGAGGATTTCGCCGGCGATTTGATGAATGGGCGGGGGGAGGGTATCATTGTAGGCGGTCCGTCTGCGCGGGTGTTCAATAACAGGATAGATTGCACGGGACATACGGGTCTATACTTGTCGGGTGGAGCCCGGGGCCGGGAGGTGTCGTGCAACTACATCACGAACAGTTGCCTTTCGTTGTCTGATAGCGGCGGCATCTATGCGGCCGGCTTCGCTGACGGGCCGGAAGAGGATTGGATACACCACAACATATGTGAAGACATTATTGGCTGCCTGTCCATGGATAGACAGTATGACGTGGGAAGTCCGCCGACCATAGAAACACACTCCGGTGACGCACCGGGCCTGTACATTGACGAAGAAGGCAACCATCGAATCCTCGAACACAACACGGTCATCAACTCTCACATGACAGGCATGCACTTCCACTGGGCGCCCGGCAATGTCGTAAGGCACAATACGTTCTACGCCAACAGAGACTACCAGGTATTTCTCAGCGGCAAAGATGAAGCTCGAAAGATTCTCGAAAATGAAGACTTTTCCGGCAACATTATGTTCGCAACGGATGCACAGCAGAAAACATTTTTCTTAGCGATAAATTATGATAATGTGCACTTCGGTCAATCGGACAACAACTATTTTTATAATCCCCATAATAGCCGGCATATACTTGTCAGCCGTTATGACGCCGGCGAAGGCAGAACGGTACATGAGGATTTGACTCTTGACGGCTGGCGCGCATTATCAGGGTACGATGCAAACTCGATGGAATTCTCATACCTGGATCAATTCGATGATATAACAATAGATCCCGAAAAAACGTCGCGGATTATTTATAATACATCGCTCGATGTAATCACCATCGATCTGGAACCGGATAAATACTGCGATGTGCAGGGAAACAAAATATATGGGAGCGTCACTTTACAGCCCTTTGAATCGAAAATTCTTATATCATCCGATTTTGAAACCCCGGACCTTCTCATCGAAGCAGATCTGAATAAAAACCTTAAAGTCCGGTAGCGACTGTCTTGAAAATCAACTAAATTTAGGATTCCAGGCTTCATTTTTTGCAACTATTGCAAGCAGCTTTCGCATAAGAGTAATAATCGCCGTCATTTTGGCCTTCCCTTTGACAATCAGATGTTGATAGAATCTGCGGATGAAAGGATAGGCCTTAGTCTACATTGGATTTGTCCGTAGTTGAAAGGGAAGTAATGATTAGATTATGTAACGCGAGCTTCTTGGCAATGATCGCCGTTGGATTTGCGGCGGCGAGCCTGTCACATGCGGCGGTTTTTTATGTCGATCCCGAAAGAGGTGACATGGCCGGCGACGGCTCGGCCGGTCGTCCCTGGGAAACTATCCAGCAGGTCTTCGAGCGCAATATGATTCAAACCCGTGACAAGACAGGACGCTTGAAGAATCCCGATGCGCCCGTGAAGGCCGGTGACACGATTCTGCTTCGGTCGGGCTATCACGGCGAGATTAACTGCCGGGGGGCATACAATGACGATTATATCACAATAGCCGCCGAGAAGGGGCACGAGCCGAAAGTGCGGCGAATATTCTTTTCGACCGCCGGCAAGTGGATCATCAGGGGACTGAAGGTCAGCCCCGCTTTCGCGCCAGAGTACAAACGCGACCGCCTCATCTATGTGGTGGACTGGGGCGGACCGAGCAGCGATTTTGTGATAGAGAACAACACGCTCTGCTCATCGGAAGACGCCCCATCGTGGTCGGCGGAGCAATGGGACAGCCTGGCCTGCTATGGCATTTGCGTTATCGGAGAGAGGATCAAGATCCGAAATAATACGCTAAGGTATGTCGATTATGGCATCTTCATCATCGGCGATAAAATTACCGTCGAGCGAAATTCCATCGAACATATCTCCGGAGACGGGATCGTCTGTTCGGCCGACAACGCATCGCTGATCGGCAACAGCATAAAGTATTTCTACAATGTCAACGACAACCACGACGACGGCATCCAGTTTCATCGCGGCCGGGACAAAAAAACGCCGATCTACAACGCGGTGGTCCGCGGCAACTCCGTGATAGCGTGGGACAAAGCGGTGAGCAATCCGTTGATCAGCAGCCCGCAGGGTATCTGCAACTTCGACATCCCGGCGATAAACTGGCGCATAGAGAACAATCTCGTGCTCGTCCGGCACCATCACGGCATCACGATTTCCGGCTGCCAGGGCGGCGTCATTATTAACAACCTGGCGTATAATCCGTACGGCGGAAATTTCCTCGCCGGCATTCTGCTCGGCACAACTCACGGTAAAACGCCGAGCAAAAACACCGTGGTACGCAATAATCTGCTTGATTCGCAAGTCGAGATGCCCCAAGCGAGTAATACGGCTGACTATAATATTGTGGTCAATGACCCGAAGCGTTACTTCCGCGACCCGGAGAACTACGATATGAGACACAAACAAGGCAGTCCGGCAATCGACGCCGGCAGTGTTTCTTCGGCACCCAAAATCGACATCGACGGAGTGCCGCGACCCCAGGGAGCAGGCATTGATATCGGGCCGTACGAATTCGAGAATGCTCCAGCACCGGCCGGCAGATAGAAAACAGGACCTGTCCTGTTAACAGTTGAGCCTATCCGACTACGCCCAAAGCGAAGTACACTCAGAATCCGATACCCTTTTCTCAATTCACGCCCCATGAGTCTGATTTAACCAGGTGTCCATTCGTTTTGTAATGTCGTTTAGCAGCATTAAAACGGGTTTTTTAGGGACGACTTGACTTTTTAGCAAATTGTGCCTATATTAGTGTAGTCCGGCAGTATTAAAGTACGCTGGAATTTAGCCACCCCATTAATTCGGGGGGAGGTGCTTTAGGTTGAAAAATTGCAGGCAACTTCTCGTCAGCATTATAAGGACAGATCGCATACATGGCAGGGATGTTCGATAACAGCATGGTTCTTCAGGTTCAGCAGGCCAACGATATCATTGACGTGATCGGCGAGCATGTAAGCCTGAAGAAAAAGGGGCGTGAAATGGTGGGTTTGTGCCCTTTTCACGATGACCATCGGCCGAGTATGAATGTCAATCCCGTCAAACAGATCTTCAAATGTTTTTCCTGCGGGGCCGGTGGGGATATATTCAAATTCATTCAGATGCGAGAGAACCTGACTTTTCCGCAGGCAATCGAGAGATTAGCCGAGCGCGCCGGCATAAAGCTCGAAAAAAGGCAAATGCCAAGACGTCTTGCGAGCGGAGCCGACACAGGACAAAACGGACAGATAGAGGATGTCGATCCGAACAGGCTGGCCAAGGCCAACACTTGGGCGGCTCAATACTTCCAGCAGAAACTCAACGATGATAAAATGGGCAAGTTTGCCCG
>Ga0307379_10004454_pt1 | contig 19980 bp, 17 predicted proteins | sample UN2MG_FD_202237 | JGI IMG/M metagenome (GOLD analysis project Ga0307379, IMG submission 202237) | Soil microbial communities from Risofladan, Vaasa, Finland - UN-2 | ecosystem: Environmental > Terrestrial > Soil > Coastal area > Acid sulfate soil | place: Finland: Risofladan, Vaasa | collected... | reverse complement strand
TGACTTCAGGGTATCCAGTAGGATGAGAATCAGGAGAAGCGCGGCGGAAAACGACAGCGTGACCGCAGCCGCGGATCCGGAAAGCTCGAAGGCGAAGTCCAGCACCCAGACAACGATCAGAGCAGCGGCGAGGATTTTGATACAGAGAATTTTTCGCTGCAGAAGAGACCGAACCAGAATCAGGTCGACTGCAAAAACGGCGATTCCTGCCCCCAGCAGTCCGTAGCTGCCTGCCATGAATACGACAGACAGTGCAGCGAGCTCAAGCCTTGCAGAAGATACCCAGCGCCCGGCTGCGATCAGCAGGAATACGAGTAGAAATACTAAGCCACCAGATCTGCTCGTAGGTCCTACAGCCCCAGCTCCGCCTTCAACGTGGACAGAAGCGTCTTGTGATCAATCGGCTTCTGGAAGATCCCGGCCAGACCAAGCTCTTGGGCATCGATGTTGTAGCGCACCGCATCTCCGACGGAGCTCAGAAGGAAGATAGGGGCTGTGAACCCCCCCTCCTTGAGCTGGGTGGAGACCTTGCTGCCCGCGTCCACGGTTTCCATCATCAGGTCCAGAAGGATCACATCCGGCTTGATCTTCTTGGCTGTCTTCAGCCCTTCCTCCCCCGTTGAGGCCTCTCCTACGCCAAAGCCGGCGGACTCCAGCACGATCCGGGTAGCCTTGCGTATATCCGGGTCGTCGTCGATAATGAGAATCGTTTTTTCGGTTTCACCTGCCATGTTTTTCCCTCTCCACTGATCGATCAGTAGTTTAATTAACTCTAAAGCCTTGCTCCTGTTTTGCCGAGCCTTCTCGGTCAGACCTTCCGCGAACTCGAAGGAGTAACCCCGAACACCGACCAGCAGTGCCTCCGGCCTCCACTGATAGGTGTCCTCGCAGATGGCCAGAACCGATTCCGGCCCGAGTGCATGGCTCGTAAACTCGATGCTCCGGGAAGCCTCGAGCCTTTTCAGCTGAAAGGGCTCGGGCCCCTTCACCGCCGCATCTACAAATATCACTTTGTCCGCCTGCTCCAAGTCGGCCGCATGCTCTATGGAAAGCTGGTAGTCCGCATCCAGGGTCAACCCGGGCAGCTGGAGCTTCTCGAGCTCCTCTACGATTCCCGGACCCATCCCGTCGTCCTCCCGTCCCGGATTTCCGTACCCCAGGATCAGGATGCGGGGAGGCCCTTGTTTATCCAAAGTCCATCCTACTCCTTGACCCGCTCGTCGATCACAGACCCGTCGGGGTCCTCGAGACGAATGATCAGGGGCATCTGTCCTACGGCGTGGGTCGCGCAGCTCAAGCAGGGATCGTAGGCTCGAATGGCCACTTCCACATGGTTGAGGAGGCCTTCGGTGATTTTCTGACCCTCCAGCTCGTTTCTGGCCACCCACTCCACGGCCCTATTCATCGGTTCGTTGTTGTTCGTGGTCGAGACGATCAGGTTGGCCATGACAACCTGGTCGGTGTCCTTGATCTTGTAATGGTGGAACAGCGTTCCCCGGGGTGCCTCCAGAATGGCGATGCCCTCGTCGCGGTGCTTGCCCTCCGTCACCAGATCCGTGCCTTGCAGGTCCTTGTCGTCGAGAAGCTCTTTGATCTTCTCTGCGCTGTACAGGACCTCGATCAGCCGCGCCCAGTGGTAGGCCAGGGACGAGTTGTTCGGCTTTCCGCCGGTCAGGCTCATGAACTCCTGCCGCTGCTTTTCGGCCATCGGGGTATCGATGAAATCACAGTTGTTGATCCGGGCCAACGGTCCGACCCGGTACCAGCCCTTCTCCATGCCCAAGCTCTTGATGAAGGGGAACTTCATATAGCTCCAGGGACGAACCTCTTCCCGGATATACTCGAGGTAGTCCTTGGGCTCCACCTGGTCGAAGATGATCTTGCCGTCGGCGGTCTTGGCCCTCAAGTTCCCGTCGTAGATGTCCAGGCAGCCGTCCTTGCGCACCAGGCTGAGGTGGTTGGAGTCGAAAGCGGCAAAGCCGGTCAGATATTTGAGATTTTCATGGAGAATCTTCTTGAACAGCTCCAAGCCGTCGACGGACCACTGTACCATCTGATCGATGTCTTTTTTGAGGAAATCCCGCTCTTCGATGGTGAGGTTCTTGTTGATCCCCCCGGGAATGGCGCCGGTACCATGGATCTTCTTTCCCGAAGTGGCCTTGATTACCTCCTGGCCGTACTTGCGCATCAGGATCGCCATCTTGGCCAGATCGGGATGCTTCTGGGCCACGCCGATCACATTGCGGATGGCCGGATCCGCGTCGAAGCCGAAGAGGAAATCCGGGGAGCAGAGGTGGAAGAAGTGCAGGGCATGGGACTGGAAGGTCTGTCCATAATGCATCAGCCGACGCATCTTCTCCGCCGTAACGGGGATCTTGTCTGCCCCGACGATCACGTCGGTGGCTTTGGCGGCGCAGAGGTGATGGCTGACCGGACAGATCCCGCAGAGCCGCTGAATCAGTACAGGCATTTCCCAGTAGAACCTACCCTGAGCGAAACGTTCGAAACCACGGAACTCCACGATGTGGAAACGGGCGTAGTCGACCTTGCCATTCTCGTCCATTCGAATGGTTACCTTTCCGTGTCCTTCGACCCGGGTCACGGGACTGATGACGATCTTTTTCCCTTTGTCTTTTGTAGCAGTACTCATAGATTTTCTCTCTCCCTCTAGTCCTTCTTCACGTACTCATAGGGCAGGTCGATCGGCTTTCCCGTCAGGAGGGCCGAAAGGACCGCCCAGATCTGGTCCGCCGGCGGCGGACAGCCCGGCATGAAGTAGTCCACCTTGACCACCTCGTGGACCGGATAGACCTTGTTCATCAGTATAGGGATATCCGGATCATCGGGTACTCTACCTGAAGGGTTCACCACCGTAGGTCCGCTGAAATAAGCCTCCTCGAGGCATTCCTTCAGCGGCACCATGTTGCGGTAGGCCGGTATGTTTCCCTGAATGGCGCATTCACCGAGAGAAATGAGGATCTTGCAGTGCTTTCGGAAAGCTCGGGCTACTTCCAGGTTCTCGTCGTTGGAAATGCCTCCTTCGATGATTCCTACGTCCACCATACCGGTGAACTCTTTGATGTCGTCGATGGGAGACTTGTCGAACTCCACCAGCTCGAGAAGATCGAGCAGGCGTTCATCGATATCCAAAATCGACATATGGCATCCGAAGCAGGACGTCAGTGCTGTTGTTGCTAGTTTCACTTTCGCCATGGTCAACCTCTCTTTCCTTCGATGTCCGCGCCGATCGGCTGTTTATCATATTTTCGCGTTCCCACGGGCATCTTCCAACCTTCCCTTTTCACCATCAAACAGCCCGTCGGGCAGTAGCTGGCCGCCTTGTCCGCTGCCTCGAGATCCGTTTCAGATAGATCATGGCGGGCATCGATGATCAAACGTTTGTCGATCCCCCGGCCCTCGAAACCGAACACGTTCTTCTTGTCCACTTCGCGGGAGGAACGTACGCAGCGTCCGCAGAGAATGCAGCGGTTTCGATCGATGTAGAAGTTGGGATGCGTGCCATCCAGCTCCCTCTTGGGAAACAGGTACGGATAGCTGGGCACCATCATCTGAAAGCGGTAGGCCAAGGCCTGAAGCTCGCAGTTTCCGCTCTTCTCGCAGGCCGGACAGATGTGGTTGCCCTCCACGAAGAGCATCTCGATGATGTTCTTGCGCATCTCATTGAGCTCTTCCGTATCGTTTTCGATTACCATGCCTTCGCCCACGATCATGGTGCAGGAGTTGATCGGCTTGCCGTTCACCTTCACCGTGCACACCCGGCAGTGTCCGCCGGGGGTCAAATCCTTGTGATAACACAAATGGGGTATGTAAATCCCGGCTTCACCAGCCGCTTCGAGAATCGTCTGGCCCGCCTTGGCTTGGACCGTTTCACCGTCTACGATGATTTTCACTTTATCTGCCATTGCTTTTTTTACTCCTCTACATCCTCAAACTTCCGGCCCGTTACTTCGCAGTAATCGCTGAAAGCGCTCTCGATATCGAAGTAAGGAATAAAATCCTTCTCCGTGATGCGCTGCTTATAGAGGGCGGGGAAGTTTTGCAGGGTTGTCAGAATCGGATTGGCCGCCGTCTGGCCCAGCCCGCAGCGGCTCATCGTCTTTACAGTGTTGCCGAGCTTTTTCAATTCCTCGAGATCGCTCGCAGTACCCTTGCCGTCGAGGATCTTCTCCAGCTTCATCTTCAGCAGGGTGGTTCCTACCCGGCAGGGAACACACCAGCCGCAGGACTCTTCGGCGAAGAACTCGGCGAAGTTCAGAACCTGCTCCAGCAGGTCCCGCTTGGGACCGAAAACGATAATCGAACCGCCCGTCGGCATATCTTCGAAGCTGATCTTGCGTCCGTAGTCCTTGGGGGCCAAACACTGACCCGAAGGTCCCCCGACCTGCACCGCCTGTGCGTCCTCGCCGGCAACCAGCTCCAGGAGCTCGTCAATCATGATGCCGTACTCCACTTCGTAGATTCCCGGCCGCCCGCAGTCTCCGGAAACGCTGAGCAGCTTGGTCCCTGTGGATTCCAGGGTGCCGAATTTGGTGAACCACTCCCCACCCTTTTCCAATACCCTGGCCGCACAGCAGAGGGTCTCGACGTTGTTTACAGCGGTGGGCTCATTCCTGTATCCCTTCTGCACCGGATAGGGCGGGCGGTCCCGAGGAGCTCCCCGCTTGCCCTCCAGGCTCTCGATCAGTGAAGACTCTTCTCCGCAGACATAAGCTCCGGCACCCAGCTGGATGCGGATATCGAAGTTGAAATCCTCTCTGCCGCAGATCGACTCGCCCAGCAATCCGTGCCGTCGCCTGCGGGCCAGAACCTGCTCCAGATGAGGCCACAGGTAACTGTACTCCGCACGAAGATACAGCAGACCTTCCTTGGCGCCGAGAGCATATCCTGCGATTGTCATTCCTTCGAACAACAGATCCGCCTGCTCGGTGAGAATCAGCCGGTCTTTGAATGTTCCCGGCTCGCCCTCATCGGCGTTGCAGATAATGTAATGGGTTCCCTTGGCCTTTCGACAGAAGCTCCACTTCATCCCGGTGGGAAAACCGGCACCGCCCCGGCCGCGGAGTTTGCTCTTATTGATCTCTTCGATCACCTCTTCCGGGCTCATGTTCACGGCTTTACGAACCGCGGTTCCGTTTTCAAACGGTGCCGTCACCACAGAGCCGGACTGACGCAGGTTCAGCTGAACCTCCGCGTTGGGAAACATTTCGCTCTTGCTGACTCTTCCACCCTCCTTCTTGATCGCCGCTACGATGGTCGGGACATCATTGGGCTTCAGTCCTGTCACCGCCATGCCGTTGATCAATCCCCCGGGGGCCTGGTCGCACATCCCGGTGCAAGAGGTATACTTCAAGGAGATCATCCCGTCCGGGGTTGTCTGCCCGAAGGAGATCCCCAGCTCTTTTTCGAAAGCCTTGGCCACTTCTTCCATACCGTGCATCCGATCCACCACGCAGTTACTCAGACGGATCGTACACGTTCCCGCCGGTTCACGGTCGAAAAACGTATAGAAACTGGCCATATCCGCTACCTGCACCCGATGTACGCCCAGAGCCTTGGCAATCCCATCGACAGCGTCATCCGACAGGTAGCCGGCCTTCTCATGGACACCCCGGACGATGTCCATCAAGCGATGGGGATCCTTGCCGTACCCCTCTACGACTTTAGTGATCAACGCAGTATCTTCTTTAGACATGCCTGCTGCCTCCTCAAGCTCTAAAATGCCGTAATTTCCCGTAATGATGTTTGTTGTTGAAGCTATATCGCGAATTTCTTCACTGCTACCCGCCCCAGCATACGCGCTGCTGCGGTATCTGTCAAGAATAATGTAGTCGGTTTCCCTGGTAATTTGGTCATATATTTTGGTAGATTCGTCCCGCCCACCGTCTAGTACACCAGAAACGAAGGGTTGACCAGCACTTCCTTGTTGTAGATCAGCTCCGCTCCGCTGTCGTAGGCCGTCATTCGCTTGCCCACGCCACGAACTACGGCATGTGACGCGGCCGTGTCCCACTCCATCGTCGGTCCGAAACGGGGATAGATATCCGCCCGCCCTTCAGCAACGTAGCAAGGTTTCAAAGCGCTGCCTATCCTGGTAATCTCAATCTGCTCGGCGTAGCGCTGCCCCAGCTCTTGGACATAATCGTCGAAATCCTGACAGCTGTGGGAGCGGCTGCCGATCACGGTGATTTTCTTGTGCCTCTTCTCTTCGTCGAGCACGAGGGGCGCCTTGGGGGTGAGTTTTGTTGCTCGACCCACCAGGTCTGCCGGCAATTCGGCGGCAAGATCTGAAAACCCCTCGAGCTTGTAGGATCCGATATCATCGCCGGCAAAATACAGCAGATCGAGAACCGGCGCATAGACGATTCCCAGCACAGGGGTCCTGCCCTCTACAAAGGCGATATTGATGGTAAACTCCCCGTTTCTCTTCACGAACTCCTTGGTTCCATCCAGGGGATCCACCAGCCAGAAGCGTTCCCAGCTCCTGCGATCGGCAAAGGGGGTGTTTCCGCCCTCTTCGCTGATAATCCCGTAGGGACTGTGACGGGACAGCTCATCGGTGATGATTGCGTTCGAGCGACGGTCCGCTTCGGTGATCGGGGAGAGATCGTCCTTGCTGTCGACGGAGAAGGGACCGTTGTACACGGAGAGAATCTCCGGAAAGGCCTTGGCTGCCGCGCGCAGGGCTATGAAAAGGAGGGATTCGAGGGAAAAGCCTGAAGGCATCTACTTCTTGACCGCTCCAAGGGTGATCTGGATTTTCTCATCCGTATCGACGTTCTTCAGAGACATGAGCATGCCAACCAGAGTGTTTCTGATCATCTCTTTGGCGAACCGGTTCATGGCGATTCGCTTTTCTCCGACCCGTATCTCTATTTCCCGTTCCATTTACTAACCTCCGAGGATTGATGGCTTCTTGAGCAGTGTAACCGTTTCCGCCTTAAGCCTTCAAGCTGCAGCAAGCGGGGCAAAGCCAAGGGATTTCTTCACCTTCACCGGCCATTGTATATCCCACACCGGACGAGCTAAGATCAGAGCATCGTGAAGCCCATCCCCTATCTCGTTTGTGTGGCGGGTTTGAAGAACAGCGGCAAGACCACGGTGTGCACCGCGATCATCACCGACCTGACGGTTCGGGGCTACAGTGTGGCGGCCCTCAAATCCAGTCATGTGGCCCGGCTGACCCTGGATCACAGGGCCACCGATTCCTACGCTCTGGCCGAATCCGGAGCTTCATTTGTTTTGGTCCAGAGCCGGGAGCAAAGCCTGATTTTGGAACGGAGTAAAAGGTCCTTTGAGGAGATGATCCGTCGCGTTCCGGACACGGTTCAGTTCATCATCTCCGAAGGGGGAGTGGCGGAGGCCGCCGATGCCGTAGTGGTGTGCCTGGCCGACACCTCGAAGTGGGCCGAGACTGTGCAGGTGCGCCGCATCCCCAGGGCGAAAATCCTCGGGCTGGCCGGACCCTTCGGACAAAGCTTCAATGGCTTTCCCGTGTTCGATGTCGGCGATGCCGGAGGCAGGGAATCCCTGGTCGAGCTGATCCTGAAGGGAGCCGGCTACCCCTAGCCTGCCAGCCTACCTTTGCCCCCAGAAGGAGCTCAAGATGTGGCGCAGCTTGATCTCGAGGATCCGGTAGGAGTAGTGCTTCAAGCAGAGGGCGTAGTTCCTTTCGGTCATCTCCTCGACCCGCTGCGGATTCCCCAGGACATCCCGGGTCCTCCGTACGGTCTCCTCGGTGATAAAGTCGTCCATTTCGATTACATCGAAACCCTTCGGTTTGATGTCGAAGAAGTAGATCGAGTAGTTGTTCACAAGAATCGGTCGTTTGAAGTAGATCGCTTCGAGGAAGGCGTTGCCGAATCCTTCGGACAGGGACGGATAGGTCACCAGGTCCGCGTAGGGGTAGATGTCCTGGAGGGAATAGATCTTCCGACCGTCCCGGGTGGTTCCCCGTTCCTCTGAGATGATCTCCTGAACGAAGCGGGCATCGACCTTGAGCATCTCGGCAAACTCCTTGACCCGCTGCTGGTACTCATAGCCCTCGTCTCCCGAGGCGTGGGAGATGACCAGGGTCGCCTTCATCCCCAAGCGGGCAACCAGCTCAATGGCATGCTCGATCCCTTTGCGCTGCACCACCCGGGTCGGCTGCAGCACGAGCAGCTCATCCTCCTTGATCCCCAGATCCTTGCGCACATCCTTTGTGTACTCATCCGGCGGCTCCGGAGGATGCTCAAAATCCATGACATTGGGAATCAGGGTGGCTCCAATCCCGGTTCGCAGGGCCAGCTGGTTCTGCCCGGATGAGTTGATAACCACGTGCTGAATCGAAGACAGATGGGGCGGGTAGCAGGAGTTCAGGTATTCCCAGACGCAGTTGTTTAAAAATCGTTTGCGCTCCCAAAAGAAATCGTGGTGGTGGGCTATCGTCTTGATGCCTGTCTCGGCGATGAGCTCGGTAATGGCCAGGCCAAGCGGAACGTTCAGGGGAATGGTAAGAGAGTTCTCGGGAATCAGAATGTCCACATCGAACTTGCGGATAAACTCGTAGAGCTTCTGTTTGAGGAGACCCCGGTACTCATGAATTCGTTTGGTTACCTCCGGGGGGCGATTTGCTTGCCCGAAACACTCGTCGTAGATCTCCCGGATCGCCGGATGCTTGAAGTGGGTCTCCTCGACCAGAAAGGAATCCTCCGGGGGTGTGTCCAGCTCCCCCCCCATGTACACGCAGCGGTAGCCCCACCGCTCGAGCACATCGGCTATCTTGCCGGTCTCGAGACTGACCCCGTCGGTACCGGCGAAACGGAAGGAAACAAAGCCTACGGTGCGGTGGTTATGGAAATTCTTGTTATTCATACGGCTTACTCCACATTCAGATGTTCTCTTCGTTGTTTATCGACCACTTCCCAGCGCTTCATCAACTGCTCGCGCTGACTTGTCATCTTATTAAGCTCCTTCTTGGTCTGTCTCACCCGTTCCCCGTCCCGGTAGACCTCCTCCCGGGACAGCAGCTGCTCCAGCTGTGAATACTCGCCCTGAAGAGCATCCAATTGGGAAAGCAGCTCTTCCTCTTCCCGTTCCAGCCTTCTCAGGTCTCTCTTCTGAACCTTGCTCTGTTCTCGCAGCTGTCTGGAATCCTGGGTGGTCCGAGAGGCTTGGGAGGCGCCCGAACCGCTACCCTGCTCTTCCTGGTCTTTTCGCCACAGGTAGTAGGCATATTCTCCGGGATAGAGGCGAACCCGCCCGCCACCGATTTCAGCGACCCGGTCGGCCAGGGAATCGATGAAGTTGCGGTCGTGGGAGACGAACACCACGGTCCCCGGATAGCGCTTCAAGGCATCCAGGAGGATATCTTTGGACTGGAGGTCGAGGTGGTTGGTCGGTTCGTCGAGGAACAGAAGGTTGGCAGGCTCTAGCAACAGGCGCAACAGGGCCAGCCGGCTCTTCTCCCCGCCGCTCAAGACCGATACCGGCTTGAACACATCATCCTCGCGAAACAAAAACGCTCCCAGCAGGGATCGCAGGTGGGGAACCATCTCCGTCGGCGCCCAGCCCGTTGCCAGCTCAACAACGGTCTTTGCCGCTTCGAGATTCTCCACTTCTTCCGGGCAGTAATAACCCACTTTTACACCACTGCCGTAACGAACCGAACCGCTTGAGGGTAGGTCCCGGCCGGCCATGATGCGAATCAGGGTGGATTTTCCCGCCCCGTTCGGTCCGACCAGAGCCCACTTTTCTCCACGGGAAAGTTTTACGTTCACCCCCGTAAACACCGTCTTACTGCCATACACCTTGGCCAGTCCGTCGATCTGCAGACTGAGCCTGCCGCTGTGAGGCGGCTCGGGAAAGGAGAAATGCAGTGCCTTGTGAACGGGAGGCGGTTCAATGCGCTGCGTTCGTTCCAGTGTATTGATGCGGCTCTGGACCTGGCGGGCCTTGGTTGCTTTGTAGCGGAAGCGCCGGATAAACAGCTCCATCCGGGCGATCTCTTCCTGCTGCCTTTCGTGGGCTTCGGCAATCTGGGCCATCTCCTGAATCCGGCGCCTCTCGTAGCTGCTGAAGCTGCCCGGATAGATGTTCAGGCTGCCCTGATACAGCTCGGCGACCTCTTGTACCGTGGTATCGAGAAAATAGCGGTCGTGGGAGACAACCAAAACTCCCGCGCTTGTTTCCTGGAGGAATCCTTCAAGCCAGGTGCGGGCCTCCAGATCCAGGAAATTCGTCGGTTCGTCCAAAAGGAGGATGTCCGCCCCCTCGCAGAGCACCCGGGCCAGGGCGATACGCATCTGCCACCCCTGAGAAAAGCTTCCGACCGGTTGGCCGAACTCGCCGCTGTCGAAGCCCAGGCCCTGAAGGATCCGCTCGATCACCTCGGCCCGGCGGTAGTAATCCGAAGCTTCCAACCGCTCCTGGAGATCGTGATGCCTGTCGAGCAGTCGCCTGAGCTCCGGTGAATCCTTCTTGTGTTCCCCAAGTTGTTCTTCGATACTGCGGAGCTCCGCCTGAAGCTCTGCACCCGCGGCGAAGGCCTTTTCCACCTCCTCGTACACGCCGGCCAGGGGATCGAGATTCAGCGGGGAGCTCTGAGAACCCGATTGGGGCATGTAGGAGATGCGCAGGTCCTTCCCTCGAACCACATTCCCCAGATCGAGCTTCAGTTCGCCGATCAGGATCCGCATCAGAGTCGATTTGCCGCTGCCGTTGGCGCCGGCCAGGGCCAGTTTCCGGCTTTTCGAAAGATTGAGGTTCACCGATTTGAGAATGCTGCGATCGCCGAAAGACAGGCTCGCCTCTGACAGGTTGACCGATGGCATCAAGGGCCGCCGAAGCTGAAATAGATCACCAGCGGCGAACTGTCCCGCTGCACCACCTCGAGATTTTCAACGTCCTGCGGCCGGATATATTCGAAACGCACCCCTGCCGAATCAAAGGTGTACAGAAAGCTGGTACCCTGATCGCTGGAGTATTCGTCAAAACGGAAGGTGATGACCCCGTCAAATGAAGCGGCGAGAGTATCGGACAGATAATAGGGAAAATCCACGTCTCCCGATCCCCGCACCCTCTTGAGAAAGATCTGCTCTCCCAGCCTGCCGTAGTTCTCCCAGCGGAAGCGCATCCCTTCTTCCAGGTAGATGTTTCCGTAGGCGGTGCTTCCAAGAATCCGGCCTTGGGGCCTGAAGGTATCCAGCAGCTGCTCCCGCCGTTCCCTCTCCCCTGTAACGATCTCCTCGATCTCTTCGGGAAACTCGATATATATGGAGCTGAGCATCTGATCGCCCCAGGAGTAGGTCAGGACGATGCGCTTCCTGGACTGCATGTTGACCCTTATGCCGCCGGCACCGATATCGGGACCCTCGAACACGTACCGGTTGGCCCCCACATTCTCGATCCGCTCGTACCTATAGCTCTGTCGGCGTTTGCTGGTAACCAGACGCACCTGCTTGGCCTCCGTGTCTACAAAAAAACCGAACTGGGGACCGAAGGTGGTCAAATCGATCCGGCCCTTCTCCACCATTTCCTGGAAGTATTCCGGACGCCAGGTTGTCTCCTGCAGAGCCTCGAGCATCGGATCGCGGGCCATCAGAGCTTCGGCCTCCGCTTTGGGGTCCCCGGCTGTGGAAAATACCGGCAGATAGTAGCCGAAGCAGTACCCCTGGTAACCGTCCTCGGTGAGAACCAGATACCAGAAATCTTCGAAGCTCGAGATCTGAACCTTCTTCTCTCCCCCTGCCAGCACCTTGACAAGCTGCCCTTCGGCCAGCTTGTACACTCTTCGGGCCTCCTGATCCGCCTCTTCCCGAATGGGAAGACCATCCCTCTCCGAGTAGGCGTACATGTTGAGATAAGGAGCGTACTCTTCGGCCCCCTGGACAGCCCTCTCCCTGTCGGGAAACAGACGAATCCTCCAGGTGGGAACCTCCGCCAATTCCTTGGTTCCCTCCAACCGGATCAGGTAGGCGTTCTGGATCTGGGATTCCTGTTGAATGGGAAGGATCTGTCCGGTCCGGACAGGGCCGTCCTCTTCGCCCCAAACAACCAGGCCGTAGCCGATCGTCTTGGCGCAGGAACTCAAAGCTGCGGCGGTACAAACAACGAGCAGGAAGAAAAAGATTTTTGGTTTCATGCGTCGGCGAATAGGATAAACGGAAAGGGAAGCTTACGTCAATCTTCCTCGGAATCGATCACGATCAGCACTCGACCCTGACGAAGCATGGTTTGATTGGCCTCCCGCACCAGGAGCCTCTGAACGGCGTCGGAGGGAAGCAGTAGATCCGTCGAATTGATGCCGAACACGCCTCTGGCCACCGTACGAAGAGGTACCGCGCCGATGCGCTCGAGAAAGGCGCTGCCTGCTTCAGAATCGGTGTAGGCCGCCATGCCCCACTTCTCGAGGTAGGCGGGATCGCACATCTGCACCGAAAGAAGCAGATTCATATCTTCGTCGTACAGCCTGGGAAAGACGGCCGGCCGAACCGCCTCGCGGGCATCCTTTCCGTGGGCGGGAAGCTCTCCCTTTGCATAGATGACCAGCCCGGAAAAATTCCGGGTGGGCACGAAGCCCAGCTTCCGCTCCATGGGATAGGGACGGCTGTGAGCGATCAAAGGGACGACGAAGCCTCCCTGCCCGTAAAAGGGAAAGCGGTACTGAACCTGAACCTCCTGCAGATCCTCCCGAATGCGGGAGTAGCGTTTCGAGACTGAAGTTATAGCCGCGTTGCTGAGCGCTTGAAAGAGAATCTGATCCTCCTTGATGCGATCGCCGATCGTCCGGTGGGAATCGAAGGGAATCCCCACGACAGATTCCATGAATAAGCCGGGAAGGAGTCGTTCGATCTCCCGCTCTGCTTCAAAACGGCTGTCCGGCTCGAACTGTTTCGGCTCTATGGGGAAACCCACCTCCAGGATCAGGGTGCCCCGCTCCCAGTCAACCCGTTCGGATACCCTCATGTCCTCCGCTTGAGCAGACAGGAGTCCTGGGAACGACCAGAGGAGAAGGAAAAGGAAAATACCGACCCTGTTCACCACGTTTCTCCTTGTTCCGCGGGGGAGTCCATGGGTACTTTAAGAGTTTCGCCGGGTTTCAGCAGCGCGTCAAGGCTACGTCCGTTCACCCAGGCCAACATCTCCGCGGTTGTACCGAACCGTCTGGAGATGCCCCAGAGCGTGTCTCCAGCCGCAACGGTGTAGCGGGCAGCAAAAGAGTCCGTGTCGGGGAAACTCAGGATTGGTTCGGCCCTAAGTTCTCGCCCGCTAAACACGGGGATGCGGAGCTGGTCACCGATCCTTAGGGTTCGGGGTTCGATCCCCGTATTGGCCTCCATCAGCAGGGCTACACTGAGATCGTAGTACCCGGCCAACCCGTAGAAGGTGTCACCGGAACGGATGCGGTGAAAGGTGAATCGCAGGAGCTCCCTCTGCGTGTCCGCCAGCACCTCCCGAACCCGCTCGACAGATTCGGCGGGAACCTTGAGCCGGTAACCGGTGTTAAGCGCAGGAGGGGTGATGGGAGTCTGCAGCTCCCCATGGGCCTCCTCCATCAGGGACAGGGACAACCCGGCTTCCTCGGCCAGCAAGGCCAGCTCCAGGCTGCGCTGCAGGAGTATCCCCTGAAAGGAAGGAGACTCCTGCCAATCTATATCCAATCCGTAGGCCGCCGGATCGCTGCAGATCGAAACCAGGGCGTAGAACTTGGGCACGTAGGCCGCCGTCTCCGGAGGAAGAAGTCCTTGTTCCCGCAGCTGCCAAAAATCCCGGATGCCGCTGGCGCGAATCGTTCTGGACAGTTTGCCCACACCACAGTTGTAGGCGGCCAGGGCCAGATCCCAATCTCCGAACATCCCGTAGTTTTCTTCGAGTTTCTTCAACGCCGCTTCTGTAGATTCCCAGAAATCCCGGCGTTCATCGACCCATCTGTCCGACACCAGCCCCAATGGCGCCGCGGTATTGGCCATGATCTGCCACAGCCCGGCGGCACCGGAACGAGACACCGCCCGCACCCGATAGTGGGACTCCAACACCGGTAGATAGATCAGCTCTTGGGGGAGTCCCCTGTAGGCAAGCCGGTCGGAGATGAAACGGCGGAAGATGCGTCCCCGCGCCAGCGCCTGCTCCACAGCTCCGCTTCCGGCCGCCAGGATACGCCGCCGCCACAGGCCCACTGCCGGATCCTCCGGCACGCTCAGCTCGAGCAGGGCGCCGGCGCTTCGCTCGTGCAGTGCTATCAGGGCCTTCCACATTCGGGGCCCCCCCCCTTCACGGCGGGCTTGATCCGGCTTTGGCGCCCAAGACTGAAGCCTCTGCCCCGAGGACTCCGCCGGACAGGGCGGAGAAACCGCGAAAAGCATAGAGAGGAAGAGAAGAAAGATTACAGTTTTTCGCCGAAATAGATCCCAGCCCATTCCCATCGTCCGTTGATCTCCGGATCCGGCATGAACTCCACTTTACGGAAGTAGAGGTACCACGTGGGGATCCGGTACGACCACCGGGTGGTGCGTAAAAACGCCTCCCCGGCGTTGGAATCGATATCCAGTTTATCATCGGTCAGAACCCGGGAAGATTGAAGAAAGGACCCGATGTCAAAGGCCAGGGAAATGATCTGATCTGCGTCGGCTTGGGCCCAGGACATGGTGAAAAAGTTTACCTTTGCCTTGTAGGTCAGCAAATGCCTGGCGTTGCGGCTCTGGATGGATCGTTTGATCTCCGTGACCAGCTGATCGAGATTCTCCACGGTCCATTTCTTGTCGGAATAGTAAAACTCGACCTTCCCCCGGATCTTGACGTGAACTCGGGGAAATCCGAGAATCTCGGTTTCCGGGTACTTGAGAAACTTCTGATAAGCACGAATCGCCTGCTCCCACTCCGCGACCTGTTCATACGCTTCGGCGAGGTAGAAGTAGGTGGCCCCGGGATCGATGTACTCGCTGAACCGTGAGATCAGCTCTTTGTAGTACTCGATCCGGGCATTGGGATCGTCGACCAGCGTGAGCAATTCCTGGAGGCACTGATAGTGAACCGTGGTCCCGGAGATCAGCAGGTCCGGATAGTTCTTCAAGATTCGCTCGTAGTAATGCGCGGCCATGGGCGCCGCCCCCTGGTCTTTGTAGGCGGCGGCCACAATGCCCAGATAGTAGGCGTTGTACGGGTCGTTCTGGTTTTTTTCCACATAATCGGTGAGAAACAGGATGAGCTTCTCCAATTCCCCCGCCCCGTGAAGACGGTTGGCGATCTGCTGGATAATGATGAATCGATTCTCACCGACATCCCTCTCCCGTTCGAGCAGATCGAACAGGGTGTGCATCTCCCGGTTCTCCTCAAGGTTGCCCACCAGGAAATGGGTGTACTCCTCGCGGCAGGCCAGGAGGGAGAGAGTCACCACTGCTGCCAAAAAAACAAACCGCCCGGAGCGTATCATACGGTTTGGCAGTGTAGCACGGACCGGGGAGCCTTGGCAATAAAGATCGAATCGTGCTATTACAGATTAAGCAGACCGGCGCCGATACAACAAATGCAGCGGATATTTACACGAAATAGACCTATGAGAAAAGGTTTCCTCTTCGTCGGATCTTTCTCGATGCTGCTTCTGTTCGCCGGGGGCATGCTCTTTCTTCTGGGCGCCCAGGAGAGAAACCCCGAGGAAACGGCAGCCCAGAGCGAGATAAGACAGACAGACACCCTCCCCCTACTCAATCCGGGTTATTCCACCGCCGGCAAATTCACGATCGAGCAGATCCTGGAAACACCTTCCGGGATCCTCTATGCCATCTCGAAGCAGCGGGGTTTTTTGGTATCCTTCGACAATGGGGCGAGTTGGCTGGAGCACAACAACGGTCTTCCCCGTCGGGTGGTCTACCCATTTAGTGAAGAATCAGGGCGCATCCGTCATCTCACCGCTGTCAACATCGATCCAAACAACGAGGGAAGAGTCGCGGTCACCACCGCCGACAAGCTCTATCTTTCGGAAAACTACGGCGGCAGCTGGCGACAGATACGGATCGGCAAACCCCTGCGCTCGACCTCCTACCTGACCTCGGTCGCCCTCTCCCCCCGGGACGCGGATACCCTGTTGGTGGGAACATCCTTCAACGGGTTTTTCGAGACCACCGATCGGGGTACAAGCTGGCAGGACCCCTCCCTCTCCGCCCGCTTCCTGTACCGGGGTGCCGGTTTTTACGAGGAAATCTCCGGTCTGAGCTACCATCCCGCCGATGCCGGTGTGATCTTCTTCGCCTGCGGATTCGGCCACGGCGTGTATCGAGGAAGCCCGGATCGAAAAACCTGGACCCGCCTCGAGTTCCCGGGGGACGACCAGGCGGAGGTGATCCACCGCCTGGAAATCCTTCCCGCGGGCGCTTCCTGGACGCTTCAAGTGCAGACCCACAAATCCCGCTGGCTCTACCCTCTGGCGACCGGGAATTGGCGCCTCGCCGGCTCCCAAGATCTAATCGCCGATCCTGTTCTAGATCCCTTTCGACGGGAGCGGATCCGGAAAGCATCGGATCGCTTCGGTATCTACGTGTCTTCCTTCCGCGCCCAAGGGGAGGACCTGGACAACCACCTGCAATTCATCAAGGACAACGGGCTGAACTCTCTGGTGGTGGACTGCAAGGACGACTTCGGCTGGATCGCCTACGACACCAACCTGGAGTTTCCCAAAGAGATCGGGGCGGTGAACAAGCGCTTCTCACTCGAGGAGCTTGTGGACAAGGCTCACCGGCAGGACATCTACGTGATCGCCCGCCTGGTGGTGTTCAAAGACCTGCGCCTGTACCGATACAACGACTTCGAGTATGCCGTCTGGAACGGTGAAAGCGACCAGCCCTGGCGATATCTGGTCAAGGTCGAGGTACCTCCTGAACCCAAAGACGAGGAGGCGGAGGAGGTTCCTCCGGAACCCGTCTACAAGTACGTGCAGAAAGAGTACTGGGTCGATCCCTACAACCCCGATGTCTGGAGCTACAACCTGGCCATTGCCGAGGAGCTTCAGGAACGGGGGGTGGACGAGATCCAGTTCGACTACATCCGCTTTCCCTCCGACGGCAGCCTCTCCCAGATCCAGTACCGGTACCGCCGGGAGGGGATGACGCCGATCGATGCGCTGGAGTCCTTTCTGACCCAGGTGCGGGAATCGATCCACATCCCGATCAGCACGGACCTGTACGGATTCAACTCCTGGCATCGAATGGGAAACTGGATCGGTCAGAGCATCGAGGTTCTGGCGGACTACGTGGATGCAATCTGCCCGATGTTCTACCCCTCCCACTTTCCCCGGGATTTCATGAAGGATGAGCCCTACCTGGAGCGGGGCCGCAAGATCTATCAGGAGGGCACTTCCCGGGCGGCCTTCATGGTCGGCGGGCGCAGCATCGTCAGGCCCTATGTCCAGGCCTTTCTGATCGGCGGAGAGCTGGCCATGGGCCCGGCGGAATACTCCCTCTACCTGACCAACCAGATCGAGGGCACACTGGCTGCGCCCTCCTCGGGCTTCACCCTCTGGAACGCTTCGAACCACTACTACATGGTCACCGAGCCTCTGACCCCGTACATACCCGGTCCCACTTCCGAATAATCCCAAACTTCTCCTTTTTCTCAGAAAATGGTACAGTCTAAGCATGAAGATTGCCTTGAATGGGACAGAGAGGGTGTATTTGCTCGTATCCGCGGCCCTTCTGGCCGCGATACTGTTTGTCGCAGGCTGCGCCGGGGCTCCGGAGGAAGTCAAAGAGCTTCCTGCGGGTCCGGATCCGCTCCTGCTGGAGAATGCCCGCGGGTTGATCGAGCGGGGCGCCCCCGAGCATCTGCGGGAGGCGGCCGAACTGCTTCAGAGACCGGCGGACACCTTTCCGGAAGCCGGGGAACCGGCCGCCTTTGCCTTGGCCCTGTTTGACCTTCTCTACCCGGAGCTGACCGGTTCGGGCTATCTTGCCGGCTCCCCCTATTATTCAGAGTACAGCGGTCCGTACCGGGACGCCCTGGATCGGGCAAGAAGCGGCCTTGCGCCGCGGACAGGTTCGACGGCTGGGGGAGAGGATTTTTTCGACCTCGTGGTCCCGGCGTTGTTTACCGCCCGGCTTAGCCCTGCCGGCGCACAGGCCGATATCCCGGAGCTGTCCGGATATCTGGGGCCGCTGAAACAGGCGGAGACGCAAAACCCCTTCTCCGTGCTGCCCCCGTACCTTCAGGGTAGGATCTACGAGCTCCAGGGCGATCCGGCTCGGGCCGCCTCGTTGTATCGGGAGAGCGTCAACAAGGCCGCCTCCTTCTACCCCGGCAGACAGAGCCTGGCTGCGATCCTGCTCCGGCAGGGGCAGGCGCAAGAGGCGGTGGTGCTGCTGGAAGAGAGCGTGAAGCTGCTTCCCGAAGATTTCTCCATCCGATACGGACTGGCTCAGGCCTACTTTCAGGCAGGACAGCTCGAAGAGGCCTCCGCGGCGGTGGCCCAGGCCCTGATCGACGAACCGGACCGGCCGGAGCTGATGCTGCTGCGAGCCCGGGTATTGATCGCCGAGGGCAACTGGCGTCAGGCGCTCCGCCCGCTCAACCTGCTGCTCTACCAGCATCCGGAGAACCGGGAGGCCTACCTCTTGAGCGCCCGGGTCCTCTACGACAAAGCCAAACGTCCCGAGGATGCCCTCGAGATCCTCAGGGCAGCGGAGGCTCAATTCCCGGCAGCGGAGTTTCCGGAGCTGGCCGGACGGATATACCTGGAGACGGGCAGAAGCGGGGAAGGACTCAGGCAACTGCAGCGAGCCCTCGATCTGGAACCGGGCCGGGTCTCCACCCTGCGGCTGCTGCTATCCAATGCCATGCGTATGCGGCGCTGGCTGCAGGCGGCGATCTATCTCTCCGAAATCCTGGAGCAGGAACAATCTCAATCGGATTTGCTCCAGGCCATCGAGATCTACGAAAGCCTGGAGGATCCCGCTCAGGTACTCTTCTACGCAGAGCAGCTGTATCGAAGCAATCCGACGGAAGAGAACCGGGTGATCTACGCCCAGGCTTTGCTCGAAACGGGACAGACGGAGCAGACCTCTGCTCTGGTCGAAGAGGGTCTGGAGCAGACAGAATCCTCAAAGCTCCACAGCAGCCTGCTTACCCTGAAAGCCTCTCTGACGGCGGAGGACTCCATAGAGGAAGCCCTGGCCCTGTTGCGGGAGGCGCTGGTGGAATACCCGGAGAACTACGAGGCGATCGTCAAAATCGCCGAGCTGTACATGGAACAGCGGGAGCTGCGCAAGGCCAGCCTATATCTCAAACAGGCGATCGCCCTCGATCCCAACAACGCCGCCCTCCGGGTACAGCTCCAGACCGTGGAAAAAGCCCTCGGCACCCAGAGCAGCCCATAAAACAGACGACCCGCCTGAGGTACGATTCTCCCCCGGTAGGCCTAAACTATTGACGGCGGAAAGTCGAATATGATAATGTAAGCCGTCACAAGTGATGAGGGGGGTATGAATGGCAAACGGCCAACCCGCAATAAGCTCTATAGAAGATTGCTTCTCCAGTTCAGGAGACAAGGTCTACTGCGCCAACTGCACCCACTGCAAGTTGGTACGGGTTTCAGCAGGAAACGGAAGCCAGTATTACCTGAGGGTACGCTGCAACGCCGGGCAGTGGCGTAAGAAGCTCGGTGAAGAGAAGGTCTACAAGTACTTCACCGTGGCTCGCCGCACTCTGGAAACGTGCGAATACTACGAAGCCATGGGGGACGCTAAAGACTACCTCAAAGAGCTGAAGAAGAACCTGCCGATAAAAGACGAGATCTATAGTTATTAATGAGATTACAAATAATCCCGAAGCTGATCCTTATCGCAGCCTCTGTTTCTGCACTTCTCTTTTGCTCCTCCGTCCCTGAGGAGATCGAGGAAGGCTTAACTCCGATGGAGTACTTCCAGCGGGCCCAGGAAGCCTCGGATTCCGGCCACTACAAGCTCTCCATGGCCTACTTCGAGAAGTTCCAGGAAC
>Ga0307379_10004453_pt1 | contig 19983 bp, 16 predicted proteins | sample UN2MG_FD_202237 | JGI IMG/M metagenome (GOLD analysis project Ga0307379, IMG submission 202237) | Soil microbial communities from Risofladan, Vaasa, Finland - UN-2 | ecosystem: Environmental > Terrestrial > Soil > Coastal area > Acid sulfate soil | place: Finland: Risofladan, Vaasa | collected... | reverse complement strand
CCCAACTAACCCCAAGACCTCGTTATCCTTAATGTCAAAAGAGACTCGGTCGACCGCGTGGATGTGGAGTTCCTCGCTGGATAAAAGCGAACTAAGAAAGTTTCTCCTAACTGGAAATAATTTCCTTAGTTTTCTGACCCTTATCAGTGATTCCTCAGTCATCCCTTCAAACCTCTCGGGTGGTGACATGCGACATAGTGTTTATCTGAGATCTTCGTAATTTCCGGGGGCGGCTCCCGCTTACAAATTTCAGTTGCAGCTGGACAGCGGGGATGGAACCTACAACCCAATGGAGGATCAAGGAGATTTGGGGGCGCTCCGGGTATGAATATGAACTTTTTTAATCTCTCCTCATCTTGGACCGTAGGGAAGGTGCTGATAAGGCCATGAGTGTAATGGTGGATGGGGCTTTCGAAGATCTCTTCGATTTCTCCCCACTCGGCTATCCTACCTGCGTACATAATATAGAGATAGTCGCAAAGCTCGGCTAAGACTGAGATGTCATGACTGATGACCATTAATGAGAGATCCAGATCCTGCTTTAGTCTGCGGAGGAGGTCCATGAGTTGCTTCTGCACAATGACATCTAGAGCCGTCGTAGGCTCGTCTGCGATGATTAGCTGGGGGTTACAAGCTAGGGCCATGGCTATCATAGCACGCTGACGCATTCCGCCACTGAACTCGTGAGGGTAATGACTGCCCATCATCGGATCTATGTCTACGATCTTGAGGAGGTTTCTCGACTGCTCAAGAGCATCTCTCCTCTTCACTGTTCTATCATGGAGTTTAATGGCTTCCGCGATCTGATCCTCTACCTTGAAGACCGGGTTCATAGCGTTCATAGCTCCTTGGAAGATCATGGAGATCTCCTTCCAGCGGACGTTGACCCTAAACTCCTTTTCATCTAGAGGGTAGATGTCTCTTCCCTCGAAGTATACTTTCCCGCTCTCTATCATACCATTAGTAGGCAGGAGTTTGAGTAATGATAGGCCGAAGGTGGTTTTACCGCATCCCGACTCTCCCGCGAGACCCACTGATTTTCCCTTCTCCACGAAAAAGTCTATGCCGTCGACTGCCTTGACGATTCCCTTCATTGTTTTGTAATAAATTCTAAGGTCGTTAACTTCGAGTATGTTCAATGTTATCGGCTCCTTAGCTTTGGGTTCAGTAGCTCATCTAAGGAGAAACCCATCATTACAAAACTTACTGCAAGAAAAGCAATGCATAATCCGGGTGGAACTACCCAGTAGAGTTCCTTGATGGCCGCGTAGTAGACAATATCATGGAGCATCTGTCCCCAGCTCATTATACTTGGGTCTCCGAGGCCTAGGAAGCTCAGCGCGGCCTCCATTGTGATGGCTGCAGGGACGCTTGTCGCTAGTCTGACCGATACAAGCCCCATAACGTTAGGCAGTACATGTCTGATTGCGATGTGGATGGTAGATCCCCCTGAGGCTCGGGCTGCTTCTATGAATGCCCTCTCCTTCAGGCTGAGGACCTGACTCCTAACAATTCGACTGAAGCTCATCCAACCCAGGACACTTATAATTAATATGATGTTCCACAAACTTTGGCCCAGAATAGCGATGAGAATTAGTAGTAGGGGGAGGAACGGGATCACCAAGAGCATGTCAGCAAAACGCATTGAAATCTCGTCTACCAAACCTCCCGCAAAGCCTGCGAAAAGGCCTACGACTAAACCGATGCTTACGGAGATGAACGCGGACAATAAACCCACTAATAGTGAGATCTTCGCTCCATGGGCCAGCTGACTATATACATCCCGGCCCCACTGGTCTGTACCTAGAAGACCATAGCATGTGCCCATAAGCTCGATGTTCATGTCGTCGACATAAAGGCGTGGAGTAACTTCAGAATCTGAGTCGATGTCATCGAAGGATGCCTTAAAATAGAATTCGTAGTCACCAGCTCCATTGAAGATTTTCTGAGCAGGGTCGGCGAACACACCCTCTGGAAAGATCATCTTCACCTTAATGGAGTACGAGTCCACCTTGTACTCGGGTTTTGACCATACCGTATCCGAAGAAACGTCCTTCTGCCACAACACATATTCTTCCCCTACTGGATCAACCAAGACGATCCTCAAGTTCAAACTGGTGTCCTCGATACCTTCAGCCTTGTAACTGATATCGCTTCTAAACCTCTTGGGTGGAGAGGAAAACGACCAAGTGAACGTCTTGGAGATCTTGATGTCGGCGGAAGCGGGTCCGTTATCTCCTCTGACTAGACTGGCTAGGATAGAGCCGGGTCCACTACCGCTCTTGTAACCCTCCATGGAATGCTCGATAGTGAAGCTGTCCCCGGAGCTTGTGATAATGTCCCATGCCAAGAGTTCGCCGGAGTCCTCAAAGCCGACATCTTCTATTGGCTTCAAGTTCGTAACTAGGTGTTGATTACCGGGGAGGTTCCTGAACCACACCGGGGGAACCCTTCTGCCCCCTACATCCCAGTCATCAACTGGATGATTTTCAGATAACATAGGACCGAAAAAAGCGAATAGAATGAAAAAGAAGATTAAACCTAAGCCAACGATACCTTTTTTATTCTGTTTATAAACGCTCCAAAATCCTTTCGCGCGACTGATCAAGAGGTTGTATCTTTTCTGACGAGTTGATTGCGTCATTTTATGCACCTCAATATTGAATCCTCGGATCAATGTACCCGTAGACTATGTCTATGACCAAGTTGCAGACTATTGTTACAAGAGCGAAGATGTAAAACAATGCTTGGAGCACCGGATAATCAGTGAACTGGATTGCGCTCCAAGTGTAAAGTCCTAAACCTCGCCAGGAAAACACTGTCTCTGTCAGTATCGCCCCGTTCAACAGCCCCGGAATCTGTAAAGCAATATTGGTAACTAGTGGTAACATCGCGTTACGGAAAGCATGTTTAAATAGTACGCCCCTTTCAGCCACGCCTTTAGCTCTAGCTGTCGTGATGTAATCCTCATGGAGGGTCTCAAGCAATGTACTTCTCATCAATAGCAGCCAGCCCCCGTACGAGAAGAGAAAAAGGGTTAAACTTGGGAGAAAGAGGTGCCAAGCCATATCAAAGACCTTCAATGTGGGGTCTAAAGGCGGTGGCCTTGAGATTGTTCCTGCTAATGGAAATAAACCGAAAACATATCCTCCAATATAAATCAAAAGTAGCCCCATCCAGAAACTCGGCAGGGCATAACTGAAGAGAGAGATAGTGACTGAGGTAAGATCGAATAGACTTCCGCGTTTGTACGCGGCATAGATACCGAAGACTGTTCCGACGATGATTGCGAAGAAGAGGGAGACTCCCATCAGGAGCAGCGTGTTGGGTAGTCTTTCCCTGATCTCTCTTGATACGGGTTCCAATGAGTTATAGGAGTAGCCGAAGTCCCATGTTATTGTGGATTTGAGGTAGCGAATGTATTGTATATGTAGTGGCTCACGTAAACCCCACAACTCTATCAGGCGTTCGACCATCTCGGGCTCGAGCCTCATACCGCTGGCTACTACCTGGATCGGGTTGCCTGGAGCCATCCTGAAGATGATGAAGTTTAGTGTAAGCGCGAAAAACAGGAGGACGAAGCTGTAGAGTATCCTCTTTATTATATATCTTTTCAGGGACAATTGGTTCTCCTCGCTACCCTTCTTAAACTAAATCCTTTTTTAATTTGGTGGTTAAATGGGTTTTTTTTACGAAAAAAAGGGGAAGTTGTTGATTTATGTTTCTCTTCTTGACATGAAGATTGCGACTGCGCCTACTAGTATGGCGATCCCAATGGAGGCGTATCCGAGGTTTGAAGCGCTGCTGAGTCCAGCCTGCAGGTTTGATGTCTGTGTTTCAAGTCCAGAGATGTCGGAACTGAGCGAGCCGATCTCCGTATCCAAGGTTCCGATGTTAGTGTCCAAGATTCCGATATTATCGGCCAAGTTGCCGATGTTCTCGACGCTCGACTCAATCAGCTCCAGTGTACTAGCCTGGAAGTCGTTGAACTGCGAGCTGAGCTCGCTGATGGTCTCTGCCTGCACCTCGGCAGCTATGCTAGCCGCCGAGAGCTGAGCCCGGAGCATACTTAGCGCTTTCGCCTGCCCGATCTCAGCCATGGAGAGGCCCTGGTAGAAGCGGTCAGGGAACTTCCAGTAGTCCTCGTTTGCTACAAGGTGGACGTACTCACCCGGTACATAGTCGACGAACTTCCATGGTCCGAGACCGATCAATCCGCCTTCTGCAACAGGGTCGTAATCCTGCCAGCCTGCTCCCACGTCCTCCCAAATGTGCTTGGGAAGTACAGGTACAGAGTTGATGTAGTGGAACGCAAAGTAGCTTGTGGTATTCTGATAGACTTCGAGTGTGTAGTCGTCGACGAGGACGAGGTCCTCTATAAATTGGACGCTTGACAGGTACCTTGGTACGCTATATTCCTGCATGTATTCGTAGGTGAACTTCAGGTCTTCAGCTGTGAATGGAACGTCATCGTGCCAGAGCGCGTCTTCGACGAAGTGGAATGTCACTTTGATACCGGCGACGTCAGTGGGGCTGGTCCAGTCTTCGATCTCCCAGGACTCCGCTAGCCACCCCCAGTCAGCGCTTAGGTCATATGGGTCGTAGGTGTATGGGCTCTCGTAGATCTTGTCTAGGACCTCCCAAGTGTATGTCCATGAGGCTGTCAATGGGTTGAGGGTCTCTATGTCCGATTTGATACCGTATTCGATTCTTCCGCCATAGTCTTGGCCAACTGGGTGCATGTTGTAGCAGCTCCACCAACTGTTAATACCAGTACCAACGTGGTTTACCAGTCCCGTCCACGTGCTACTGTAGGCCTTGACGCCGATGTGACCGTACATTGGTATACCGGGGACCTGCTCGGCAATTATCTCCTGGCACATGAAAGCTGCTTCCTTCGTGTCTTCGAAGGAACTAGCCTCCTTCAGAAGGTCCGCCCAGTAGTCAAATGTGCTGTTTACGAAGCCTGGATAGTTGTAGCCGCGCCATCCACCTATACATTCAGGATCAAACTCCTTGCTGTGGTAAAAGTCCGCTAGATGATCGGGGTCTCTACCGATTCCCCATCCGCCGGTGTAGACGTTCCACTCTCCGCCTGGAGTGTCCATAACTGCATTTGCGCAGACAGACCTCTCAACGGCGAGTTCGCCCTCAATGGGCACGCCTAAAGCCTTCAGTTCCTGTGCCAGCCATTCGCCTGCCTGTTTTCGCTCAGGGTCATCTATACGGATGAAGAATAGCACATCCGCCATGTCCTCCCCTGTAACTGGGTCGTTTCTAATTCCGTTAGCGTCTGTGTCTGTGAAGCCCCCAAGATCTAACTCAGCCGCTGCCATCTCAGGACTGAATGCGTAAGTCCTTATACCCGGATTTGACCAGCCGCCCATTACAACGGGTACAGGGCTTTCCAGCGCATATCCGAATCCCTGAAGGATGTCTGTCTCGATACGAGACTTGTCAACAAGGTGAGCGAGAGCCCTCCTGAAGTGGACATCGCTCGTTGGCCAGCGTTGGCAGTTGATATCTATCAAGTAGTAACCGAGGTCTTCTGCGCTGGCTGTCATGACGTTCGGATCGGTCAGAGCGTCGGCGACCTTCTCAGCGGGAAGTTCCCAGTCCATGAGGTTAATATCGCCAGTCTTCAAGGCGAGGTACTCCGCTTCAGGATTCAGATAGATCTTGAAGAAGAGCTCGTCCGCCCATGGACCTGTCTTCACAACCTCCTGCGCCATTATTGGTGTACATGTAAGGAACGATATGATCAGTAACAGAACCAAGAATACTTTCTTTGTTTTCATTTAGATTCTCCTATGATTTCTACGTATCTGAAGTATAAAACATATACTCATAATACATATTTTATATGTACATTATACCTAGATTCGACTCGTCGTCCCTTCAACCCTAGAAGGTGTATTGACATTTAGAGGAGGATTCTGAACAGACCTACGAGGAGAAGAAGACCTCCGAGGCGGTTCTAACTATGGGGTTCCCCCCGTGAAATTCATCGGCTGGCTCTTCACGGGCGCACTTTACAACGGGATGTTATTCATTAGTATAGGGATAATTTAGGGGGTGGCACCCTTCCTCTTGACGTCTCGTTTAGCCTACCGCTGATCCTCTCATTTTGGACGGGATTCGCCCAGTGGAGCGGGATGCTGACGCCCTGTCTAATCGGCTTAGCCCTGCTGGGGCTGTTGGCCTACACATACCGAAGGATCTGATCTTAACCCGTCTTCATAATCTCCCGTAGGACGACGGTGGCATACGCCCCCTTGGGGAGGCTGAATTTGAGCTGGAGCCCCCTGCTCGTCGTCCGGGTCTCAATATCCGGCAGCAGGCGGCCCAGGCGCCTTGAGCCCCTTACCTTCATCCTCTTGAGCTCGTCGAGGGTGATATCGTAATCTTCGAGGATCTCCTGCTCGAGTTGGCCTGAGGGGCCTTCCGCCATCCACATCTTGGGGCCGTAGATGGGCGCTGTGAAGCTGATCTCGCCGGCATCGTATCGCCCCTGCTCCGCCTCAGCGTCCTCGACGATGAAGAGGCCTCCCGTCGTGTGCTTCTTGGCGATGTCCCCCTGCATGAGTTTATAGAAGGTACTGGTCTCCATGCGCCTGGCGAGGTATTCGTTGCAGAGGAGGTCTATGTAGCTGGTGATGAGGAAGCGCCTGAGCCACCTGTTGCGGACCTTGAGGCGCCCCTTGATGATCTCCAGCCCCCTCCTCGTATTCTCCTTCTCAACCCTCTGCAGGCCGTAGAAGTTGGGGAGCCCCCTCCTCCTCAGGTACTCGACGATTTCGTTCGCCCTCCTTAACCCCTCGTCGGCGTCCACCTCGAGGGACGTGACGTTGATCGTGAAGCGGTTCCCCTTGAGGTGGCCCGACTGTATCTTCCTCGGGTGGAGCCCCATCCAGTTCACTTTAACGGACAGCTCTGAGGAGATCAATACGGAGAGGTCATCTATCGTCTTCCTGTCCAGGGCGCCCGTGTGAACGCTGTAGGTCTGGGTCGCCACTGACTGCTTGTCCTTCAGCCCGGCGTACCCGATGGAGTCGTAGGGAAGCTCGAAGAGGTGCGCCAGCTGCCTCGAGATGTCCCTGGTGTTCATCCCCCTCCTAGTGAGGTTGACGAAGAGGTGTTCCCCCGTTCCCTCGGGTTCGTAGGCCGGTATCTCCTCGACGATGAAGTCCTCGCAGATCTCCCTAATCCGGCCCCCCGTGCCAGGCAGTCCCTCCGTGACGTAGGGGAGTTCATGGTAGTCCAACTCTGGTTACCTCAGTAGGGGGACATGAGCCCGATGGCGTCCACCACGTCAACGAGCTTGAATATGACGATGGACGCCCCGGGGGTGAGGGCCGACCATCCCTTCTCCCTGTCAAAGCCGTGGGCTGGCACGAAGTTCTCCGAGAGCCGCTCCCTACAGGTCTCAGCCATCTTTTCGATGACCTCCGACCTCTCCCGTTCGTCCTCAGCGACCTGGATGCCGCCGCTCAGAACGACAAACCTGTAGTCGCTGAGGTCAGGCTCAAGTCTTTCGAAGCCGACGCAGACCCTCCTGTCCTTTCCGATACACTTCACCTTCCTGCCGTAGTCCGTGAAGTGAAAGTAGATGGATCCCTCATGGGTGACGTACTGGAACGGCGCTAGGTAGGGATACTCGTCCCCCTTGAACGCTATCCTGCAAATCGTCTGCTCGCCGATGAGCTCTTGGATCTCCTGCTCTCCCATCTTGGGCAGTCGCTGCGGCCTCAATCCTCCCCCTCCCAGGAAGTTCAGCTTCGAAGCCTCTTAAAGGCTAGGAAGGCGACAAGCACGATGATCCCCAGCCCCGCCGTCGTGACGATGCCCTGGATAGCCATCTGCTTCACGATGATCCCTCCAAGGGCCCAGACGATGACCAGGGCGTATCCTATATCACCGCGGGTCTGGATGTTCAGTAGCGTCAGGATCACCGCTACGGCTATCAATGCCATGGTCCAGGTGACCTCACCGAGGCCGAAGCCGTCCCAGTCTATGCTGACGAGGGTCGCCACCACGTTCGCTATGGGAGCGACGGTTATCCACCCCAGGTAGACGCTGAAGGGGAGATGGACGTAGAGCCTCTCCTCCCTGGGCGGGTTGCCCCTCCCGATGTCGAGCCTGAGGTAGATCATTATAAGGGAGCCGAGTAGTACGAACATTGCGATCAAGGACAGGAAGAGCAGCTCGTAGTGCCACAGGAAGATCCAGATGACGTTGGACGCACAGCTGATGCCGAAGAGGTAACCTATCTTAACGAGAAACTGGGCCCCCTTCCTCTTCGAAGAGGTCTGGTAGACGGTGAACGCGAGCAGCAGGAGGTAGATGACGCCCCAGATGGCGAAGACGTAGCCAGCGGGGACGAACAGGTTGGGGTAGGAGTCCGAGAGCTCCGCGGTGGTCTTGCCGTTGATGGGCAGGGCGTTCGCGAGGATGTTTACGACGACGACCGCTACGAACCCGACGATGTTAGTAATCTGCAGAAATTTGGTGTCCTCTCTATTTTCCATGTATGAACTTTTTGGTGGGTCTCAGATAAAGGTTGTACAGAGTTTGACTCGTATCCCGTTTTCATTCCCTCTTTTCTGAGATAATGAGAATGTTCACTGGTAGTCCGTGAAGCGGTGTCCTCTCCCAGTCGATCATCGAAGATATCTCATTAATGAAGAATACGTCACAAAGCCTCTCCGTCTCTATACGTAACCCGTGGACAAAGGTCTCTCGTATTTCCTCGAATAGTTCTTTACTGTATAATACATAGCATCTGCTGAAAGAGTGGATATCATGAATAAATACATGAATCTCCTACTTGACGAACTCTCAGGAAAGCTAGCCAAGGAATACACCCTCGACATTGCCAAATATCATAGAGTACAAGCCAGCCCTGGCTTCCACGAAGCTGCAGTGTACGTACAGGAGCAGCTGAAGAAGATCGGCTTATCTAAGGTTGAGATCGAGCAGTTCCCATCTGATGGTAAGACGAAGTACTGGACTCATGACGCCATCATCTCCTGGTGGGCCACGGAGGCTGAGATCAGGATGGTGGAGCCCGAGAACCTGCTTCTAGGCCGTTTCGATGAGCAGCCCCTCTGCCTCGCCACCCACTCGAACAGCGCAGATGTTACGGCGGAAGTCGTAGACGTCGGCGTGGGGAACAGTGACGAGGACTACGTCGGGAAGGACGTGGCAGGCAAAATCGCAATAGTTACGGGAGGCGCCAGGAGTTCGCACATTAAAGCTGTGGAACATGGAGCCTTGGGGACGATTCATCATCCCCCCTGGAACAGGGCTGCCAAGTATCCTGACCTCGTACAGTACAACGGCATCTGGCCGAATCAAAAGAACCGTGATAAGGTGACATTCGGGTTCTGCATCAGCGACCGCCAATATCAGCTGATAACGGGATACCTAGACGCAGGCAAGACCGTGAAGGTGTATTGCAAGACAGATGCCAAACTCTACGACGGTTACTTGGATGTCGTAAATGCCGAGATAACTGGAACCGAGAAACCCGAGGAGGAGATCATCCTTCAAGGCCATCTCTGCCACCCCAAGACCTCTACAAACGACAATGCCTCCGGAAGCGGCGTCCTCATCGAAGTTGCTCGTGCGATTAAAACCCTGATCGACTCTGGAAAGATCCAGGCTCCAAAGAGGACGATACGTTTCCTCTGGATCCCAGAGTTCAACGGTACATACGCGTGGATGCACGCCCATGAGGATGAGCTGAACGGCGTTCACGCGACCATCAACCTTGACATGGTTGGAGAGCACCCCGTCACCGTCGGTGGCCCCATGAACCTCACCTGCGCCCCGGATTCGACACCGTCATACCTGAATGCCCTTCTCACCGAGATGCTCAAGGATGTGGCTGATGACCCCAGAGGTCTTTCACTGGAGGGGTGGCCCTACGGGCTAAACTATAGGGTCAAGGAATACTCTGGCGGCTCCGACCATGTTTGTTTTGCAGATCAAGCCTTCGGGATACCCAGTGTCATGTTCGGAAGTGCGGACCAGTTCCATCACACATCCTTCGACGAGGTGTCCAGGGTTGACTCCACGAGGCTGAAGAGGGTTGGAGTTATGACCGGGGGTGCTGCATTGACGATAGCATGCGCAGACGATGATGCAGCCATTGAGCTTGCTGCTCAGACCCATGCCTACGCCCATAAGAGGATATCCGGGACCTCATCAAGGCTCGTCTCTGAATTATTGAATACTGACCCAGAAGACGCAGACTATGCAGGGAAGCTAGGAACCAGATACATTCGAGGTTTAGCCATGCTGGATGAAGCGGGGAGAAGAGAGGTTAAGGCCATGACAGCCTCGAAGAAGCTAACCAATGCATCATCGGCGTACATCGAGGGACTGTCTACACAGGTCAAGAAGTTGGCGGAGGCTCAGAAAGCGATCGTCAAGAACTTGTATGAGGGGATAGTAGCTAAAACTGGGGTCGGATCCATCAAAAAGGAGACGGGTGCAGTTGAGGAGACCATGAAACTGATACCCAAGAAGACATACGCAGGCCCCACCAGAGGCATCAGGGCTGACGAGATCCGGGATGAAGAAGACAGGAAATGGTTCAACGCCAACTCTAGTGGCACCCCGCTCGGCAGGACAACGCTGGAACTGATGAACTTCGTCGACGGAGAACGTTCCGTTTATGACATCGCCATTGCGATTAGCTTGGAATACCAGAACACGGAGCCACTTGACGTGGAATGCTATCTGGACATTCATGAAGCAGCTGGAAAGATAACCTACATTTAACTCCCTTTTTTTCATGTTCTAGTCGCTCCATAACCCTTCGCTAATAGAACTAATACCCAAATGCTGAAAAGAAAAAACGCCTTATGACATGCTACCATTCATCCAGCTTGGAACCCTTATCCCCTGCCAGCCGCAAGCGTAGTAGATGGTGCGGGGGGGTGGGGTTCAAACCCAGCCCCAAGTGGAGACATCTCGCTTCTCTTTCCCAATCACAATCATATCAGAAAACATCATGCACAAGCAAAGGAAACCGACACCACCCCCTTCAACCCGCCAACAGATAAAACAATCCCACACCCATTCAAGAAAACCAGTAGCTAAACAGTAGCTATCCAGTACCCAAATAACCCAAAAGAACGCCGAAAAACCCGCAAAACAAAGAAAAAACCCGAAAAATAACCCCAAACAAGATCCCCAAAAACAGGGGGGGCATACCCTCACCACGAGAAAGATGCTGTGGGGGTGGAGTTCGAACCCTACCGCCAATATACATCGAAATTTATACGCAATTGGCATGGGGTGAGCGTGAGGTCAAGTTCGCTCATCTTGGAAGAGCTCGATTAACTCGCCGTCAGGCCCCTTGAAGAATGCGATCCGTATCGGGATCGGTGGCTCCGTGGATAACGTGACATCCCTGATCTCCACAGTGACCTCGGCACCGGCAGCCCGAGCGGCCTCAAGTGCAGCATTGCAGTCATCAGCCCTCAACGCGATATGCTGGAAGACGCCCTCATCGCAGACCTTCTCAGGGTCTCCCTGCGAGATCTCGAAGTAGTTCCCATCACCGGTGTCCAGGAGCACGGTCCTTCTTGAGGCCTCCCCCCAGGAGAATCGCTCGACGAAGCCAAGCCCTTCGGTGTAGAACTTGATGGATGCGTCCAGGTCTCGCACGCTCATGGAGAGGTGATGGAACCCGCATCCTCTGATCTTCTTATTTATTCCAGACATGATCAAACCCTCATCTGGTTCAATATTCTAGGGTGTGGTAAGGGTATTAGAGGGCTTGGGGTAGCGAGGACTTCGCATATGTGAGGGAAGTGATTACTGTCGTGTCTGTCTCAGACAGTCATACGCGGACATGACGTGGATCTTCAAGACGTCGATGAACTCCTCCACCTCCACGTACTCGTCCGACGACCCCGTATTTCGGGCGTAAGGTCCGTAGACGTAAGCTGGGGTCCCCACGGTGCGCCACTGGCAGGCGACTTGAATTCAAGGTGAATATGTGATTTAAAACAAACCTGCTCCCCAACTTTTTCGCTCGCACGAATAGAAAAACGCAGGTTCCTCACTCGATCGCGAATCGTCTTGAGGTTACTCCCCTCATCATCATGAAGATCAGTAACGTCGCCAGCAACACCACCATGGAGACGACCGTGATCGTCGTCTCGTATCCGGCACCATCTATCAGGTAGCCAATGATCGAGACCGAGAGGGCACCGAAGATGCTCCCCGTCATGGTCACCGCGCCGAGGCCGATGGGCTTGAGCCTGTGGGGGAGGTTCGACGTGACGGTGGTGTAGATCGTGGGGGAGAACGAGTAGAGGACGAGGCCCAGCGCGACGAAAGTGACGGAGAGGGGGACCTCTCCCGTCACCCTGGAGAGGACGAAGATGAAGACCCCGCTCAGCGCCAGCCCGCCGGAGATCGCATAGATGCGGCCGATCTTCTCAGCGACGAATCCGCTTGAGATCTTCGCGATGAAGCCCGCCGCGGGCATGAGCATGGCGATAAGCCCCGCCGTCCCCAAGCCCATGCCCCGAGACTCCACGAGGAAAGACGGTGCGAAAGTGAGGAGGAGCCTCAGGCAGAAGTTGTAGGCGGCGTGGGCGATGCCCATAGGGGCGAGGAGCCAGAAATAATGCATCAGCCCGTTCTCGTCATCGACGAGGTTCTCCATGCCCCCCATGGGCTCCGGCCTCCTCTCCTCCTTTAACAGCAGCGTCGTCGCCCCAGCGAGGAGGAAGGCGGGGAGGGAGAGGAAGAGGAAGGCGTACCTCCACCCGAGGGAGGACGCGATAGCGACCGTCACGGGGTATGCGACGGTGTTCCCTACGTTGGCCCCCGACTCGTGGAAGCCTATGGCGATCCCCTGCCTGTCTCCGAAGCGGTCCGAGAGGAGGCTGTTGGCGAGGGGGAGGTGGACCCCCTGGAAGAGCCCTATGAGGAACCTGAAGGCGAAGAGGCTATTGAAGCCCGTGGCGAGAAAGTTGAGGGCTGTGGCGGATGCGTAGCCCACCATACCCAGGATCAGAGTCCTCTTGGTCCCTATCCTGTTGGCTACTAGCCCCGCCGGTATCTTGGCGATGAGGTATCCCAGGAGGTAAGCGGTCTCGATCATCCCGCCTTGCGCGTGGGTGAGGCCCAGCTCCCTGGAGACCGCGGGAAGGATCGGGGCCAGCACTGACCTGCAGAGGTAGATGGCGATCCATCCGCACCAGCAGAGGAGTAGAACCGTGTAGCTGTAGTCCCAGCGAGCCCTTATGCCAGGCTTAGACCTCGCCTTCATCGATACGTCGGACCTTTTGGATACAGGACCATCTATACATCTATTAGAAATACTTTGAGGCGCCAACAGACCAACTTAATCTTCGATACATCAGATCCTATACCTGATCTGGGGCATGAAGGGCAAGATTGGGCTGGTCACGATACTCACCGACTCCATCACACAAATGAAGAGGTTCTACACGGAGGTCCTGGGCTTCGAGGTCATCGAGGACCTTGGCAACTACGTCGAGTTCAGAAGTGCGGGCGTCCGCTTCGCCATCTGCACCCGGGAGGTGATGCACGATGCCACCGATAACCGTAGCTACGTTGAGGCGCGTCGGGGGCAGTCTTTCGAGCCGGCCTTCCCGGTGAGGGGCCCTGATGATGTTGACCGGGTGTACGAGGAGGTCGTCTCCAAGGGCGCTTTCGCAATCAAAGCTCCCGAGATGATGCCTTGGGGCCGGAAGACCGCCTTCATCGCGGACTCCTACGGGAACATCCATGAGATCTACAGTTACAGGCCCGAGGAACAAGTGTAGCCTAAAGGATGTTCACAGGTTCATCCTGGAGACCGTCCTCGTCACCCTGACGCCGATGAGGCCCGAGAAGAGGATCCCCAAGATGAAGGCCGAGACGTACATGATGGCGAAGAACCAGCTCGGGGTCCTTGACATCAGGAGGAGCTGCAGGACGGCCACATTGCTCATGGAGGAGAGCCCGCCGGAGAGATAGGGCCAGACCGAGTTGCCCTTCAGCGTTCCGTACACAAGGTCCACAACGAGTCCCTGCATTACGCTGATCATGATGACAGTGCTCCCGAGGGAGCTGAACAGCACCATCTCAACGAGGCCCTTGAGGCAACCTGTGATGGTGCCCGTGCCCGTCTTCCGGGTCATGGACAGAGCCAGGGTTATCTAGAGGACGTGGATCCCGGGCGATGAGCTGCTTGGAACCCGGAGGGAGCAGGGGGATTGCCTTCAGCACGTTTCCTAAATAGTTCGCCGTGACGCTCATCGTCGCTCCCAGCGCGCTCAGGAACGCTATCGTCGCCCAGTCCCGGGTACCGAACTTGCGGTTGGGCGGCATATCTCGTTCCGTTGTGCTAAGTTCTTGATAGGTATAACACTTTATCTTGATGTAATTCGGCTCAAGGATATTCTGGACCAGGTTCCTTGCCTGGCCCCTCGCTCTATACGAAGTGCTGACGTCAAGGGAGGATCGTAGGTTTCTCCAAAGTTGGTCCTCGTGGATAGCTATTATATCACTAAGAGGCTCTTGTATTCCAATCTTAATGGTCGATCCAAAAGTGCTTAGGAATCGTATAGCTAGGATCATCTCAGTCACGCGTTTCCCTTTCGTGAACCAGGAGAACTGGCCCGAGGGCGCTAAAACTATTGTGAACGATGAGACGAAGCGTTTCGGCATCAAATGGGAGGGCGGAATCCTGTATCCGAGCATCGTCGTCTTCAAGGTCGATGGGAGCATACGCGAGTTAGGGACGGTGGAGTCCGCTGAGGTCATCGATCAGGGCAGCGTGGAGAGATGGAGAGCCCTCTCAGACTGCGCCCCCGTCGGAACCAAGTACAAGAAGCTGTTCCTCTATGTCCCTCAAGGATACGAGGAGAAGACCCTTGAACTCCTTGAGAGCTACGAGGTCGACTATGACGGCATCCGAGGGTGGAACGTCACCGAGGGGGGCTTGAGGATCACCCCCTTCAGAACGCGGAACGACGAATACGACCACTAGGTAACCTAGCTATTTGGGAGTAACAGGGGGGGTCCCCCTCACATAAACTGTAGGATTGGTCAGAGGACCGTCTCTGTGCCCACTTCGCCCGGTCTCCACCCCTTCACCGTGCTGAAGGCGGCGTTGACGCCGGCCCTGAGATACGACGTGTCCGTGTTGAGGGCACACCAGAGGAAGCCCCGCTCGATGGCGTCGTTGATGTTCGTCGGCCCGGGTCTGGTGAAGCAGTGCATCCCGGGCGCGACGCCCTGTGCCCGCCCCGCCTCAACGATCCTGTCCAATGTCTTGATGAACTTGGGGTCGGTGTACTGGTTGTGGATGCCCATGTCGAGGCTGAGGTCGCTGGGCCCCACGAAGCAGGCGTCGACTCCCTCGACGCTGAAGATGTCCTCGATGTTCTCGACCCCCTTCACCGACTCGATCATCACGATGACCATCGTCTCATCGTTGGCGGTCTTGAAGTAGTCGGGGTTGCGGAACGCAGCAAGCCTCGGGCCCGCGCCCCTCTCCCCCCACGGCGGGTACTTCATCCACTTCACCATCTCCTCCGCCATCTCCTTCGTCTCCACCCGGGGGGTGACGACACCCATCGCCCCCGCATCCATGACCTTCTTGTACCAGATCAGGTCGTGGTAGGGTATCCTGGCCATAGGCATGCAGTTCTGGCGGTTGTGGAGCATGCCCTGCACCATGAAGTGGTATGTCTCGGGACCGAAGGGGCTGTGCTCCATGTCGCAGACGATCCAGTCGAACCCCATGTCGGCCAAGTACATGGTGATGTCCGGGTGGCCGACACTCACCCAGGTCCCGATGGAGGGCTTACCAGCCTTGACCTTCCTCTTCACGAAGTTGATCATCTCAAATCATTATACGTTGATCGAAGGGCGGATATCATTATCGGTAAAGAAAACTAGAAGGTGAGGCCCCTCTGCTCTGGGACGACGTCTGGGGGCCTGCCCCCCTTCAGGCAGGCGATCACGTTCTCCACGTTGCACTCGGCCATCTTCCTCCTCGTCTCCCAGGTTGCTGAAGCGAGGTGGGGTGAGACCACGACGTTCTCCAGTTGGAGAAGCGGGTTTTCCAGGGGTGTCGGCTCCTGCTCGAAGACGTCGAGGGCGGCCCCCCCGATCTTCCCCTCCCTCAAGGCCTCCGTCAGGGCCGTCTCGTCGATGACGGGGCCCCTCGATGTATTCACGATGACTGCGCTCTCCTTCATTATCTCGAACTCCTTCTCCCCGATGATGTGCCTCGTCGAGGGGAGGAGGGGCACGTGGACGGTCAGTATGTCGCTGGTTCTCAGGAGCTCCTCAAAGCCCACGTACCTGACGCCGTACCTCTCCTCCAGCGCCTCGTTCCTGACGACGTCGTAGTACTGATTCACTGTGTCGAAGCCCTGGGACCTCTTCAGCACCTCGGCTCCGATCCTGCCCAGGCCCAGGAACCCGAGGACTTTGTCCTCCATGTCCCAGCCGAAGGGGACGCGCCTCTCCCTCTTGGCCCAGCCCGTTCTCACGTACCTGTCAGCTTCCGGTATCCTTCTCATGAGCCCGAGGATGAGGGCCCATGTGTGATCGGCCACCCCCCCTGACAGCACCCCCGGGGTGTGCGTGGCGTAAACCCCCCTCCTTGTGCACTCCTCCACGTCCACGGAGTCGTATCCGACGCCGAACCTGGCGATTACCTTCAGCTTGGGTGCTTTATCGAGGAACTCGGCGTCGATCTTAGAACCTCCCACGAGCATGCCGACCGCGTCCTTGAGGTGGTCCCCGAAGGGGCTCCTTGTGTACACCACCTCGGCATACGGCTTGAGGGCGTCGGTCACGTCTTCGGGCATGTTCGTCTTATCAATCTCGACGATTACTTTCGGTTTCATGGCGTCAAGTTATCTATTGGGCATAAATAACTTTCAGTTGAATGTGTTGTGTTACCTAGGACGAATTGCCACTTGTTGAAAGGATGACTTGAAGTTTGAAATGCTTATCATCAAGAAGAAGGGTGGTGGACTGGGAGGGATTTGAACCCCCGACCTCTTGGTTGCGAACCAAGCATTCATACCCCTGAACTACCAGCCCGCACAACCATCCTAAGCCAACAACATCCTTTAATCCTTTACTCAATCGCTGGATACCGGAAAAATAGGCCTCTCGCAAGCCTTCTATGTCCATACTAAGACTATTCCTTCCAGTAGCATTTCGGGTCTTTCATCTTCCCGTATCCGAGCAGGTCATCGGTGTACGCCCAGAACCTGTTGAGTTGGGGGACGTTCCTGATGAACCACTTGATGACCTCGTGGATCACCCCAGGCGGCTTAGTGAAGCTGCAGACCCTGAAGCAGACGTTACAGCCGACACCCGCCTGATTCCAATAGTCGAGGCACTTCTCGGCGTCGCTGTACCACTTGAGTACCCCCGGGTTGTTCGTCGAGCTCGGCCCCTCCCAGGTCCGGGGGCCGTCGGTTATGGAGCCGCTAGGGCAGTGCCTCGCGCACTTCTTGCAGACCTCACAGTACTCGATGATGCCCTCGGGGGCTGTGGGGCTCAACGCCAGCGGCAGGTCTGTGAATATCTTGCAGATGCGCACCAGCGGTCCATGCTCCCATGTGATGAGCCTGCCGTGGCGGCCCAGGTGGCCGAGCCCCGCCTGGATGGCGATGGGGATGCTGAGGGCTGTGTCGTTACCGCAGGGGATGGCGTGGTAGCCGAGGCCCCGAATGAACTCGGCGACCTGCCCCGCGAGAAGGTGCATCCTACTATAGCCCATGCTTGTGGCGACCTCCAGGGGCGTCGGGGAGTACATCGTCTCCTCGTACTCCATGGGCACCGTGAGGGCGATGACCCACCTGTGGCTCTCGGGGATGACCGCCTTCTCCTCGTCCACGTGGCCCTCCTCCACATCCTCGAAGACGATCTCCTTCCCGTAGCGTGAGACCGAGTAGACCCAGCGTCGATCCAGCTCGCAGAAACCCACGTTCACGGCACCGTAGTACGTCGCCGCCTTACTGACGATCCTCGACGCCTCCTCGGGGGAGCCTTCCCACCTGGGGACGCCTTCGGGCTTCCGTACGACTCCCAGGGAGCTCCACGAGTAGAATCCGGTGCCCATGGAGTCGTGCTCTCCAGGCAGTGTCTCGTACATCCCCGCCGCGGCGTTAAACGCGTAGTCGACGAGGGAGAACCCCGGGACGTTCATCCCAATACGCTTCGCCTTGTCCTCGTCGGAGCCGAAGCCCACCATCCTCCCCGTCCTCTTGAGATGCTGGCCGAAGGCGCTGTTCCTCTGGTCGAACCTCTCGTAGGATTCCCTTACGGGATAGACCTTCTCGAAGCTACGGCATCTGGTCATGGAGCAGTCACATTCTAGGGCTTACTCAAGAGGATAAAAACCTCTCACATAGGGGCTGTGGGGCGGACCCCATCTTAAGTACCTGTAGCATTCCTCAGATCTCTGTGAGTGCCTTGAGTTTTGACGTCGTCATCAGGAACGGGAGGATCATCGACGGCACAGGGAACCCCTGGTATAAAGCTGATTTGGGCTTAGAGGGTGGAAGGATCGCTAAGATCAGCCGGACACCCCTCGAAGGGTCGGGGAGGGTCATCGACGTAAGGGGGCTCGTGGTCTCACCGGGATTCATCAACATCCACTCCCACTCCGACGGGACAATACTCACCCATAACAGGGCCGAAAACTGCCTCGCCATGGGCCTCGTCACAGAGTGCGTGGGCAACTGCGGCACGTCTGCAGCTCCAATCACAGAGGACGTGAAGAAACTCATCAACATTGAGCAGGAAGGCCTCTCTTGGGGCGTCTGGAGCGAGGTGGACTGGCTGACCCTGGGGGAATGGTTCGACAGGATCGAGCACGCAGGGATCGGGATCAACATCGCGACCCTCGTGGGCCACAGCAACCTCAGGAGGAACGCCATGGGCGAGGAGGGAAAAGGCGGTGGGAGAGTAGTGCCCACCGAAGACGAGATGGAGGAGATGAGGGGTATGCTCGATGCCTCTATGGACGACGGCGCATTCGGTCTCAGCACGGGCCTGTCCTACCCCCTAGGGAGGAACGCGCTGACCGAGGAACTGGCCCAGCTCGCAGGCGTGGCGGCTGCTCACGGCGGCGTCTACAGCTCCCACATGAGGAACGAGGGCCCCAACCTCATCGAAGCGACGCTGGAGTTCATAGAGATCTGCGAGCGTTCCGGTGCGAGGGGTTCTATCTCCCACCACAAGGCGTCTGGACTCTACAACTTCGGGAAAGTCCACGAGACCCTCCGCCTCGTTGATCAGGCGAGGTCCAGGGAGGTAGACGTGATAGTTGACATGTATCCATGGCGGATCGGCGGCCTCACAAAGAGCTTGGGAGCCCGGTTCAGGGGCAACCTCCCCGAAGTCCTGGGGACCAACTTCCGCGGGGAGCTGGTGAGGATGCTGAAGGACCCGGAGGCGTGGAAAAAGATGAAGACCCAAGCCCTCGCTAACGGCGAGAAGGCTAGGGAGGCCACTGAGGACCGGAGAAGACGGCTAGAGGAGGAGGGCGGATGGTCCCCGAGCCCCTCAAAGAGATCTCCGAGCGGTGTGGTCCTCCATTCCCCTAGCCACCCCGAGCTCGAGTGGAAGACGCTGCAGCAGGTCGGGGAGACCCTCGGAGGCGGCGACGAGTTAGAGGGCATAAGGGCGCTGCTCATAGACGACGACGGATACACCGTCTCGGGCAACTACCCCTATAGCGAGGAGGACATGGCGGCCATCGTACGCTACCCCTGGGCCACGTTCATAACCGATCAGAGGGCAGTCGACAACTCCAAGATGACGTGTCAGGAGGCATCTGACGCCCTCAGGATGGAGCACCCAAGGGGCTGGGGCACATACCCGAAGGTCCTGGAGTCATACGTTCGGGAGGAGAGGCTGATCAGCCTGGAGGATGCAGTGAGGAAAATAACCTCGTTGCCTGCGACGTTCCTA
>Ga0307379_10004452_pt1 | contig 19983 bp, 15 predicted proteins | sample UN2MG_FD_202237 | JGI IMG/M metagenome (GOLD analysis project Ga0307379, IMG submission 202237) | Soil microbial communities from Risofladan, Vaasa, Finland - UN-2 | ecosystem: Environmental > Terrestrial > Soil > Coastal area > Acid sulfate soil | place: Finland: Risofladan, Vaasa | collected... | reverse complement strand
ACGCGGGTGCCGAGGCCGAACTCATAGACGTGCAGGATTTCGTCTCGGGCGGCGCGATCATTGGCAAGAGCGCGAAGATGAAAGAAATCTACGCACTGATCCGCCGGCTGCAGAAGTCGTCCACCAGCACCGTGCTGATCACCGGCGAGAGCGGCACCGGCAAAGAGCTCGTTGCCCGCGCGATTCATTACACGAGCACACGCCACAGCAAGCGATTCACCGAGATAAACTGCGCGGCGCTCACCGACACGTTGCTGGAGGCCGAGCTGTTCGGCTATGAGAAGGGCGCGTTTACCGGGGCCGCCACAACGGGCAAGGTGGGCCTCTTCGAGGCGACCGACGGCGGCTCGATCTTTCTGGATGAGATCGGCGAGATGGGCATGAACCTGCAGGCGAAGCTGCTGCGCGTGCTGCAGGAGAAGAACTTCCGCAAGGTGGGCGGCATAGAGAACATCAACGTTGACGTGCGCGTGATTGCGTCCACCAATCGCTCGCTGGAGGAGCGTGTGCGGCAGGGGCAGTTTCGCGTAGACCTCTTTTACAGGCTGAACGTGGTGCCCCTTCACGTGCCGCCGTTGCGCGACCGAAAGGACGACATCCTCCTGATCGCAAACTACTACCTGGACCGGTTCAACGAGTCGTTCGGCGCCGAAATCATCGGCTTCACGCCCGATGTGGAAAACAGGCTGAAAACGTATGGCTGGCCGGGAAACGTTCGCGAGCTGAAGAACGTGATCGAGCGCGCGGTGCTTATGGAAACGGGCAATCGCATCACCGAAAAACATCTGATGCTGAAGAAGGAGCCGCCGGCGGAGACTGCCGGCGCCTGCGAAAGCCTGCCGCTGACGGACCGCAGCCTGGCTGCGATGGAGAAGGAACTGATTCGCAGGGTGCTGAACGAAACACTTTGGCAGCGAACGGATGCAGCGCAGATTCTGGGCATTCACCGCACCACGCTGGCCAGCAAAATAAAAGAATACGGGCTGGACTCGCACGCGCTGCAAAACGCGGCAAGCTGACGGATAGCAGGCCGCGTGTCTTATGGCGGAGTGAACGCAATGCGAAATATAACCGTAGATAAATCAAGGACTTCTGCGAAGCGTGCCGGTTCGGGCACGAAATTTGCAGGCAAGAAGCGTGAAACCGGAAAACCGATGAAAGGACCTGTTATGCGCAGCAATGCCGCGCCGACCATAGACCTGTCGCTGACGAGCACGAATGAAGAGCAAAGCTTCACGCGCGATCCGGGCTCGGTGAGCTATTCGGGCGAGGCGGCCGCGTGCATGGCCGCCGAAAAGTTCTGCCCGATGATCGAGGCATTCTACGAGAAAGACCGGCAGCTCGCCGAGCTGGAGGCCAGGCTGGAGGAATCGGAAGAGCGGGCGCGGCATCTGGGTGATCTTGCCAAGCTCGGCGAGATGTCGGCCGTGATAGCGCACGAGATCAGGAATCCGCTCACGGGCATCTCGGCCACGGCCGAGGTGCTGCTTGACGACATCGCACCCGAAGACCCGCGCCACGAGAGCGTGAGCATCATACTGGATGAGATTCAGCGGCTGGAGAAGATAGTGCGCAACCTGCTGGATTTTGCGCGCAACCGCAAGCCGTTCATTACGCGGGTGGATTTGCGCGAAGAGATCGAGCACGTGCTGGCCAGCGTGTCGCACCTGGCCTCGCAGCACGATGTAACAATCAGCGGCTCGTGCGCGGATGACCTCGAAGACGCGGCGGCCGATGCCGAACTGGTGCGCCAGGTATTCCTGAACATAGCGCTCAACGCGGTGCAGGCTATGCCTCACGGCGGCGAGCTTGCCGTGAAACTGTACTCCGATGCTGATGGCCGCGGGCGGTGTTTGAGAACGGCCTTCATCGACACCGGCTGCGGCATCAGCAAGGAGATAATGGAGAAGATATTCGATCCGTTTTTCACCACGAAAACGGGCGGCGCAGGCCTGGGGCTTGCGGTCTCGAAGAAAATCATCGAGGCGCAGCGCGGTTCGATCACTGTTGAAAGCAGGCCGGGCGGTGGCTCGATATTCATCGTAACGCTGCCCGCGGCTGACGCAACAGACAGCGCTTCCGGCAAGAACGGGCAATGACTTTCAAACTGTTCCTTCAACTGGGCCAGTACGGTTTCTGGAGATGAGAATGAGCGGCAAGATTCTGATAGTTGACGACGAGCGCACTATTCGTATGGCAGTGCGGGACACGCTATCGCGCGAAGGGCACTTGGCGGTCACGGCATCGACGGGTGAGGAAGCGGTTCGCCGCTGCAAGACCGAACCATTCGACCTGTTGATAACGGACCTGAAGATGCCCGGGATGAGCGGGCTGGTGCTGATCCGGCACGTACGGTCGCTGTGCCCGCAGATCCGCACGATACTGATTACGGCGTACGGCTCGGCCGAATCGGCTATCGAAGCGTTGCGTTTGGGCGTTTCGGATTACATGGTCAAGCCTTTCAGGCTGTCGGAGTTGCGCCTCACGGCCAGTCGCCTACTAACTGAATCCGATGCCGTGAGGTGTGCGACGGTGCGCGATGACGAGCGCGGTTTCGATTATCGCTTCTACCTTGGGAAGAGCAACTGGATGCAGTTATCGGGTGCCACCACGGCCGACAGCAAGCAGGAGTCTGAGGCGGCGCGCGATGCAGTTCGCGTCGCCGCCCGGACCCTGTCGATGTATGCCGCACGCCAGAGCGCAGAGTTCGATGTTTCGGCGGCAGCCGAGGCGATCAGCGACATGCTGTACTTCGAGCGGCTGAGCCCGGTGATGCTGGGGTGCACGCGGAGCGGGCCTTCAGGTGTTTCCTCGGCTATGGTGGGCGCCTCGATGCTGCCTGCGCCCGTGCTGGGCGAGCCCCAGCAATGCTGCCCCGCTGCCGGCAGTTTTCCCGGATTGCGAGCCGTTAGCTCCACCGTGATCGGAGAGGCCGCGCCCTCTGTATCGGCAGCCGGTCAAGGCTGCACAATCGTTTATCCCAGGGAGACGGCCGATAGCTCGCAGAGCTTTTCGCTGGAATCGGACAAGGTGGACCTGAAGCTGCTGGTGGAGAAGGTGGGCCACGCTGCACGGGCGGCCGGGCTGAACGTGGAGCGAACGAACGACGTGGTGGCCGCAGTGAACGAGGCCGTGCTGAATGCCATCGAGCACGGTTACGGCAGCGGGAATGCAGGCAAGGTAGACGTGCAGTGCCGCGTGATGAACCGCGAGATGGTGGCTACTGTGCGTGATTATGGCAAGGGATTCGACGTGCCGAACTCGACAAAAGGCGGCGGCTTCGCAACCATCAGCAGATTGATGGACCGCGTGGCGGTCGAGTCTGCGCCCGGAGCCGGCACAACCGTCTATCTCGCAAAGTCCATTGAATGATCTCAACCGCGATACGAGCGCGTTGTTCAACGAGAGGATGCCATGAGCCCTGAGGAAACCAACGCATCGAACTTGGACATCGATGATATTCTAAACGATATGCGGCAGCCGAAGCCGGGAAGCAAACCTGCGGATGCCCAGCAGACATCGGCCGGGGCTTCGGAGGAAGAGAGCGGCGATAAGACGGTGTTTTCAAATATCGCCGATCTGCTGCTGGAGGCCGACACGGTGCCGGCGGCGGAGTCCACCACCGATACGGTGAGCCGCCAAACGGCCCCCAAGGCCGAAAAGCCGGACGGTTCAGAGCAGACAGCCCGGGCTGGTATGGAACCTCGCCCGCAGGTGAAGCCATCAGCCGCGGCCGAAAGCGCGCGGATCGCGCTGCCTCGAAAGGCGCTCTGGGCGCTGGGCGGGCTGCTGGTGCTCAACACCGCCGCGGCCCTCGCGGTGGCCGTGGCTTCGCTCTTCTCCATGCAAAACCAGCAGGAAAGCACGCGTGAACTGGCCCGGGCTTTGCGAGAGAGCTTGCAGGCTCAAAAAGCGCAACCGGAACCAACGCCACGGGCGGCGGCCCTTGAAGGCTCAGACGCGGCCCCGCCTGTTTCCTCCACTTTGCAGCGTGCCGAGCAGCATTACCAGGCCGCGCAGTACGACAAGGCTCTGCCGCTTTTGCAGAAGGCGGTGGCAGAGCATCCCGAACGCTCGGACCTGCTCTGGAAGGCAGGCTCGAGCGCGATGAATCTGAAGCAGTGGCGTGACGCTGCCTCGGCATACGAAAAGCTTACCGCAAACTTTCCTCACGACAAGATGCACGTGCAGTCGCTGATGCAGATGGGTGTCTGCTACGAAACACTTGGATTCCACAGCGCCGCCCGAAAGGCGTTTTACCGGTTCATCGCGCTTTCCGGCCGGCTTAGCACGCAGGAGATGCAGGTGGTGCGCGAGGCTTACAGCCACATCGCCGATTGCTACGCGCTTGAAGCAGCGGCCATTGAAACCCCAGCAAACGCCAAGTGAACGAGGAACTCAGCCGTGTGTGAACCGCAGAATCATCGGAAAAGAATGAGCCTGTGCGCGGCGGTGCTGGCCGTGGTGCTGATGCATGCGCCGGCACAGGCGGCAGAGCCGGCCGATCCGGCCGATCCGGCCAAACTGATCGAACAGGAAAAGGCCGCACTGGAACGCGAGCGGCAGGAATTGGTTCGCCAGCTCACCCTAGCGGAGAAGGCCGAGGAAGATGCCAGGCTGCAGGCAACCAGCGAAATCCAGGAGGTGCTCGCGCCGGCCGGCCTGACGATCACGTCGCCGCCCGGGCCGTTGGCCAACCAGCTCTACACTATTCGCGCCGAGCAGGTGAAGTTTCGCGATATCCTGCTTTGCCTGGCACGCAATGCACGTGTAAACCTGCGCATCGCCGACGGAATTCACAGCAGCACGCTCAATGACACGCTGAACGTGGACCTTCGGCTGGTCTCGCTGGACGACGCCATTGAAATCCTCTGCGGCTCGGTTGGGCTGGCGGTGGTATCGGGCATAGACGCCCAGGATCGGCGCGAGATCCTGGTGGCGCAGTATGAAAGCCTCGGAGAGGACGTGAAGCTTACCCTCGAGCAGAAGGCGATAGAAGTGTGGACCCGCTTCCTGCTCAAATTCCCCGACGACGCCCGCGCGGTCGAGGCATACTACCAGATCGCCGAGGTGCACTTCAACCAGAAGGAATACGCGCTCGCCTCGCAAGACTACAGGCTGGTGCTCGAGCACGACCGGGCGAAGAAGTTCATGCAGCAGGCGCGGCTTCGGCTGGGCCGCTGTTATTCCGAGCTGGGCGACTACAAGGCCGCCGCAAAGGTGCTATACGAGTTTCTCGACGCTGCCCCCTCCCCCGCCCAGGCGTGTGAGGCGCTTTTTGCGCTGGCTCGCGCCGCCGTAAAGGCAAACGAGCCGAACGAGGCAGTGCGCGCCTATTCGCGCCTGCTACTCGAGTTCTCCACCTCCAAATCGGCCCCGCGGGCACGCCACGAGCTGGCCGCCGTGATCTATACGCAGAAGGAGTATGAGAGCGCCCTGCGGCATCTCGAAATCCTCAAACAGAGCGCGCCGGCCTATGAGCCACAAAAGATCAGCTTCGAGGCCGGCATGTGCAAAATGAACCTCGAACAATGGGATGCGGCGGCCGCCGATTTCGTGGCCGTGCTGAAGAAAGGCAAGCAGGATTCGCTTAGCGCCGACAGCTACTACCATCTGGCTGCGTGCCTCGACAAACGAGGCGGCGGGCTCGATGCGCTCGAAGCATACGTGGGGGCCGCTGCCAGATTTGCCCAGCATCCCGCCGCCGCCGCCGCGCGCGCTCGAGCTACCGAGCTTTACGTGAAGTCGGGTCTGGTGGAGCGCGCCGTTTCATACGGTGACGAAGCGGTGAGGAACACGGCCGGGGCGGCCGTTCGCCTGGTGAAGGCCCAGCTCGCGCGAGCACTATTGAGCGCAAAGCAGTATGACCGCGCCCGCGTGCTGTTTGAAGAGCTGGCCCAGGAGCCGGGCGACGGAATATCGAAGGGCGAGGCCATGCTGTGCGCGGGCGAGGCAGCCGGCAAACTCGAACAACACGAACGCGCCGAGGTCCTCTTCCGCGGGGCTATGCAGTCGCAGCCCGACAAGGACCAGCGGCGCCGGGCGATGCGCGGCCTGGGCGATTGCTTCCTCGCACGAGGCGAATACCAGCGCGCCGCCCTCGCATACCAGGGGATCGACCCCTCGGAGAACAGCCAACAATGACACCAATCTGCGCCATGCTGATAGCCGCGGCGATACAGGCCGCTCCACCACCGGCCGACGCACCCCCGCCGCAGCCACCTGTGAAAGGGCAATACGTGCAAACAGCAGAGAAAACTCCCGACACCGTTGCACCCACGGCGCCCGCCGGCCTCGAAGACGAGGCGGCGATGCTGCAGCAGCTCCAAAATGAAATTCGCGCAATCCTCAACGCGAGCATGCCGCCCGCACTGCCAACACCAGCGGCGCCCCCGGCGGCGAGCACGCCGCACGCCGAGGATGCCACGCACGCCGATGTGCCCGACGCTCTCTCGGCGGCCGATGCTCTCTATTCGCTCGGACAGTATTCCGAGGCGCTTTCGCTCTACGACCGCGCGAAGCCCACGGGTAAGGACGATACGTGCTGGATAATGTTTCAGAAGGCAAACTCGATGCGCTGGCTTGGCAAAAGCGATGCTGCCATTGCCGGCTATCAGAAAGTGATCGGCGAGTATCCCGACAGCTTCCTGGCCGTCGAGGCCGAGTGGTGGCTTTCGGCCACGCAATGGAAAATGACCTACCGCGAGAACTGATCGGCCCCAATGCCGCCTGTTACACGTTTGAGTTCGTTTCAGCAGAGGAGAAAGCAATGACGAGCACGAAGAGCGCCGTGAAAACGCCCCCTACGCCCCACAAGGATTCAGGCGAGATGGAAACGCTTGCGAAGGAACTCGTGGGCTGCTACCGAAAAGAAGCCGAGCTCTACCAGTCGGTGCTCAAGCTTACCGAGCTGCAGCATGACTCGCTGGACTCGTCGGGCGAGGTGCGCGATTTCATCACACTGCTGCACCAGAAAGAAGACCTGATCCGCGCCATCGACAAGGTGGAGGTGCAGCTCGAGCGCGCAAAGGCACGCTGGCTGCAGGTGTCGGAGGGCGACAGGGCTTCAAACCAGGAATTGAACGAGATACTTGACGGCATCATCATGACCATCGAGAAGGTGATGATGATCGAGCAGCAGAACGAGGTGCTGCTGCGTGCGCGCAAGGATGATATCGAAGACGAGCTGGATAACATCCGCAAGGGCCGCAAGGCGGCCAAGGCTTACGATCCGGGCAGCGACGCGAAGCTGTTCAGCGCCATCAGTTGAATGATTCTGGCAAACAGGGGCGTTCACGAGGGTACTTATTTCAACCTCAAATGACGTTTCAGTGCACATCATCCACATTCGCCGAGCGCGTGCTGTGCGCGCTGCCCGTGGCGCTGCTGGCAACCGATCTTGACGGTCGCGTGGCGGCGGCCAGCGGCGCGGCCTGCCAGCTTATAGGCACCGCGGCCTGCAATGGCGCGCTTTACGATCAGTTGCCGCTTCCATCCGGCATGTGGAAGGCACAGATGGCTCAGCCGCACCTGCTCGAGACCCAATCGGCTGAAAACGTCTGGCCCGTGCGCGACGAGAATGGCCGCATCGCCGGCGCGATTCAGGTGCTCGGCCCGCGGGCGCCCGAGGCCGCGCAATGGTGTGCCGCCATTGCGCACGAGATTCGCAACCCGCTGATGGGCATCCAGGGATTTGCCGACCTGCTGCACAAGGACCTCGAACAGCACGATTCGCGAAGGGCGCTGGCAGGCAAGATCATATCGGGCGTGCAAACGCTCAACGCTACCGTTTCCAGCATGCTGGAATTCTGCCGCCCTCGCCCGCCATCCCTTGTCGTTGTGCAGATGGACGCGCTGCTGAAGTCGGCCGTCGAGCTGGCAGGATGCACCGGCGGCCTTGAAGTGACCATAGACGTAGACCGGTGGTGCGCCGAGCTCCTGTGCGACCGTCTCCAGATGCTGCAGGCGCTTGTCAACCTCATTCGCAATGCGGCCCAGGCCACGCCCCCCGGCGGAAAGATCGCGATCGCCGCAAGCAGAACGCCCAACGCCGTGCGCATCAGCGTGCAAGATACAGGCACGGGCATGGACGCCCGCACCAGGGCCAGCCTGTTTACACCGTTTTTCACCACGAAAGCCCGCGGCACCGGAGTGGGCCTGGCTATCGTCAAAAAAATCATACAGCAGCATAATGGCGAGATACACATAGAATCGGAGCACGGCCGCGGCACGCTGATCACCATCATCCTTCCGACACAGCAGACCTTTGCGCCGCTGGATATGCCTGATGCGGCCGGAGCAACCGGGAACTTGCAGCTATGACAATCGACAGCATTTATGTCGTGGACGACGATCCGTTCATCCGCGATTTCATGCACGAGGCGCTCTCGCGTTTGGGGCAGACGGCAAAAGTGTTTGCCGGCGGGGCCGAGGCGCTGGCCGCGATGCGAGACGAGCCGTGCGACCTCCTTTTCTGCGATATGGTGATGCCGGGGATGGACGGCCTGGAGGTGCTGCGGCGCGCAAAGGGCCTGCTGCCCGAGGCCACTATGATAATGATGACCGCCTACGGCACGATCGAAAGCGCCGTGCAGGCAATCAAAGCAGGCGCACAGGATTACCTTCTGAAGCCCTTTGCCGCCGATCAGCTCGAAGTGGCGCTGCTGAAGGCGCAGGAGCAGCGCCGCCTGATTTCCGAAAACGATTTCCTGCGTGCCGAGCTCCATTCGCGCGAACTGTGCGTGATCGGCGGCGACCCTGCAATGCGCCGGGTGTATGAGAACGTTGAACGCGTTGCCCGCAGCAAAGCTACCGTGCTGATCCACGGCGAAACTGGAACCGGCAAGGAAGTGATCGCACGCATGATCCATCAGCACAGCCCGCGCCGCACCCGCCCGATGGTGAAGGTGAACTGCGCCGCACTCTCCGAAAACCTGCTTGAGAGCGAGCTGTTTGGCCACGAGAAAGGCGCCTTTACCGGAGCCACTGCCCGCAAGCAGGGAAGGTTCGAGCTGGCGCACGAGGGCACCCTGCTGCTCGACGAGATCAGCGAGATTCCCGTGGGCCTGCAGGCGAAGCTGCTGCGCGTGCTCGAGCTCGAAGAATTCGAGCGCGTGGGCGGCACCAAAACCCTGCACGTTGACACCCGCGTGATCAGCACCACCAACCGCAAACTGCACGACGAGATCGGCAAGGGACGGTTTCGCGAGGACCTCTTCTTCCGCCTCAACGTCGTGCCCATTCACCTGCCGCCGCTGCGCGAGCGCCTGGGCGACCTGCCCGAACTCGCCGCGAGTTTCCTGCAGGAATTCGCAAATGAAACCGGCGAACTGAAGCAGATCGAGCCCGGCGGAATGAAGGTGCTGATGGGCTATCATTGGCCCGGCAACGTGCGCGAGCTGCGAAACCTCGTTCACCGCCTGGTCGTCATGGAAGCCTCGGCCGCGATCCCAGCCGAATGCATCCGGCGCGAGCTTGGTGCTCGCATCGCCGATCCCGGCGTGCAACCCCAGGCCGGCATCGGCACGTCGATCGACGATATGGAACGCGACCTAATCCTCAAAACCATCGAGCACACCGCCGGCAATAAGGAAGCCGCCGCACGCATTCTGAAGGTGAGCTCGCGCACCCTGCGCAACAAACTGGCCAGGTATGAGGCAGCCATGTGCTGAATGAAGCGCCCGATGCAGCGCACGAAAGCTTTCGCTTGCCTCTTGATTTCGCCGGCGTTTCAGCTACAATAGACCTCTGAAAGACAGGGATCGCAACGACTGCCCCTCGCACAACAGACGTGTGAAAGGAATCACGCAATGCCGGCAGAAAAGCCTGCGCTGAAGCTGCACCCCATGGATGTGCGCCAGCTTGTGAAGGATGGTAAAATCGCCGCCGCTCGAGTGGAGGATAACGCCTTTTCCATCGACCGCGACGTGTTTGACGTGCTGTTTCCCCGCCTGGGCCTCATGCCCGTGGAGCAGGCCATCTATCTGCAGCTCTACCGCCATTCGTTCGGCCGCGGGCTGAATTGCGCCCAGGTGAGCAACGCCGAGCTGCAGCAGCTTTGCAGCGTGTCGCATTCCACCGCACGCCAGGCGATCAGGAGGCTTGTGCAGAAGAAGTGCCTGCAACTGGTCCGCCCCGGCATTCAGCACGAAGCCTGCATCTTTCGGGTGTTCCTGCCGCACGAGGTGCTGCAGTATGAAAGCTCCACGAAAGTGAGCTACAGGAACCTCGAAACCAACGCGGTTGTCAGCCGCGCCCTCCGTGCCAAGCCAGCCCCCGCACTTGAGACGCCGGTCCTGCATTTCAACATGCTCAGGTCGTAGCCATGTTCCCCGGCCGAGAGCGGCTAGGCCGCACCCGCCGATGGCGATGCGCGAAAATGCGCGCAAAAACAGGTGCGTGATCTTGTCAACGCACCTGCGCGTGATTGCATTCGGCCGGCCCTTGCTACCGTGTGGCGAGACGCTGAACCAGCTTCTTGATGTCTTCCGTGGTGATTGGCCGGCGTTCCACTTTCTCGTCGGCGGGCCGGGCTTCGCCGGCGGCCTTCGGCTGCGGCTTCGCGCCGCGCTTGGGCCGGCGGCTCTTCTGCCCGCTTTCCGTCCGGGGCTTGGATAGCTGCTTGATGCTCAGGCTGATGCGGTGCCGCTCGCGGTCGATAGTTATCACTTTAACCTTGACCACCTCGCCGATCTTCACGGCATCGTTGGCGTCGCGGATATAGGAGGTAGATAGCTCGGAAACGTGCACGAGGCCGTCCTGGTGCACCCCTATGTCCACAAACGCGCCGAAGTTGGTTACGTTGGTAACGGTTCCTTCCAGCACCATCCCTTCCTTCAGGTCGTCCATGCACGAGATGGCATCGTCGATCTGAGCTTTTTCCGTGCGCCGGCGAGGATCGTGCCCCGGGCTGCGCAGCTCGCGAATGATCGTGCGGATTCCGAGCGGACCGATCTCCGGAGTGGCGTACTTTTCGATCTCGATCTTCTGCAGCAGGTCGCGGTTGCCGAGAAGCGCGGGCACGTCCGTTTCGAGATCGGCCGCAATGCGGTGGACGAACTCGAAATGCTCGGGGTGGATGCCCGTCCCTTCCAGCGGCTCGGCCGTGTCCTTTATGCGAATGAAGCCGGCGGCCTGCTGGAATACGTAGTCGTTGATCGCCGGGATTTCCTTGAGAGCGGCCAGCGTGGCAAACGGACCGTGAAGCTGGCGGTGCTCAACCACCCGGCTGGCGGTGCCGCGGTTGAAGCCCGAGACGTAGCTGAGCATTGCATAAGACGCGGTGGAGAGATCGACGCCCACGTGATTGACGCAAGACTCGACTACGGCGTGCAGTTTCTCGCGGAGGCGGCGCTGGTCTACATCGTGCTGGTATTGGCCCACGCCGATGGCGCGCGGGTCGATCTTCGCAAGCTCGGCCAGCGGGTCTTGGAATCGGCGGCCTATCGTAACGGCGCAGCGCGTGGCCGAGTCCACGTCCCTCAGTTCTTCCTTCGCGATGCGCGAGGCGGAATAGATGTTTGCGCCGGACTCGTTGACCACGACACGTACGATCTTGCGCACGGCCGTGTCGGGATAGTGCTGCTTGATGAAGCTGCGAATGAACTCGTCGGTGACGCGGCTGCCGGCGCCGTTGCCTACCACGATTGCCGCCGGGTTGTGTTTCTCAACCAGCGCCGCCAGTGTTGCGGACGATTCCTCCGGCTTGGCGTCTTGCGGGCCGGGATAGATGGACGCGGCTTCGATAAAGTCGCCCTCCGGCCCGATCACGGCTACGCGTACATCGGGCTTGGTAGACGCTTCAACCCCGATCACGGGCACCTTGCCCCCCGCCGGCATCAGCAGCAGGCTGCGCAGGTTCTTGCAGAAAATCTCTATTGCCTCGGCGTCGGCGCGCTCGCTGATCGATGTGATTATCTCGCCGCTTATGGTTTTCCACATCAGGCGGTCGAACGCGGTGGCAACGGCTTTCTCAACTACCTCGCGGCAGCGGAATTCGGGATTGATGATGAACTGCTCGCGCAGCTTCGCCAGCAGCATTTCCCGGTCTAGGTTGATGTCGCACTGCAGCCAGTTTTCCTTCACGCCCCGCCGGATCGCAAGCAGGCGGTGCGATGGGATGCTGTGCACTGGTTCCGAAAAATTGTGGTAGGTGTCGTACTTGCCCGCCTGACCCTGGCGCTCGGGCACGAGTTTCGATTCCAGCTTGCCCATATCCCAGATGAGCTGCCGAATCACGCGGCGCGAGGTCGGGTTCAGGGCGATCCACTCAGACATTATATTGACGGCGCCGTCGAGTGCATCTTCGATGCTGGCAACCTTCAGTTCGGCGTTCAGGTATGGCGTGGCCAATTCCTCGGGCGTGCCTTCCACCTGCTGATCCCACAGCGCCTCGGCCAGCGGCTCGAGGCCGCGTTCCTTGGCGGTGGTCGCTTTTGTGCGGCGCCGCGGCCGGTACGGCAGGTAAAGGTCTTCCAGCTCCCAGCGGTCCAGCGTGTTCTCCACGTTCTCTGCAAGCTCGGGCGTGAGCATGCCGGCGTTTTCCATCGCCTCGAGAACGTGTCGCTTGCGAGCCCACAGCGTGGAGAGATCCCGGTAGTGATCGAGCACGGCGCACACCTGCATTTCGTTCATACCGCCCACGAGATCGGGGCGGTAATGGACGATGAAGGGAACTGACGCCTTGCTCTCATGCAGCTCGATGAGTGCTCGTAAGTGGTCGGGGTTGGCCTTCTTGAACTGTTCTGCGAGTACTGTCACAATCGAGTTGTTGACCATTTGTTCACGCTCACGTAGTGTTTCAGGTCCGAGGTTTTCCATGCGATTCCCGTTGGCCGGGTCGCCGCCGCCAATGGTTGTATAATGAAATTATACACTTAAAGGGTCGGTTTGTCAATCTTAAGGGACACTTTTTTCACGGGTCGTCGGGGGTGTGCCATTTCCGCAGTTTCCTGAATCAAAGCGCGCAAGCGGCTCGGGGGCACCGATGTTCTCACACCAGCGGCCCTTTCGGCTGCAGCAGCACGTCGCGCGGGTTGCCGTCGAAACCCGCGCCACGCAGCAGATCGAGATGCGGGGTGAACTCCCCCACCTGGTACAAGTTATGTGTGTCGCTGCCGAAGGTCAGTTTCACGCCGGCGTCGATGCAGAGCCTGAAGAATTCGGGCGAGGGGTCGTTGCAGTGAAAACTTACCTCCGCCGCGACGTTGTGGAGCTTCAGCAGCTTCACCACGGGCGCGAAGATCCACGGCGGCACCTCGATGCGGTGGCGCTGGAAAACGCGGAACGGGTGCGCAAGCGAGTCGATGCCGCCCTTCACGAACTGCTCGAGCTGGGCCATGAATTCATCAGCCACACGCGCCGGGCTCGGCTCGGGCTTCTGCAGCTCGGGCAGCACGTGCACGGCTCCGAGGACGAACGCGGCACGCGAACGCTCTTGGTTGCGCAGCATCGGCCGCCCACGGAAATCGCAATCGGCCTCGAGCCCTACGCAGCCGGCCGGGCAGCCGGCCTCAGCGGCCGCCGCGAAATACTGATCCATTCGGTTATCGCGCCCCTGCCCATATTCGAGCCCCTCCTTCAGGAACTCGCCGCGCCAGTATGTTTCCTCGTCGAGGTAAAGCTGCCCGGAATGCTCGGTGAAGATGCACGCCTCCAGCCCGAAGTCTTTGGCCAGGGCCATCGCGCGGGGCATGCTGGTGTTTTCGCGGCAGTAGGCAAATTGCGTGTGGACGTGGCAATCTATCAGCCCCAGATTGTCGGGCATGCGCAGGTGGTGGCGCCGCACGTGTAAACTGCCGCCGTCGATGTCGATTTCCAGGAATGAAAACGGCGACTCCGACAACGCCGGCGCCGCAGTCACCTGCACACCGTTGACGCGAACCGGATCGAGCCCCGTGTGGAAATGCCCGCTGATGGCAAGGCCGATACCGTTCCTGTTCATCGCATCGAGCACGGCCTCGGCGTTGGTGTAGCCGTACGGGCAGCTGGCCGTGCCGGGCGGCAGCACCGGCACGTGCTGCAAGGCGATGATCGGGCCCTCGTGGCCCGCGCGGATGCGGTTCATCCGCGCGAGATCGGCATCCGAGCGGCGCGCGTTGAAGTCGGGCTCATCGCAATCCGCAAACCAGACGAATCTGAAGCCGTTGATGTCAACGTGCTCCAGCGGTTTCTCAAAGTGCCTGTAGAACCGCTCGAGAGCGCCGTCGTGGTTGCCGGGAATGACTATGCTTGGCGAGTTCAGCAGGTCGAGCACCGCGCGTACCCGCTGCAGGTGTTGCAATGCGTCGGGCGATGAGGCATCGTCGATCACGTCGCCCGGCACGAGCGTAACGTCCGGCCTGATGTAGCGGTTCAGCCGGTGCACCGTTCGCGTGAGAAGGATTTCAGCGATGTCGCCGCGGCGGCCAAGCGCCGCACCGGAGGAAAGATGAATATCGGAAATGACAGCGATTTTGATTTTCATTCTTGCGCGTTCTTCCTCGTCTCCGGCCATCAGCCAATAGCGATTCGGACGCTGCTGCGGCCCGCGGGCAGCTCGAAAGCCAGCATTCCTGCGTTTGCGGCGGCGCGTGCGGGCTTGCCGCCAACTCTAACGCCGGCCGCGGCCGAGATGTCTCTCCTGTGAAATTGCACGGCTGCGGGCTTTGGGCAAATGGCATCGTATTGCACGCCCGCGGCATCGTGGCGAAACCCGCGGATAGTTACCCCGGGCTCGGCCGTAAACTGCCATTCCTGCTCGCCGGGCGAACCCTCGCACTGCACCCGCGTGCGCCGCCGGCCCGCAGTCGCCTGCATCACGGCGCCCCGGTAGATGAAACCATTCCACGACGCCTCGCGCGCCAGGTGCGGATTGCCGAACCGCACCCCCGGGCGCGTCACCTCCGGGCCAAAGATTTCCTCAAGCCCGCAGAACAGCATCATAGCCGACCACACGTATCTGATCTCGCGGCCCCCCCACGGCGAGATGTATAGGAAGCGATGGTCCACCTTGCCTTCGGGCGGATAGTTTTCGTATGCGTGGAAACAGCGGTTCCAGTATTCCATGAATTGCGCGCGCCTGCGCGTGGAAAACTCGGCGGCCACGTTCCTTGATCGCGAGGTACACGATGTAGGTGCTGGGCTGCGGCGCCTTGCCCCTACAGCTTGATGGCAGCCACACCAAATATGCCCAGTTCGATGCTCTCGCCGGTTTTCGCGCCCGTGATCAGCTCGCGTTTGCCGGCGGGCACTTCCACGGTTTTCTTCTCCTCGGTGTGGTTGATGAGGAACATGATGCGCTTGCCGGCGCCCTCGCGTACGGTCACCTCAACGCCCGCCGGCGGCGAGAGGATCGGCCGCACGCGCGCCGCTTTCAGCACGTCTGCGATCAGCGCGTCGTAAAATGCATCTTCCTTCAGCACCGTGCCAACGTAATAGGCGGTGCCCTTGCCGAAGCTGTTGCGCGTGGCGGCGGCATATTTTTTCATGTGCCACTGCTCGTAGCCCACCAGCACTTCGGCGTTCTTTGCGATAACCCAATCGGCATAGTGCGCGGCGGTGAACCGCCCGGGCAGCTCCTTGCCGGCGGCCGCGTACTGCATGTCGTCGCCGAGAGCTTCGTACTCCTCGATCACTATGCCCAACGCATCGGTGAGCAGGCCGGGCAGCGTGCGGTCGTGGCAGAGGTTCGTGGCGTCTTTCACGCCCGTGCGGCAGTCGGCCAGCAGCACGCCGCCCGCATTCACAAACTCGCCCAGCCTGAGCGCCAGGTCGTCGGGCAGCACGTAGAGATCGGGCGCCAGCACCGCTCGGTAGCCCGCGAGGTCCTGCGTCGGGTGAATCATGTCCACGTTTACGCCCGCGCGAAGAACAGCCCTGTAGTACCGCAAAACGGCCTCCACGTAGCTGTTTCTCGCAAAGCCCGGCTGGATGCGTACCGCCCAAAGGCTGTCGTAATCGAATATCATCGCCACCTTCGGCTTCAGCGTGGTGCCTGCCAGCTCGCGTGCGATAGCGTGATACTCGTGAGCCGTTTGCGCAGCTTCCTTATAGCGGCGAAGCGGCTTGCCGTCATGCCCAAGCAGCCCGTGCCAGTATTGCTCGCGGCCCGCCGTGCAGGTGCGCCAGCGAAACCAGATATTGCCGTCCGCACCGTGCGCGAGCTGCTGATATGCCACCTTGCGAAGCTCGCCCGGACGCGTGTTGCGGCCAAACGAACCCCAGCCGCCCGGCCCGGCCGATTGCTCCATGATCCAGTAATTCTTCCGCTTCACCCCGCGCATCAGGTCCGCCGCGGCCGATGCCTCATACGGCACCGACGGCTTCCCCCACACCGGGTAATTGTCCCAGCTCACGAAGTCCAGGTCCTTCGCCAGATCGTAGTAATTGATGTCGGGATACAGGCCCATCAGGTTGTGGGTAACGAAGTGCCTGGGGCAAAGCTCGCGGATGATCTTCACCTGCTCGCGCTGGAACCGCACGTTCAGCCATGATTGATGGCGCCGCCAGTCCAGGCAAGCACTCGGGTTGTGGCTGCCCTCGTCAACCGGCATCACGATCTCGGCCCATTCGCGCACCACGTGCCCCCAGAAATGCGTGCCCCACGCGCGGTTCAGCTCCTCGATGCTCTTGTACTTGCGGCGCAGCCACTCCTGCCATTCGATCCGGCAGGTGTCGCAGCAGCAGATCGGCCCGCCAAATTCGTTGTCGGTTTGCCAGCCGATCACGTTCTTCGTGGTTGCGAAATGACCTGCCATCGCACGCGTGATCCGCTCCGACAGCAGCCGGTACGTGCCCGACGTGAAGCAGTTGTTCTTGCGCACGCCCCACACTATCCGCGAGCCGTCCTTCTGCATCGCCAGCGTTTCCGGATGCTTGCGCGCGCACCACGCCGGCATCACGGCCGTGGGCGTGCAAAGAATCGCCGACACCCCGTGCTCGCGCAACACTTCCAGGGCGTCATCCAGCCAGCCAAACTCGAACCGCCCTTCTTCCGGCTCCATGAAAGCCCAGGCGAATTCGGCCAGCCGCACAACGTTGAAGCCCGCCCTCTCCATCCAGGCCGCATCCGTCGCCCATCGCGATACCGGCCAATGCTCGGGGTAATAGTCAGCGCCAATGTACATGCTGAATCCTTTCATATCAATGCAGCCGCGGCACAATCACGATTGCCGCGCGTGATGCAAAATATGGGGTGCCGGAGCACAGCCCAGCGTGCAAGAGCCACGCAATTCCAAATCACCCGCTGAGGCAGTTCAATCCAGAGGATTGTACCCGCCATCGTCCACCCGCGGCGGGTCCAGCGTTGGCGGGGTTGGCGGCGTCTCCGTCGGCTCGTCGAAATGCACCAGCGTCTTCTGTACTCGCACGATTTCCTCGGCCGACAGCTTCAGCCGCGCCACCTGCTCCTGATTAGCCGCCAGCTCGAGGAAGAGGGTCGAGTTCTGCGCCTTTGCATTCACGCCGCGGGCGAGCTCGGTGATGGTATCCTCCGCGTTCTCGTTTCGGCCGGATACCAGCATCACGAGCGAAGGCACCGCGGCCGCAAAATCCTTCTTCAGCTTCAGTGCGGTTGCCGCGTCTTTGCATGCAAGCCTGGCAGTTATCCTGCAGGCGTCTTGGCTGCTCTTGGCGCTGATCGTAATGGCCGAAACTCCAGGCGGCGGCACATCGCCGTCCGACGCACCGGGCACGTCAAATGTGAGCCAGAAGGCGTCGTCGCGCAAGTCTTTCACCCGTGCGAGCAGCGGCGCCTCCTCCGGCATCGCCGGAGCCTGCCTCTTAAAGCAGTCGATCACAGCCTTCGCTACCTGCTCGTGCCCGATCACCAGCACCTTGTTGTCCAGCACGCTCACCGTCTCGCCGTGCGGGCTGGTTGCCAGCTTATACTTCTTATACACCTCCGCCTTCTTGCCGCGATCGAGCGCGTTATAGATGACCGACGGCTGGAGGAACTTGCCCGCGACGACCAGCGCGCAGCCCTCTTCGCGCATGATGATTGCAGCCCGAGCCAAATGCTTATGCGGATCAAGCTTTGCCGCTGCCAGCACCCCGCTCAGCTCCTCGCCCAGCAGCTTGTCTAGCAGGCCCGCCTCGGCCAATTGCTCAATATCGATGTAACCCACGCCTATTGCGTTTGCCGGCACCAGCGTCAGCGGGTCCACGGCGGAGATGGATTTCCTCGCCGGCTTTGACGTCTCGGGCGGGGACGTGTCTGCGCTTGGGCCTGCTCCCGCCACCGATGGCGCAGGGGCGTCATCGCCGCTGTTTATAATAATAATGACAATAATAATGGCAGCAAGAATCATCCCCCCGAACAGGACGAACTGCCACCAGCCGCCGCCCGGCGCCGCCGTTTGCGACAGGCCCACATGATGCCCCTCCTCCTGTGCAGATACCACACCGCTCGTCCGCCGGCGCCCCCTTGCCGCACGCTGTGGCGTAGCCTCTGGAATTGTGAATGACGCACCGCACTGGCACCTGGCCTTCTTGCCCGCCAGCTTCTCGGGCACCGTCACCTGCGTTCCGCAACTCTTGCACTCAACGATTATTCTCATGGGTTGTCTCCCCCTTTCGATGGGATAGATCCGCGGCAAATGCAACACTGCGAATTTTAGCAGAAAAGGCCGCCCGCGTCAAGAACCAATGGCCAGAAAAATGGAAAACGCCAACTCAAATCCGCTACAGCAAAAATCACCCACCGCTTCGTTCCCCTTCCTCGCGAAAAGGCTTATCCGACGCCGCTGCACTCCGACACTATCATCTGAAAGGAGGAAACCGCCCCATGCCCGAGCTACGCCAAGACCCCCTCAGCCGCGAATGGATCGTGATCGCAAAGGAACGCGCCAAACGCCCGCACGAAATGAAGAAAAAACGGGAAATCGAGCACCGGCCGCCGCACGACGGCGCATGCCCCTTCTGCGAGGGCAACGAAGGCATGACGCCGCCCGAAAAATTCGCCTTCCGGCAAAACCTGCCAAACACACCAGGCTGGCTCGTACGCGTCGTGCCCAATAAATTCGCCGCACTCGTCCCCCGCGGCGACCTCACCCGCCGCCACCAGGAAGGCTTCTTCCGCAGCACCGACGGCGTCGGCCACCACGAAGTCATCATCGAAACACCCCGCCACGACCTCGATTTCGCCACGATGGACGACGACCAGGTGGAACGCGTGATCTTCGCATACCGCCAGCGCTACCGCGAGCTGCGCCAGGACCCGCGCGTCGAAGATATCATCATCTTCTGCAACCACGGCCTCGCCGCCGGCACTTCCCTCATCCACGGCCACTCGCAACTCATCGCCACACCCGTCGTCCCAAACCTCATCCGCGAACGCCTCGAATCATCCATCAACTACTACGACGACACCGGTCGCCGCCTGCTCAGCGACATCCTCGACAAGGAGCTTGAGGTAGGCTCGCGGATAGCAGACCAGTACGCCGATTTCGTCGCGTTTCATCCGTTCGCACCGCGCCAGCCCTTCGAAACCTGGATAATGTCGCACAAGGCGCAATCCAGCTTCGGCAACATCTCCGACGACGAATGCCGGCAATTTGCACACATCATGAAACGAGCACTCTACCGGCTCTACATCGGCTTGAACGATCCCGACTTCAATTTCGTGATCCACACCGCACCCGTGCGCGACGAAAACCAGCAATACTACGCCTGGCACCTGCAAATCCTGCCGCGTATCAGCACACCCGCCGGCTTCGAGATCGGATCGGGAATGTCGATAAACACATCCCTTCCCGAAGAAACCGCCGAATTCATGCGCTCCATCGAAGTACCCGAAACCGCCGCAGCAACCTGATCCGTCAAATGTAGCACAGCCCCCGTGTCCTCACGGCCGCCCTCGGCTGTGTCTGTATGTGTAGCACAGCCGCCCTCGGCTGTGTCTGTATGTGTAGCACAGCCGCCCTCGGCTGTGTCTGTATGTGTAGCACAGCCGCCCTCGGCTGTGTCTGTATGTTGTAGCACAGCCGCCCTCGGCTGTGTCTGTAT
>Ga0307379_10004451_pt1 | contig 19984 bp, 24 predicted proteins | sample UN2MG_FD_202237 | JGI IMG/M metagenome (GOLD analysis project Ga0307379, IMG submission 202237) | Soil microbial communities from Risofladan, Vaasa, Finland - UN-2 | ecosystem: Environmental > Terrestrial > Soil > Coastal area > Acid sulfate soil | place: Finland: Risofladan, Vaasa | collected... | reverse complement strand
TCTGGGTCTTAGCAGTATTCGATTTCACGACGGTAGAAGTTCCGTACTCTATTCTAACGTAACCCTGCAATGGAGCCGGTCCTGAAGTCGCAAGCTCTATCATACGGCCTTCTAAGGCGAATCCGTTAAAGGAATCTCCAGAAGCTGTGTCGTGTATAACAACCAAATCGTCAGCGGAACCTGCTAACTGAGAATCCACCGATCCACTAGTACCGTCCACCAACGTCCAGCCCGTAGGCACTCCGGTAGCGCCTGCAATTCTAGTTGTTACGTCACCACCAGCGGCTACGGTAAAGATGAAAGTGTTAACCTCGGTAGAGCCCGAAGCTCCCGGACTACCACCAGCGCCAGCGCCCGTAGCTCCTTGGACACCCGTGTCTCCTTGGTCGCCACCACCAGGGCCGGTACTACCAGAAAGTCCAGTTTCACCTTGGAGGCCAGTACCACCCGATAGTCCTAGCCCAGTTTCACCTTGGATACCTGTCGCCCCGATCGGTCCACCAGCAGGCCCAGTTTGTCCTTCGACTCCTGTGTCACCGATTAACCCTTGGGCACCTGTGTCACCCTGTGCGCCTTGGATACCTGTCGCTCCCGTAGGCCCAGCAATACCTGTCGCCCCGATCGGCCCACCAGCAGGTCCAGTTTGTCCTTCGACTCCTGTATCACCCTGTGCGCCTTGGATACCTGTCGCTCCCGTAGATCCAGCGATACCCGCAATACCTGTCGCTCCGGCAGCACCAGCAACGCCTACTCCTGTAGTACCATCGGCTCCGGCAGCACCAGCCGTACCTGTCGCTCCCGTAAGACCCGTTTGGCCCTGTGATCCACCACCAATACCTGTCGTACCTTGGTCTCCGTCGGCTCCTGCCAAACCTGTAGCACCCTGCGCTCCAACCCCTGTCGGTCCACGCAAATTACCTTTGGCTAACCAAGCCCCAGCAACCTTTTCGTAAAAGTCGCCGCTCGCTTCGTCTAAGTAAAAATCACCGTCCACTCCGAGAACACCGGGAGGTGCGCCGACACCTTCGTACCAAACAGTACCTTTAGGCCCTAGGGTTCCGGTGACACCTTGCACGCCTAGACCTGCGACACCTTGAACACCAGTGAGACCTCTTACACCCGTCTGACCTTCGATTCCGGTGATTCCTTGCGCCCCGAGGCCTGTGATTCCTTGAACACCGATCAGACCTGTCACACCTAAAGCACCTTGGGGACCTTGTAGACCTTGTGCCCCGGTGTCGCCTTTAGAACCGGGGACTCCTTGCGTACCAGTCGAGCCTTGGATGCCCGCACCTGTATCACCTTTTACTCCAGTTTGGCCTTCAATTCCCTGGACACCCGTGTTACCCAAAGCTCCGGTCTGCCCCTCAAGGCCTTGGATTCCAGTTTGACCTTCAACACCTTGGACACCCGTGTTACCCAAAACACCGGTCTGCCCTGCAATACCCTGAGTACCTGTTTGGCCTTGGGCTCCGATACCGGTATCACCTCTGATTCCAGTGAAACCTCTGATACCTTGTTGGCCTGTTACACCAATCAAACCATTGAAACCGGTTTGGCCTTTTTCGCCTTGCGGGCCAGTGTCACCTTTATCACCAGTCATACCGGTAGGGCCAGGCAAGCCGGTGGCACCTTTTACACCCGTCGTACCAATTAGACCTTGAGCACCGGTATTTCCTACGATACCTTGTGTTCCTGTGTGTCCTTGCAAGCCGGTGGCACCCGTACCTGCGAAAACCTCACCATCGTCGTAGTAGATTATTCCTTGGGTGCGAAGCTCGCAAAAAGTCTCGATCCCTTGAAAGATGATATCCCTATCGATACGAAGACTACCACGGGGTACTATAGTGATAGCTCGACTAAGACCTGGAATCATCAGGGCTGCGATAGTGATCTTACTATTTGTGAGGTTGGTTATTTTAACCATGAAAGCTGACATCGCTATTCCCCAAGGATAATTTTGTGAAATGTATTTGTTTCTCTATCTTAAGATAAACACGGTCACCCACGGAGAATTTGAAATGGTAATATGTCTTAGAGCCCGCTACGAAAACCGCCCCCTTCACGGAGTCATCCGAGTTTCCTTGTTCTCCGGTAAAAGTCCTGTAGAATACCGAGTGATGTTGTACAGTGAAAAAAAAGGCCATATAGCCTTGCCCAAAGAAAGATACAGCACGATGGCTGAAGCCAAAGGTGCCGCCAGTTTGCAAGGTTTTTCTCTACTACAATGGGACGACACTGAATGTGAGGTTTAGTAAATGCAGCTTATTGTTTCTCGGTTAGCCCACGAACACCACGGACTAACCGTTTCGCTCAAAGACGAAGACAAGATCGACACCATCGCCGTGATCAACGGCAACAAACCCGATTACCACGGCCCGGTGATCCTATTTGGATTAGATCAAGATGTCGTTTACGGGATGTCCCACAGAGAAGTCGTCAGCCGGATCTACGGGGAAGGCCCCCAGATTCTCTTGACCACCAAAGAACTAGCCCACCGGCTATACGAACACGGGATGAAAGCCGCCCTGGGGAAGATCGCCCTAGGCTCCAACACATTCTTGACTTGCTTGGATACCTACTACAAGCAAACCTTAGAGTACGCTCGGCTTAGGGTCGAAACCAATGGGGGTAAAATGGCTTGTAGGTTCTTCATCCCAGGCTACCAACCAATCTTGTTGGCGACAGGAGCTTACCGGGCCAAGGAGAGCATCGAGGTAGTACCGATGGGGACCGAACAACGGATTGATATCGACAAGATCCAAACCGAAGTCACCAAGAAGTTGGTTAGTTACTAATGGACTTTCAAAAGCTACATACCGACCAACAACTCCGAGACCATGTAGTAGAACAGCTATTGTCGGTGGGAGGGGTCCACAAAGGCGAAGACATCGCTATTCTTTGCCCGTTCCACGCCGACACCAAGCCGTCTTTGAACGTTCACGTAGGTCACAAGATCACCCCAGGTAAGTTCAATTGCTTTGCGTGCCCAGCCAAGGGATCGTGGAACAAATTAGCCCGAGCTTTGAACTTAGTAGCGGTGACCACCCCGCACGACACCCAAATAGAGACCCACGCAGTAGTCCTTCAAGAAGACGACGAAGTAGATCCCTTTAAACTTATGTTATCTGCCTTGAAGACCAACGACGCTTATAAGGAATACGAACCTCCGACTTTGTCCGGCTTAGAAACTTTGCCCGATGATTTTTCCTGGCGAGGTTACCCTCGAAAGCTGTACGACAAATTAGATGCGAGTTATTATTGGACCGAACAAACCCAATCTCTTTACTTCCCGCTGAAGGTTAACGGGGTTTACCAAGGCTACACGCTATGTACCGTGGCTTCCGAAGCCGAGAAGTTCAAAAAGTATCTTATACACGCCGAAGCCAAGAGAAATCTTTTCCTCTACGATCACATCACCCCAGGGGAACCCTTAGTGCTGTGCGAAGGACACTTCGATGCTATCCGGTTGATGGGTGAAGGCTTCAACGCTACCGCTATCTTCGGGGTTCAAAATTGGTCGGAGTACAAACGAAACCTAGTGATCTCTAAAAACCCACCCAAAGTTATCATCGCTTTCGACGGCGACCAACCGGGGTACACCGCCTCAGTTGAAATTTTTAATTCCTTTAGAAATGTAGTAGAAGTTGATATCTTCTACCTCCCTTTAAAAGAGGAGAAGCTAGACCCCGGAAACATGCCTGGGGAGTATCTTACACTTTTGAGGGAAAAGACCTATGGTGGAAGTTAACCGAGACATCAAGCCCGGATTCAGGTTCAAAAGCTTTAAGATAGCCAACGGCAGAGTCTTCAAAGATATAACGATCCCTTTGGCCGACCAAGGTATCGTGTCGATCTTAGGGAGGAACGGAGCCGGGAAGTCTACTATATGGAATTTGTTTGAAGCCACGTTATTCGCCAGCACCCCCAACGGCCACAAAAAAGATGATCTGGTGAAAAATATAAGAGATGCTTCGTTCGTGATCGACTTCGACCGATCGGAAGTACCGCACCTCTTGACTTCAGAGCGTAAAAAGAAGAAGTGGGGTTACCGGATCGAGAAAGCAGGGCTCGACCAAACCCCGCATACCTACAACGATGCAGTCAAAGCCGCCGGGTCTATCCTAGGCATCACCCAACCGGAGTTCGAAGGGTCGATCCATTTAACCCAGGGAGCCCAACACATTCTGATTTCGGGTAAACCGGCTAAACGAAAAGAATATATTTCCAATTTCTTCGGGATCGACACGTCTTACGATCTAGTACACCAAGAATCTAAAGCCAAGCTGCAAAATACCAAGGACGAGATCACTAAGCTGTCCGCTCTTTCTCACACCAAAGGGATGTTAGAACAAGAGATAGAACTAGAAAGCTACGAAGATCCCCAGCCGATCGAAGACAAAATCAAACAATTAGATGCGCTTGTAGCTAACACCGTCGGTAGTGTTACAACACTCCAGAGCAAGATAGATACCTACGCTACCTTCTATAAATACCTCGACGACTCCTCGAAGTATTGCGAGCCCATTTCAGATGGTATGATCCTAGAAAAAGAGCTAGCGGCGATAACCGCCAAGCTCTTATCCACCGACAAGATCAAAAAAGAAAACAAAACCGCCCGAGAAGTCAACAAGACTATCGATAGCTTAGAAGCTGAAAATGAAAAGCTCTTACAAGAATACCCCGGCTTGGATGATTTTATGAGCTTTTGCGGGGTGCCGACTTTAGAAGCTGCGGTAGAGCACCAAAAAGAGCTAGCCCGTGCTGAAACCGCCAACGAAACGGTTAGGCCGTTGAGAGAAGAGCTAGCGACTTTGCCGGACCAAAAGGTGTTGCCGATCGAAGCTATCGAAAAAGAAGTCAACAAAGTTTGGATCGACTATCAAACCACCAAGAAAAAGTTAGAGCTTATCCGCAAAGGGGAGTGCGGGGAGTGCGGTTCTAAATTTGAATCCACCCACGAAGCCGAAGTCGAAGCCGAAGTCGAGGAGCTTCAGGAAACCTATCAAATATTAGGTGAAGATCTTGTAGTGGTCAAATATCGAAACGCTAAAGCTCTTAGACGAGCTAATATTCTGAAGACCCTGGAGCCTATCCCAGAGTTCACCGAAGCTGAAGCGTTGATGCTAGCCGACTACAAAACTTTTATACCAGCCAAGCGGAACCTCGAAGAGAACCGAGGTACTCTAAATATCTTACAAAGGGCGGAGCTTCAAGAAGAAGTAGACACCCAGGATCTCAGTAATAAGCGGGAAGCTATCAACGACAAGATAGCCGATGTAAGACTTTGTGCCGATGCTCAACAATTGATGCCTACCAAACCCGAAGAAGAATTAGCCGACCTAGAAGAAAGTTTGAAGGAAGCTAAAGACCGCATAGCCTTGGCTGAAAGCAAAACGGACGAAGCCACCCAAGAACTAGGCCGGGTACGCTCCGTCAACGTCCGAGTCAAACGCCTACAAAACGAGCTAGCCACGATCTCTAAGAAGCTAGCTAAGGTCGAGAAGCTGAAGAAGGATGAGTTCTACTGGGCCAAAATGGTAGACGCCTACGGGCCTCGTGGGCTGCGTGTAAGACAATTAGAAAAGATGATGAATTTAGTTATTAGACGTTTGCCAGTTTACACCAGCATTTTGTTTAACGAGAAAGGGCTGACTTTCAAACATAAATGTGAGGCGAGTTCGGTCGAGATCATAGCTTGCAGGGAAGAAACGAACCCGGTGACGGGGGAGGTCACCACGTTCGAGCATGACATCTCAAGTTTTTCCGGGGGAGAAAAAGGTAAGATGTCCACGGCTTTTGTTTTAACCCTGGCTGATTGTGTGCCGCCTGCCAAGCGGTCTAATATCCTTATCTTAGATGAAGTCGATTCAGCTTTGGATGCCGACGGCCAATTCCGCTTTACGAATGATCTGCTACCTATGCTGAAGAAAAGCTATGAAAGCGTGTTCGTGGTGTCGCACTCACAAGAAATACAACAAGCAGCGGTGTACGATCAGGTCTGGACGCTGAAGAAGGTCAATCATTGGTCGGAAGTCGAGAAGGCTTAATCCAAACAGTCAGCTTTTTCTTCCCAAAATTTCATGTCTAGTGCGCCTAATTCCACTACGGAAAGCTCTTTGTCGGTGTAAAAATAGGGTTGGCCGCAAAGCAAGCAACTCATATTGTAGGGCTCTAATAACATCGTTTTTGCTGACCTTGTCATTTTGACAATCCCACCAGCGCAATAATTACACGGGCCTTTGTGACCCTTGAAGTTCAGGCCTTTACCTTTAAAAGTTCAGAACACGAACTCATTTAAGGGAGAACAATATGGGCAAGATCAACGACGTGAACGACGTGAACCTCGGGGAATATTACGAAGCAATCTTTAATCTGAGGCATTGTGATAATTGTGAAGACACCGGGTGGTTAGACGAAACGCCTTGTGGACTTTGTGATATGCAAAAATTGCTTCAGTGCGAAGCAGAATATTTGACGGAACCCGGAGTCGAAGAATAGAGATTTTGATCAATGCCATAGGTGGGTTTCAGATGGTTTCGGTTGATTCGGTTCCGGGTCAGGTCGTTTTTTCACCACCACCGGAATCGAGTTTTTACCGAACTCCAGTGTTGACGTCACCGCTTTGAATCCAACCGCTGCAACAATCCACTTTTGGCCTTCAAACTGGATAACATCGCCCATTGAAACGCTAGGGTGGTCCAACGGCTGAACTTCGTTTTGGCCGTGCATATAGATGAGTTCTAGGGTGGCTTCGCCTTCGGGAAGGGTGACTTCTCGGATTTCGTCCTTGTCACCGAAGGCCAGCATTTCTACTTTGTAAGACATAATTACTTGCTCCTTGTGTGAGCACAACGCCCGAACATATGAACTTTGTCAGCTTGGTGGTCAAAGTTTTTGCCAGCTTTGTCTAAGGGGGTGGACTCCATATCTTCCCTGGTGCGAACATCGTAGAAGTTAGGGCCTTTGAAAGGGTTGTAAGAGGCGATATGATCGAAGCTGCCTTTGACCGAACAAGGCACCTGAGAAAATCCTACTAGGTCACCTTCTACCCAGGCGTGAACATATTTTTTATCTTCGTTGACAACCGATAGGCGAATAGCCTCAGAGACGTGTATGACACAATTTTCTAGCTCGACGTAGTAAGCGTGTAAGATAACTTTGCCGTTGCTCAACTTGACAGAAAAAACAGCGTGGGTATCACCCTTCTTGGTGCGGGTAGTATTGACGTAAACCCGAACCCTGGGGCGTGACGCTAGAAGCTCGTCGCTGATATCATTCTTGAGATTGGGGGAGATTTTTTGCTCTAAATGTTCTAAGACAAGTAGGTCTTTCTTAGGACGTTTCTGGTTCATTTCCTCTAAGTCCTTGGCTTTTAAAGCATTCATCTCTTTTTCCCCCTTTTGACTTTCAAAAGTCTTGCGACTTACCTACTACTTATCGTCAAAAACTCCAAAAGCTTTAGCTTTTTATTTACACGAACGAAAACAGGAGCTTAGAGCCCCTGTAGTCGATAGTAAAGATGTAAGAGATTTTAGGAGGTTAGGTTGGCTTGGCGCTCTAAGTCACTGACTTTATCCCAAACGGCTTGCATACCGCTTTCGTTATAGATCGCTTTCAGCGCAGAATGTTGTAATCCAAAGACTTTTTGGAAGTGTGGCATTTCTTTGAAGGTCCGCCACCGGGCTCCCCACTCGAAGCCGTACTCTTCAAAGATCTCCCCGGCTCTTTGGTAGTCGCTGCGCTTATCACCCTCTATAACCTCCGTGTTGTAGTCGCCTTCCCACGACCACTGGATACCGTCTCGGTCGTCGCCGTCGAATACGAGGTCGAAAGCCAAGCCGTAGTTATGAAAGGACTGGAAAGGTCGGGCGTTGGTGACCTTACGCCCTGGGGTGTTGCGGCCCTTATCGAATAGCTTTTGTTGCCTAGCCGGGGTGCGATAGCTTTCAAAGACATAGATCATCAACCCTTCTTGGTGGCAATGCTCTAGGGCTGCCGTAACGCCGATCCGTAAAGCCGGGTGTAAGTAATCTAGCTCCTCGCACCGCCTTCCAGTAGTCGGGAACAAAGGGACAGTGTCGAGCTTTGGCTTAGGTTTTTCGACCACCGGCACCGGCTTCTCGACCACCGGCTTCTCGACCACCGGTTTAGCCTTCCTCTTCTTCTTACGCTTCTTGACCTTTTCATCGAAAAGATTACCCCACCACTTATTCCAACTCATTCACACCTCCCTATCTACGATTTTCTTGGATCGATACTTGGTGGTCATTTTATCCGCCCCGAAGGCCAAAGCGTTCAAGAGATGTTTGCAGGCTCGGGGAGCTTTAGAGGGGTTGGTGATGTTGGGGTCTTTACCGTTAGACCACCGGACGCTGGAAGATTCATCGGACCAAAGAGCTACTTCACAATTGTAGAGAAAATATTCACAAGTGCAAGTTACCCAAACACGAGCACCTTTCCCCCTACCGTAGTAGTCTATTTCTAAGTATTGGGGTCTGCCGCTACCCGCCGCCCGATCCGTAGCCCTGGCTTTAATGGTTTTGACCTTACGGCCTTCGGTGTCTTTCCATTCTTTGATGCTGGTATAGAACACGACAACATTGCCTTTGTTCTTCCAAACCTGGGGGTGGGTCTTCTTTGTAGCGTCGATAATACTTTTAACTGTATACATGAATCAAATCCTGTTAGGGTGAAACCTATTTCCCTACATTATAATTTAATGGAGTTCGCCTGTGGAATCTTTCGGCACGCTGAAAATATTGAAACTCTCGGATCTCACAGAAATAAAAATAGAACCCAAACCTGTCGAGCCCCCTAAGAAGTTAAAGCCAGGACCAAAAAAGAAAAAGATAATTAAATCTAAAAACAATGTAGTAGAGATAAAACCTTTGACCCGTAAACGAAGGAAAAAATCTACTGGTGATGATTATTTTTCCGAAGATGAATTGTTGTACATGAACAACTCAAACTCATCCGAGGAAGAAGCTTTGCCTGATATGGGTAACCGAGGCCAAAACGCCGACGAGGAAGTCGCTTTGTTCAACGGTGTTAACGGCGTGGATGAAGTCCTCTACGACGGGGTGGAGTACCAAGAAGACCTCGATAACTTACACCCGGCTGAAGTAGCGGCCCGGTATCAAGCCACTCAAAAAGGGCCGATCGGCGGCTCTGACGAGCAAATTCTCAAAGACCTTCGCAAGCTAGTCTTTTCGGTGCCGTTACTCCCTCAAGACGAAGTCTCTAAGCACTTCAACCAAATAGATTTGTGCGTTTTCCCTACGGTGTATTCGATATTAGACACCAGCATGATCTATTTTGAAGAGGTGATGCAGGTAGTGATAAAGGTAGCGGCTGGGAATACCTACGGGAAGAATATCTATGAAAAGGGTAATCCCGACGACGAAACCGAAACGTCCCGCCGCACCGACCTACGGGGTACTTACAAGCCCCACGAGATCCGCTTCTTAAAAAACTCTTACAACCTCTTCCGACTCTTCGCCCACAATACAGTCAAAGATGAAAATCCTGAATATGAAGGTTCTTTGCCTGTAACCATCCAGCAAGCTATGACGGAATCGGCTTTTATCCGTGGGGTGTACGAAGACATCCTTAGTGATTTTGTCAACTACACTAAACAATACGATGAGCTTCATTGGTTGGCTTTGGAAGCGAAGCTCCGAGACGACCACGACGAATACCACCGGTTGACCGACATCATGATTCTTATCGACAAAAAGTTGAAGTTGAACAAGTCAGCTTATTATATGTCGAGAGAAGCTAGAAGAATCTACTACAAGTACATGGAATTGAGAGCGGCGATCATCACGCCTTATTTGCGATCCGTTTATTCCACAGCCAAGAAGACCGCTAGAAATTCCCATCAAATGTTAGACAACTTTCAAAACGGCTCTATAGGTTTGATGCGGGCGGTGTCGTGTTATTCCGTGAAAAGGCTAGCTAGCTTTGCTTCCGTGGCTAAATGGTGGATCAAGCAGATGATGCTGCTTTCTATCAAGGAAGATGCGAACTTCGTTAAGCTGCCGGTTTCTACTTGGCAAGCCTACACCCAACTAGAAAAAGCTAAGGCGAAGGTCGGGGCGGACGACAACCTCGAAGAAATCGCCAAAGAAGCTAAGATGCCTTTGAAGAAAGCCAAGGCCGTCTACTACACCGTTAAGATCTCCCAAGTATATTCTTTGAACCGCACTTATGACTCCGAAGAAAAGTTGACGTTAGAAGATATAATGACTAACGAAGATAGGTTAGGCGGGGAGATCGACCCGTTCACCGATCTTCTCAGAGATTATTGTTTGGATTCGTATCTTACAGAAAAAGAATTGAAGATTATGGCTCTAAGACACGGGATGGTGGATCTTATCAACGACAAAGAGCCTACGATGGAAAAAAAGATTCAAGAGACGATGATTCAAAACCTGGCTACTTTGGGCTATAATTTCCGATACGGATAAATATTTTTATCCGATTCCGCCTTGTACCCCCGGCTCCCCTTTAAAAGTTATTTGTGAGACGAACGTCAACGTCACACGTAACTTTTTTACACAGGAGTAAACAATGACGCCACAACCGCTACCACAACAAATGATAGGCTTCTCGGGGGGCACCACACGAAAGAAACGTTGGGACGAGGAAGTTCCTTGGTTGGAATTCGCTGACGGTAAGTGGATGAACCTAAGATTCTTCGGTAACAGCACATCGATACTGACTATGGTGGCGACCCACTGGCTAGAAACACTCAAGGGTAAAAGATTCCCTATGCTGTGTTTGAACTATGACTCTACCGAAAGTGCCTTTACCAAAACGGGCTGCCCTGTTTGTGATGAGTTCGACACTAGGAATAGCGAAGTTCAAGGCATCAAGGACATCTCGGCTAGGTTCTCCGGCTACACCCACGCTATCGATCGTGACATCCAAGAAGCGGGCGGCGTTGGCGCTGACTGGAAAGCTTGGCGACCGGTTCGGCTACCTATCTCAGTCATCATAGCTTTGCAAAACCTCAAAGGCCGTAACGTCCATACCATCAACGGTAAGAAGTACGAAGCCGACGTAGCCGACCCTTACTACGGGCGAGACGTAGCGATCAAGTACGATCCCTATGCCGCTAACCCGCAAGCTAAGTATACTACAGATAAAGGTGATCACACGCCTTTGTCCGACGAAGAAGCGGCTTACATCCCAGGTTTGTACGACTTTCTATCGATGATTGAGTACCCGACGGAATCTGAAGTCAAAAAAGCTTTGCAACAAAACGGCTACTACCAAATGTTGAACGGTGAAGAACCTACTACACAAACAGTAGTCGGCGGCGTACCTACGGTTGACTTGGCTCCGCAAGCACCACAACCACCGTCGGCTCCAGTGGTCCAAAATGTAGCCCCAGCACCTTTGCCTGTGGGTGGGATGAGTAGCGTACAGGCTGAGCCGGAAGCCCATGCTCAAGCACAAGCGCAACAAGCACAAGCGTTTAGGGATGAAGATATTCCTTTTGCGCCGATTGATAGCAAAAAAAAAAGATAGAACCCGAGACGAAAGAGACTAAGAAATATCGTCATAAGCAATCACCGGACGGGGTTACAGCGGTAGAGTTTCAGACTATTATAGAAGGCTATAGTGTCAAATTGAAACGTGCCCAACCCCTGAAGGCTTGCGAAGATGGCGACTTGACCGGCTTGTTGGTTATGAAGTGCTACGCCGACTATCGGGGCGATATGAATTGTGTTCGTTGTCCTGTGCGGGGCTATTGTTTACACACTTGAAAAGAGCCTAACATGGACGTATCGATCGGTTTTGATGAATTTATGAAGCTTAAAGCGGGTAAAGGTCTCAGGATCTTTATCTTCCTCGAAGGCAACGAGAGTTCCCATTTAGATAGTGAATCGTCTTGGGTTCGCTACTTCAATGTTCAAATCCGGTTGGTGCGGTTGAACCTCGATGAGTTCAAAATGTTGGACATCGGGGTGCATCCCAAAATTATCTTCTTCCGTGACGGTCGTGAGTTCAAAGAACTTAACGGCATCCCCTCCGTTACGAAATTTCGGAGTATCTTACAAAAACTCTAAGGAGAAATTTGATGACTATGAATTCGCCTGACTTAGCCGAAGCTCTGGATATTCACGCCATAATGGCCAAAGCGACTGCCAAAGCTCAAACCAAAGCCAATTTGACTCCCGTTTTCTTAAAGCGGGACTCTTTCGCCGCCACCGCTACTTCCACCAGTTCACTTTGTATCGATAAGATCACGGGCGGGGGTATCCCACCTTCAAGGATCGTAGGTATTTCAGGCCCAGAAAGATCTGGCAAGTCTCTTTTGACCACCGAGATCTTAAAGAATCAAGTCGAAGCGAAGCGTTATTGTACCTATTTCGATGCTGAAGGCGCTTCCGATCCGGCTTTTTTGCGGAACCGGGGTATCGTCTTCGAAGATTACATCGGTAAAAGAACCGAAAAAAACAATCTACGGGCGGGTGAGCGGTGCTACCTCAACCTTTACCAGCCTTCTACGGGCACCGAGATGTTAAATTACATCGATTCGGTGGCTAAGATGTTGCCGGAAAATCGAAACCCTACGTCCCCGGCGATGGTCTTTATGCTGGATTCTGTAGTAGCTTTGATTCCTGAAGCTATTTTGGATGATGTCAACAAAGCTCCGCTAGCCGCCCACGCTAGGATGTATTCTAATATGATGCCGGTGGTCAACACCCACCTAGCGAGAACGGGTTGTACCTTCTTGTACACCAACCAGCTAAGAGAAAAGCCTGGGGTCACCCACGGGTCGCCGAGCTACGAGCCTTGCGGAGAAGCTCTCAAGTTCTTTTCTTCTATGCGCCTTCAACTCTCAGCCACCAAACCTAAGATCCACGGCAAAGTCGATCACCCTTTTGTCAACGGCTTTATCAAAGGTGGTGAGTGGAAAGCTGGCGGGGTGTGGCAAGAACCGCACTACAACAAGGCCGGGCAGCAATCAGGTTACGACAAGTACGTCCACACAGCGGTTCGCACGGTGAAGAACAAAGTTTTCACCCCATACCAAGTTTGTTGGATGCGGATTCAATTCGAAGAGGGTGGGAGTATGGGCAGGGGGTTAGACCCGGTGTTCGATATCTTTAGCTTCCTTTTGGAAAACGATTACATCGAAAAGGCTTCTCTTACACCCGAAGAGAAAGAAGCCAAGATCAAAGTCGCTATCGTCAAAGACAAATACGCTATCACCCCTGGGACTAACGTCAACCTAGTAAAGCTATTCGATATGCCTGAAAGGTTTGACTATCTGGAATTGAAAGCCTGGATCGCTACGCATGAAGATTTGGTGAAGAGGATGCGGAAGAAGATGATCGTGTCGGGATTAGTTTATAACAGGGACGAAGAGTAAGACAATCCGGGGAGCTAATTTAGGTTCCCCCTTTAACAAAGGGGGCGGAACATTTGCAAGAACCAAAGTTAACTATCACCCGTGACGACGTAGCTAAGATCAAGGACGCAGCTTTCAATCACATTCACGATACCGTACCTAGGAATTTAGACGACACCGAATTACAGATTCTTTTAATTTGCAAAGGGGTGTTGTTTTTTCTAGGATACAAAGGCATCGATCTTCCAGTTGAAATTGATTATGAATGGGATAGGCATAATATCTCTAGGAAATAACACGAGGTGAATCTGTGGAACTCAAAATCGCCGCTAATGACATGCTCACTATACTCATCGACTCCGGCATCGATGAGACCGACGCTAAGGCTATAATTTTCGACATCATTCAACTCCAAGGGGTAGAACCCCCGGAGCGTAAAAAGTTGATCGAAGTCCGCAGGGAACGAGAAAAAGTTAAGCAGCAACCTACTAAGACCTTTAAAAGTAAAGAGTACGAAGAAGAAGACGAAGAGGAATCTTCTAAGCCAACGCCCAAGGCACGCCGAGGGAAGCGGGTGAACTTTTCAACCTTCGGAGGTACTTCTGTACCTATAAAATAAGGGACATAGTATGGATGCTCAAGCGACTTCGGCAACGATCCTAAAGAAGTTTGTAGAAGAATTTGATGTCAACACGCCGGTACCTAATCAAGAGTACCTAGAATCGCAGCTAAATCGTTTACAACGAATGGCGATGATCTATAAGACACAATCGTCAGACACTAAGCTCTCGGGTCGGCAACGAGCCCGAGCTAGGGATTTAGAGCAAGCGACCAACGGGATGCTCAATGGAATCAAGTTCTCTATCAGCTTTTGGCTGCACAAAGACACCGACCTTATGGAACTAGAACAGGTCACCGCCGAACCCGGCTTGCAAAAAGCTGAGAAAAAAGACAAAGATAAAATTCTAAATTGAGGTAGTGATGTCGAAGTTCATCCAAACCAGCGACATCCACGTTGGGGAGTGTCGTTCGCTCGACGGCTACCTCGAACGGCATCGAGGTGTCTTACAACAAATTACAGATATAGCAGTGGAATCTCGATTGCCGTTGATTATCCCTGGCGATATATTCCACACCAAGACTACTACACACCTTGAAAGATTTATGGTGGACGAGTGGTTCGGTGAGTTAGAGCGCAATAAGGTCCCTACGATCATCACCGCAGGCAACCACGATCATCTTTGGGGTGAGGTCACCCAGCTAGACGGGTACGCTAAGCTGCCGTTCAAGTACGTTCAAATCGTAACTTGGAAGCCTAAAACTCTGGTGATAGGTGATGTCGGTTATATTTGTTTGTCGTGGCGCAATTTCAAAACCAAAGAAATCCACGACATCGTGATGAAAAACCTGCCGCTTATCCAAGATTCCAAATACAAAGTAGTTCTCTTACACGAGTGTATCAGCGGGGTGAAGCTCGACAACGGGTACGTGATGCCTACCGGCACCGCTTGCCCTAAGATACCTCAGATAACTTATTGGGCTGTGGGCGACATCCACAACCACCAACGAACTAATTTAGCGAACGGGTGGTACGCTGGAGCCCCGGCACAATTCAAATTTGATGACAAAGAACCGAAAGGTGTTATCATCGTAGACCTGGCTCACCCTTCCAGGGAGCCTGATTTCGTGCCGCTAGTTTCAAAACCGCTAAGGACGGTGACTTCCGTAGCGGAGATCACGGATGATGCCTACTACAAAATCAAAGGGGATCTTGAAGAAGTGATCAAAGCGAACCGAGAAAGTAAAGTAGTTAAGTCGGAATTTGTCAATACCCAAGAAGATGTCTTAGAGTATGAAAAAATAGGTATCATAGACGGCTTACCAGAATTCCTAGCGGAAAAAGGCTTGGAAGCGGAAGACCAAAAGAAAGCCGTGAAGTGGGTCCAAAGTGTAGTAGGGGGTAGTTGATGAAGACTTTCGGGATAGCTTACCATTCACCTTTGGATCTTCTTACTTTGGTTCCAAACAAAACTAGAGTAACCTTGCAGGCTCAAGACCAAGCCGATGTATTCTTTTCGCAAGACGCCGCTCAAGAGAGCGAATCACCAGTACAAATTGTTTTCGCTAGCCCAAGGTTATTAGTCAGTAAGGGTATAGAGATTATCGATCAAGGAAATCGTGGGCAAATTTTGAACTTGAATAAATTGGATTGGAAAAAGATCCTAACTAAGGGGTAGGTATGAACGACGGATTTCCTCCAGGATTTGGTTATAAACCAGCTAAGGACAGACCAGGGTACGTTTCAGAGCAAGACAAAAGAAATGAAAAGCACCAAAGGTCTTTGAACGACTTGCAACAACAAATACCCGCCGCCGCTAAAGGCGAGCCGCTAAAATACGACGAATACGGTATTGCCCAGGTAGACCCAGCGTCACAAATCAATCAAGCTATGGGTAACGTACCACAGCAAGGCCAACCACAGCAAGGCCAACCACAGCAAGGCCAGCCACAGCAATTCCAAAGCCAGAATGATTTCATGGGCGGCGGCCAACCACAGCAAGCGCAGCAACCGCAAGCGCAGCAACCCCAGGGGATGCCGGAGCAATACGCTCAAACCTTAGCCGATCAAGCGAAGGTCAACCAAGCACGGCAACAACAGATCCCTCCGGCTAAGCGGTCGCAACACCCGGTGATTAAGAAGTTGTTAGATCGTTTTGGTTTAAAGCAAGTCAAACGTCATAACATCACGATCTACGGCGATGAAAAGAATGATGATACTGTGTACACGATGTCTTTGTTGCCAGAAGATCTGAACACTTGGTCTCTAACCACCACCCAAAAGAAGTTGGTTGAGATCGGCCAAGAAGCTATCGGGGTTTACTTCGAGCATCTTATTTGTTGTGCTTCAGTAGTAGCTATCGATAACGAACCGATTTGGAGAATCTTCGAGATCAAACCAGAAGTTTGGGAAGCCGAACAACTTATCGAAGACCACTTTGACATCCCGCTCCGTATCCGTAAGGTCTGTGGGGAACTTCTAGCCGATCTGCTTTGGTCGGAAACCAGACCGATCACCGAAAAACTCACCGACTTCTACCGGGAAGTTGTCTTAGACGGCAAAAAGATCACCTCTTCTTTCGATATCGAAACCGAAGAGAAAGTTAGATACGTTTGCGTAAGAGACGAGTGTAGTATAGTCGAGTTCTTAAAGCCTGAAGAAGACGAGAACGGCCAAGTTAAGCCTTATTATTGCCGAACTTGTGCGGCGAACTTGGTGCAAACCACCGATCTAAAGGAAGACCGCTCAGTCCCTTTGGGCTAAAAGTCACGGAAGGAGACCCAAACTTAAGTCTACGTGGCTTCGTCATGGTTAGGGGAGGGTACACCCCAGACGAAATAAGCAAGATGTCAACTTTGGATATCTTGTTTATCAACCATTATCAAGAATTGCTAGAGACCGAACAACAAAAGTTTTGGACAGACACGTTGGGGGTTATTTGGGAAGCCGAAGAATTTAACAAACCACAAGTCGTGAACAACACCAACACCGGTAAACCAGATAGGATCTTTATTCCTTTGTCGATGGCTGTGAACCCTGAGATCATCACCACGATAAAAGAAAACTTAGGCCTAACCAAAGACGGCAAAAAAGCTAGAACTTTTGTGGGTGGTGGGGATTACGTTCCTAAAGACGGAGAACAAATCACCTCGATGGGTGACTTGTCCAAAGGCGACTTTAAGAAAATGATGGGCGTGCGGTAAGGCTATATTCTTCTAGTGTGTAATCTTTGAATATTATCTAGCAGAGACCCAAGGTCGTGGGCGATATCTTGAAGCCTTGAACCTAAGTCGGCAGCTTCATCAACGGTGGAGCCGCCACGTTCGTCTAGTATGTCCATTAAATCAACACCACCTTGGCGCACGACCTTTTCTAAAGCTTCTAGTGTCTTGTTATACCCCACTGCCGAGTTATACGACATGACGGCTTTATCCAAAGGGTTATTACTGGCTATCGTCAAAGCTTTTCGGATATCTTCTCGGCGGATAAAGGATCGGCCTTGATGGTTGCGATAGGTTTTGATACCCGCAGCCGCTAGGTGGACCCTTAGTTGACCTTTCAAAGCCGCTGATACTGGGTAGTAGCCTTTCTTTTCCTTAGCCGCTGCCCGCTTTTTAGCTTCTTGAATCGATTTCATCTGGCTTTGGCCTTGAGTACCGATCCGGCCCCACCGGAGCATCGCCGTACCATCACCTTGGTCGGTGTATTCCCAAAACTTATTCGACGTACCCTCGGAAAATTCCAACCGAACCACGTCACCGTCTTCGACCCCTTTGCCTTCCTTGGCTGGGTTCGCCTTTTTGCCTGGAGGTGGCCACGTAGAATACCGCCGCTCGGTGATAAAATGGCCTTGGTCTTTAGCGCTTTTGCTCGCTTTAGCAGCCTGGAAATTAGGCTTGCCGGAATTCTCCCAACAATACGTATGATACATCTTGATAGGGTATTCTTTGCTCTTCATATTTTTCTGGGAGTCCCACCACGTCTCGTGAAGCTTATCGTAATCTTTAGGCTTCAAACCTTTAGGCTTGCCGTGTACGGCTAAGGCGTAAAAGTTGACATCATCAATATTACCGTAACCGTCGTGGGAACCTTGGACCACTCCGCCAGGCAAAACCAACGTAGCTTCGCTCCAACCTTCATCAAGATCAGCACTCAGACCAGTCAAGCCATCGTGTAGTATAGACTTATTGCAGACAGGACATTCAAAACTTGACAATCCCACGGAGTTCTCCCTTGGTATAAGATAGTTTGGTACTGACAAGATAACCGTTATCTTTAGAACACGGAGGGACTTATGCGAAATGTTTTGCTTAAAGCGTTGAAATCCATAGCTTCGATAGATGATTGGTCTGGGCGGTGGGTTCACTATTCCAAAACCCCGTACCTTAAAATAAACCCAAAACCATTTCATCGAGATCCTACGGGTATCTATCTTTTTCCTGAAGAATTTGTGCCAGAAGGTCACCTATGGGAAACCTTCCCCTATAAATTTGTAGTAGAGCTTCCTAAAGACGCCAAAGTCTTAGACCTAGCCAAAGTATCCAGAGAAGAGATGACTGATATCGTGAAGCATTGCTTCGGGTACATAGGCCGTGACATCACCCAAGAAGAACTAGACAAGCTGGAAAAGCATAAGGACTATCAAGACTACGGTTGGGAAATCATGACTAACTCCGATTTCATGTATGCCAAAAGTAAGTGGAACAAAGCTTTCAGGGATCTGGGTTATGATGCGATCTTCGATGATCTCAGAGCTATCCATACCAGCGAAATCCAATTGCTTATACTACATCCTAACAAGCTGAAGATTGTTGATATGGTTCGCAAGTCCGGCAGCGGCTTCAACGAGCTTAAGAAGGTCACCGACGATCTAGCCGAGAGATTCAAAGAGTACGGTGAAGTCACGGTGGAAGAGCCTAAAAAGCGCCCGGAAGGTTCTTGGACCCGTAATAAAGTTCTCAATAGTAGGATCACGATCGAAAACGGTGAGCGTTCCGCTGATATCAAGATCCAACCGAACGACGACCTTACCGCTATAAACATCCACTTGAGCCGCTCCCGCCCGAGATTAGGCCACGGGATTGGGTTTGATTATGTATTCAAAAAGAAAGATTATGATAGGATGGACGGATTCTCCAAAGCGTTAGACAAAATCTTCAATGGCCCTCACGAATACGAGGTAGGTAAAGAATGAAAGCTCAAAATTAAGAGGACTTATTATGGCCTTAGATCTGATAGCCGTTTTACAGGTAATAGCAGATAACAAAACTTATTATCACATCACCGAAGATGTGAATGTTCCAGCAATAATGCGTGAAGGGTTAAAGCCTCAAACAGGGCCTCGTTCTATTAAAATGGAAGACGACGACCGGGTCTTTTTATTCACTAGTGAAGAAAATTACGATAATGCTTTGAGCAGTTGGTTCGGTGAAGAATGGGAAGACATAGCCGAGGAGCGGGGAGTGGACCTAGAAGATATTAATCTCACTGTTTTAAAAGTGAAGTTACCCTCAGATTTTCCTTTGGACGATGATCACGACGACCAGGGTAATGAATTCTTTGAAGCCTCGACCAAAAAGATAATCCCACCTAAATACATATCCATTCACAAGGAAAATCAATAAATACGAGGTAGGTAAAGAATGAAAGCTCTAGTCACTGGCGGTTGCGGTTTCATCGGTTCACATCTAGTTCAAAAGCTTTTGGCTATGAAGTGCGAGGTCTTCAACATAGACAAGCTCACCTACGCCGCCAACCCTGAATTCCTCCGTGAATCCGCTAGCAACCTCTTATACAAGTTCTCCAACGTAGACATCACCGACAAAGACGGCGTACAGCGAGCGATCGACTACGCTAAGCCGGATGTAGTATTCCACTTAGCCGCTGAATCACACGTAGACAACTCGATCGCCAACGCCGACGACTTCGTCAACACGAATGTAGTAGGCACCTACAATCTTTTAGAAGCTGTGAAAGAGAGAGACATCCGCTTCATCCACGTATCCACCGACGAGGTCTACGGGTCTATCCGTGAAGGGTCTTTCACCGAAGACACC
>Ga0307379_10004450_pt1 | contig 19984 bp, 14 predicted proteins | sample UN2MG_FD_202237 | JGI IMG/M metagenome (GOLD analysis project Ga0307379, IMG submission 202237) | Soil microbial communities from Risofladan, Vaasa, Finland - UN-2 | ecosystem: Environmental > Terrestrial > Soil > Coastal area > Acid sulfate soil | place: Finland: Risofladan, Vaasa | collected... | reverse complement strand
TACGAGGTGCGCTCAGATAGGCGCCTTTTGAATCTTTGGTCAAACCGGAACGGCTGCTGCGTTTAGCTGTTTGCTGATGGCCTTGCGGTAGCCGGTGATGGTGATGCTTTGGTCAGGCCGGACTTCGACGATAGCGTAAGAATTGTTTTCTTCGCCGGGACCTTCCACCATTGCCTTTAATGTGTAGTAGTGAATTCCCTCTATCCGACTGTAGCTTCCAGAGTGATGATGGCCCTGGAAGACGGCCGAGACCTTGCCCGACTGCTCAAGAGTCTGCCGGATGTCCGCGGCATTTTTGACATACACCGAGCCGGAGCCGTCAAGAAGTTGATGAATGAAGACAATAGCGGATCCACGTGTTGCAGCAAGATTCTGCTCGAGCCAGTTTAGCTCCGCGGGCGGGATGTTCGCGTCGGTCCAATCAAAGTTGCCGTGGTCGTAGCCAGTGCCGTCGGCACTGTAGTTGGCATCGAGAATTACAAAGTGCACGCCGTTGAAATCGAACGAATAATGGCTTTTTGCCGGGTCTATGTGAGTGTTTTCTATATTAGTTAGAAATTGTTCTTTTGAGATACTGTCTTCATCGTGATTGCCGAGGACGTGGTATGTTGGGCCGTTGAACTTTTGGAATACTTTCTCGACGGCCCGGAGGTTCTTAATGGTTCTTTGTTCGACGGGAGGATTGTTCTGGTCCTTGAAATCTCCGAGTTCGATGAGAAAATCAACTTTTTGCGTGTTCATCAATTCCACGCACTCGGTTAGCTTATCAAGCGAGTGTCGGTAGTATCGTGAGCCGATAGTATCGGCGTCGGCGTAGTGGCTGTCGGTAACTATGCCAAATCGTGCGGTGCCTCGCCTCCGGCCGAGTGTGGTCTGCAGAGTACAGGAAAGCGGTGCGACGGCCAGGCCGGTGAGAGAAGCCACAGATGCCTTCAAAAAAACCCGGCGGGTGACTACCCAATTGTGATTGCCCCGCCTGGCAGAGCGAGATTGATGGTTGCGGTACCTGGTGCCCATCGCGTAATCCTTTTCCCAAAAAGTATATTTTGGATTCCAATAACGGAATCAAAGGCTGGCAATTGGGTAGGGGCGGTTCGCGAACGGCCCCCTACTTTGATTTTGTGACAATATGCCTTATCATCTCGCTCCATTTTATACGGGGATACGCAGGGCTTTATATGTATTGCGCATCCCCCAACACGCACCACGAGATTAAACGTCGAGATTTTGGACTTCGAGGGCGTGGTCGCGGATGAAGGTCCGGCGGGCCTGGACATCGTTGCCCATCAATATACTAAAGAGTCTGTCAGCCTCGCCCGCGTCGTCGAGCGCCACTTTCAGCAAAGTCCTTGTCTGCGGATTCATAGTCGTCTCCCACAACTGCTCGGCGTTCATCTCACCCAGCCCCTTGAAGCGTTTTATCTCAATTCCTTTGCCGCCAATTTGTCTTACGCTCGCGCAGATATCGCCGAGCGAGGCGACGTCGTATGTGTCCGGGCCATTGATGAGCTGGAACTTGGTCGGAAGCGCTTCGCCGGAGACGCTCCTTGTGGTTTTTAAGAGAAAATCTTTTAAGTTCAGCCTGAACTCACTTTTGAGCGTTTCGTTTATCTGATTAATCCGCGCTACCTCGTGAAGCTCCTCGGCAACAATTAGTTCTTCTTCCTCGACCAAAGCCGTATCCTTGACACGCTCTTTGAGCTCACCGACCCGCTTTTCGTATTCGCCAATTTCGTAGTAAATCTCCTCCCGGCCTTCAGCACAGATGCGAAAGCGTGGAAGCTGCTTGCCATCATAATAGGTCTGCATGAAATCAGCAAAGTTGATTCCGCGTCTTTTCAAAACTGCTATGATGCGTTCGGCCTCGGCGAGGAGCTTTACAAGCGCCGAGAGATCCTTGTCCCCCAGTTCCCGCGCCGGTAAGCTCGCCCGTGTAGAGGCGGACTTTTTGTCCTTCTTACCTTTGTTACCATCTTTAATGGCGAGCTCTGTGCCTTCCAGGCCGCGCGCAATCATCCGCTTGTGCATTTGATTTTCGCTGAGGATATATTCGGATTTCTTTTTGCCCTTGACCCTAATTTCATACAGAGGCGGCTGGGCAATATAAATCATATCAGACAGGAACAATTGCTGCATTTGCCTGAAGAAAAACGTCAGCAGCAGCGTTCGAATATGGGCGCCATCGATGTCGGCGTCCGTCATCAATATTATTTTGCCGTATCTGCACCTATCTAAATCGAACTCATCGGTGCCGATGCCGGTCCCCAGAGCGCTTATAATGGTCCGGATTTCATCGTGTGCGAGCATTTTTTCCAGGCGGGCCTTTTCAACATTGAGGATTTTTCCTTTCAGCGGCAGGATTGCCTGGATGTTTCTGTCTCTGCCGGCCTTTGCCGAGCCGCCTGCCGAGTCACCTTCCACAATAAAGATTTCGGTCGTTGCCTTTTCCTTGCTTGCACAGTCCCACAATTTGCCGGGCAGGTTGGACGTACTCAGCGCACCTTTTCGCCTGGTCAGCTCACGCGCCTTTCGGGCGGCTTCTCTTGCCGCGGCGGCCTGGATGGCCTTGTTCAAAATGCGCTTTGACTCGGAGGGATGCTCTTCCAAAAAGTGGCCAAGCTGTTCATTAACGGTGGTCTCTACGAAACCGCCCACTTCCGGATTGGTCAGCCGTACCTTCGTCTGGGCCTCAAAGTGAGGGTCGGCAAGTTTTACCGCCACAACGGCGGTTAGTCCCTCCCGCAGGTCGTCACCGGCTGGCGCCTGGCCGTTCTTTAGCAGGTTATTGTTCTTGGCGTAATAATTCATTGTGCGGGTCAGGGCCGTCTTAAAACCCGAAAGGTGTGTGCCGCCGTCGATATTGCGGATGTTGTTGGCGAAGACCAGCACATTTTCAGTATAGCCATCGTTGTACTGCATAGCTACTTCGCAGCTTAGCTTCGCTTCTGTGTCTTCCCTGGCTAAATATATGACATTCGGGTGAAGTGTTTCTTTGCCCTCGTTAAGGTGCTTGACGAAGGCCTTAATGCCATCCTCAAACTTGAATATCTCTTTTTTCCTGGTCCTATCATCTCTGAATGTAATCTGCAGGCCGGCATTCAAATAGGCCATCTCACGTATTCGTTTCAAAAGTGTATCGTATTCGAACTCTGTATCGCCGAAAATCTGCTCGTCCGGCTTGAAGGATATTCTTGTGCCGCGTTTGTCGATTCGGCCGATTTCCTTTACCGGCCCCTTCGGTACCCCTCGAACGCACTCGAAATGATAGTGCTTGCTGTTTCTATAGACATCAGCTTCGAGCCATTCGCTGAGGGCATTGGTAACACTGACGCCCACGCCGTGCAGGCCGCCGGCGACTTTGTAGCTGTCACTGTCAAACTTTCCGCCGGCGTGCAGGGTCGTGAGCACAACCTCCAACGCACTTTTCTTGGCCTCTTTATGCTTTTCGACCGGTATGCCTCTACCGTTATCCTCGACTGTGCAACTGCCATCGGCGTGGATGTGCACGGTTACCTTCTCGCAGAATCCGGCCAATGCTTCATCGATGGAGTTGTCCAGTACCTCAGAGACCAAATGGTGCAGGCCTCCGCTGCCACGGTCGCCGATATACATATCCGGACGTTTGCGGACCGCCTCTATACCCCCGAGTATCTTTATATTACTTGCATCGTATCCGTGGTCTTTCATGTCTCTTATTGGATATATCGGACAAAGTGAAGTTGAGAAACAAAATAATCTTCACTCTTACCCATCTACTTTCGAATTTCCAAATGTACTAATCCCGCACCAATTGACCGGGGGCGACGACAAACTTAATTTTTTTTATGTTAGCCCGCGGACATTGTTGCTGCAGCTCACCGACCAGATCTGAACTGCATAATTGCAGCTCATACATATACGACGGCGAATCAACCACCACTTTAAGTTGTCCGTGGGAAATGCCTGCGATTTTGCAGTGCCGGCGGAGTTCAGTCGGCAGCAGTTGGCTCCAGACATCCGCTACCGAGCCAAACCTGGCCTGCTGCGGAGAAATCCGGTTCTTCATAAGCTCGCGGGCGCACTCACCTAACTTGACTGCTCCGTCCATGTGCCGTTTAGCTCGCCACTTCATTGTCCGCTGTAGTTGTTCTTGCTCATTCATCATAGAAACGAAGACTTAAAACGAAAAATACAAAGCTGTGACCCACACAAATTAGGTGTGAGCCTGTGCTTAATTAGAGCGGGATTACCCCAGGTTGATTGGCATCAAGACATAGAGAAAATCTGCTCCACTTTTTATCAGGCCGGGTCTATCGGCTTGTCCCAACTCCAATTCAAATTCCGGAGTTTTGATGACCCTCATGACATCTATCAAAAACAGCGGATTAAAGCCAATCTCAACCGGCTCGCCTTTGTAATCGACCGGCATCTCGATTTGTGCATCGCCGGTCTCCGGCGCCCTGCCGGAAAATACCATGGTTTCCTTTCCTATCGACAGTTTTATCCCTCTGGACTCCTCACTCGTCAGCAGTGCCGAGCGGCGAACCGCGCTCAATACCGCTTCGGTTGATAGTTTCAGCTTCTTATCGTTATCGGTCGGGATTATATCTTCATACTTCGGGAAATTACCCTCGACAAGATTCGAACTTATCACCACATCTGCACAGCTCAACAGTATCTGGTTGTCGACAAGTTTAACTGCAACTTTGTCCTTGTCGTGGGAACCGATTTTATCTAACAGTGCCATCGTCTTTGCAGGTACTATTATCTTTGTTGCCGCCATCTTCTCATCCGGGGCTGAAGCCAGGTTAACTCTGCAGCGTGCCAGTCTCCTGCCGTCGGTGGCAACTAACAGAAGCTTTTTGCCCTTAATCTCCCACAGCACACCATTAATCGCATAGCGACTGCTTTCCCTGGCTGTGGCAAACAGACACTGGTCGCAACCGGCCTGAAGATTGCTCAAAGCAATCTCCATATTAGCCTGCCCTTCGAAGCCTGGGACGGTGGGGTACTGGCCCGGCTCCTGACCATAAATCGTAAAGTGGCTGTCGGCTCCTCGTATCTCGCAGGTCCCTTCGGAAGCCTGCATTGACAGCACCTCGTCAACACTTTCGCGGACAATAGCAGCCAGCCGGTCCGCAGGGACAACCACCTCGCCGGCCTCTTCAATCTGCACCTCATGGACCAGGCAGTTGATGCCAATCTCGAGGTCCGTAGCGCAAATCCGGACCTCTTTCTCACCGGTCGTGATTTGGACACAGCGCAGTATCGGCTTGGGTGTTCGGCTTGGCACCACGGAGACAAGCAGACCTAAAACCTCGGAAAGTGCTTCTCTATTAAAATTTACTTTCATAATGAACCTCTGTATCAAAATGCCAAAAGTGTCAAAATTTCGAACCCTTTTCAGACAAAATCCTGAAAAATACTGTTGTAGTTTACACCAAAAGTCGCACGTTCACAATCTTTTTTCAAAAAAAGCTGGGCAGAGAATGTCGTGTCGATGGAGACTCCCGGAGAGTAAGGGGCAGGAAAGGTGTATCTAATATGAATGTCGGAAACCTGGAGTATGGCAGAAGCCGCAGCCGGCCCTGGCCCCCCAAACGCAAAATAGTGCGTTGGGGGGCCAAAGCACTTGCCCCGATGCTGACTTATTTGCGACGAGGCTGAATTTGCATGTTCTTGTCGTATTCCATTGTGAAGCTGTATTTTACAATAGTTGCATCTTCGTCGACGGTATTCGGCGGCAGATTCAGGTCCCAGCGCAAAATGCCCTTTTTGCGGGCGGTACGCAGGTATTCGCTGTCTTTGCTTAACTCGGGCTCAGTTTTCACAAGTTCTATTTTGACGGAAGTATCCTCCGTGTACGGCAGCCGGTCGAGCAATTGCAATTCTATCCCGGTATTTTTGTAATTGCTCAGAGCTATACGGTAGTGGTATGTATCTATGCGATTTCCGCCCTGAACACGGCTCTTTTTGTCTTCAAGCTCGTGTGCTACCTGGACTTGAGAATCTATACCGAAGCCGGCCGTCAACTTTTCGCCGATAGTAACCAGCGGCAATTTGCTATTGCCGACGAATTCGCCGTTGCGGAACACACTGGCCTGTCCGGGTAAGAGAATCGTGTCGCTGTTGTTGAGCAGCCCCGCTTGCAGATAGACATAGTCGGTAAGTAATGGGGTGGCAATGAGCGTGAAATCGGCTTTGGCCAGAACCGTTGCTATGGTTACGAGCTGCTGGTCGCTTCGGCTGGGCAGACTGAGCTTGCCGGGCAGATTATATGTTACGCTGACACCCTCTTTACGAGCGACAACAGCTAACTGCTTTTGGAACTCTTTTACCTGCTGACCAGTGGCCTGAAGGACAAAGCCCTGGTTGGATATTGCCAGTTCATTAAGGTCTGCATTGGCGGCTATACCCATTTTGATATTGGCTTTGCGAGATTTTAGCTGCTTTCGAAGATTCTCAATCTGCACAAAGAGCTGTTGTTCGGCCTGTTGGGTCTGTGCAGGAGCAGAAAGGCCCACGAGCATTGGTTCGAGAACCGGCGGTGCGGAGACCATAGTCGGCTCAGCAGTAGAAAGGCTCAAGGCAACACCACCCCAATTTTCACCGCTGGTCTGGTTGATGACCGCGTTGTATTCAATCAGGACGTTTGATTGTTTAGGATTGGCCCGCAGGTTGTATTGTGGAGTCCAATTAGCTCCGTTTACCAGATAGCTTAATTCGATGGTGGCTTTCTTCTTGTTCTCAGCACTGACAAACAGCGCCGCTTCACGCTCCGTTCGGGAACGACCGGCATTGAGCTCTTTACGTTTGCGTTCCAGCAGTTCACGCTTCTTTTTCAATTGTGCGTCTTTATCTTCGTATTCAATATTGTGCCTGTGATATTCAAGGCCTTTCTTCTCGATATATTCGGTAAGCTTTTCCAGAGGCTCAAAGGTTAACAGTCCACGACTCAAGTCAGCTTTTGCAGCGGTGACGGTAAAGTCTTTAAGTTTCTCGAACATTTCCCATTGATTACGGCGCTGTTTAAAGTCCCATCCAATGTGCCGAAGTTGATTGTTTACTTCTTCAATCTCAGCATCAAGTTGTTTTACTTCCTCGCGGGTATCCTCCTCAACTGCCTTTTCCCGATAGCGGACGCTCAAGACTTTGATATTGCCGGAGGTTTGTGCGTAGAGACTTTCGGGAACGATTTTGGCCGGCAGGCCTGTGACGATCAGTTCAGAAGTGCCTGCCGGCAAATCAACATCGAGAGTGCGTGTCACCAGGGCCTGGCCGCGGTAAACCGTTACCTTTGAGATTGCGCCGCTTACTGTTTGCGCATCCGCAAAGGCCGCTGTGGTCGCCAGAGCGATTACCACAACCACTAATACGAGGGCTTGTGTTTTCTTTTCCATTTTGTGCTCCTTTCAAAAAAATTACGATTTCCACATTAAATTGTTAGACTTATCTCTTCTCTGTTACGTAATAAGCTCCCAAACTGAGCCTTCGGCGCTGGCCGATACCTCAAGACCTAAGTACTCAAGCCCCGTGGCCGCCACCGCTGTAATCGGCACGGGTTTCTCGATTCGGCAACCAGTCTTGACGCCTGGACCGAGCGCAACCATCCACACTCTACGGCATCCCTCATCTGCGTCTTCGTTGGTGTAGAAGTTGCTGTGGTGAATAAAGCCCCAATGGCCGGGCCGGTCGAGCTCACGCCCATGGTCTGGCAGGATTAGTAGAAGCGTACGCCCCCGGTATTGCTCTATCTCTTCCGTTGCCCGCCACAGCCGCCAGGTCAGCTCATCGGTGCGGCGAATCGCTTCGACGTACCGTGACCACGAGCCATAGTGTGCACAGTCAATCTCGCCAAAATCCACGGTCATCACATCCGGGGCGAAAGTGTGCATGCAGGCAATGGCCCGGTCGGTCAGGAACGCATCGTGGCTCGTACTGTCGGAATCCGCTTTCCATCTCGCGTACTCGGCATCCAGAAAAGATTTCGCCTCTTTTGAGCGCATCCCATCGACCGACATACAGCTTGTTTGGCGTGCAAGTCTTGCACAAGCCTCAGCTGCCTTGGCTTCGGCATCGGCCGAGCCAAGCGATGCTGCGTTCTGCATTCGTCGGTCCATCTCCTCCGCTGTCGTGCGAGGAATAGTTGGCGGCTCGACCACGTTTGCAGCGTAGGCCTTTCCATAGCCCGGTGCAAGGCTCTCTCCGGTCTTTGCGAGTATTGAAGCATAAACAAATGCCCACGCGGCTGTGTCCGGCGCTCGGCGGGCCTTGCGGCATATCTCGAAAATGGTCGGGTGGGCAACCGGTCTGGTCCAGTCGATATCGTCCCACTCCCAATGGCCGGTCATAATCGAACCTGCTGAGTTGGGATGCACTACCTTGTGCTCTACTCGCATGTTGGTGAATAAAGCTCCTCTCGGTATCATCTCGTTCCAGAGGTGGGGAATATAACGGTGCGTGGGGTCGTCAATCGATTCGCTCGAACGGGTGCCGCCGCCAAAGAGGACCACGATGAGCTTGCGCTGTGCAGGGGCCGGAGGCGCAGAGGCTTCTGCCGGGCGCAAACACCGCCCCATGAGGTTTGCGCCCCCCACTGCCGCTCCGAGCTGTGCTGCAGCGTATAGAAACTGCCTTCGGCTAATGTTCTTTGCCATATCACCGTCCCCTTCTTACTTTATCAGCTTCTGAACTACACCCTGCACCTTGTTCTTTAAGCTGTTGAGCGCTACCTGCGTCTTGTCCTGCTTCCACCCATCTGCTTCCACAGCCAGATAAAGCTCTCCGGTCTTTTGGTCCAGTTCCGCTTTATAGATGTTAAATCGACTTTTCTCTGGGCCGTACTGATTGATGCGTCGTTCTTCGACTCCGCCGTTTTTGCACGAAACGGATGCGCGGAAGCCGATTCCTTCAGGCACGGCGACCTCGAGGTTTATAGGCCCGAACTCTTTCCACAGCGATGCCGGATGTAAAACGTATGCAAGCTGGTAGCTCGACGGCGAGCGGGTGTCCGAGTAGGCATACTGACTGTAGCTGACCGTCAGCTTCTGGGTCGATTTAGCAGGGAACTTCACATTGTAATGCAGAATGTTCATCGGGGCGAAAGTGAATATCACCGGCAGGTTTTTCAAAATCGCTTTGCAGGATGCCTTTTCTGATTCGCTAATGTTGGCCCTTGGGTCGAGGTATGCTACACGTGCATAGATGGTTGGGTCGAAATCGCTTCTGAAGGTCGAAGGCTTTTTGTCGAGGGTTTTGCGGCTGACTATGATCTCTCTCGGACGTACTTTGCCGGTTGTCAGGTCAACAGAGCGCTCGCGTACATCTCCGCCCCAAGCCGTAAAGATGGCTTCATAGGCGGCTCCGGCCTCAGGCTCAAAGCAAGAAGCAAGTTGTGCGAAAAACTGCGTGGCCTTCTGCTCTCCAATCGCCGTTAATGGGCCGAGGTTCTCATTAATAAGTTGATGAAGCTGTATGTCCGCTCCGAACCATCCGGTGTAGTTTCTATCGGGCGGCTGGGACTTGATTTTACCAAAGTCGAGGCTTGCGTACTCAACCATCAGTGCAGCATCGCGATTATTCCACTTCATTGTATCTACGAGGTGTGAGAGGAGCGCTTTGCGCCCGGCTTTGAGCGTTTCACTGTTTGCGCTGCGAACAGAGGTGACGAGTCCATTAAGTTTGATGTCATCGGCTATTGCCTTTTCGATGACTTCCCTGGCACGCTGGCGGATGATTCCGTAGATAGCCGAGTTCGAGATGACGGTGCTCCTGATAGCTGTCTTGCCCAACCGGACATTGACTTCCGGTCTTGGCATCATCGAAAGTGGATTAATGTAGATACCGCGAAGGATTGGGAAGCCAAAGTCCACTTCGACCTCTTCATTAGTGGGATTTTCAATCGTGTACTCGGCTGAGACATGGGCCAGGGGTGGTCCGTCAATACTGACCTTAGCTCTGCTAAAGGGTCTGTTCTTGACAAATGTTACCTTCAGGTCTTCCTTGATTACGCGAAGCCTTGTCTCGCGGGCGGGTTTTAGGTCCGGGTCAAGACGCGCAAGTACTCCTTTTGCAGCCGGGTCACCGTTTGGATATTTCAGCACAAACGGCCCACCATTAGCCAGTGCATAGCTTCCCCCCAAAAGGCACAAAGCTAAAACGCTTACCAAAATTACTCCGGTTTTTTCTTTTCTACTCATCTGAAAATCTCCTTTCCTGTTAAAGGTACCCCCATTTACTTGTTCGCAGTTGTATCGGCCAGGTTCCTGACGAGGACAGGCTCGCCGTCCACCAGCAGGAGGATATCTCCGGTAAGAGCGATACTTCCCTGACGATTTTCTATCGCTAATTTTTCTGCAATCTCCATGAACTCTTTCGAGCCGAACTCGATTATCTTCGCGGCTTTGACTTTGTCTTCTTCGTTGACAAGCCTGCTGTCGACCCAACGGTTTCCTCTGCGGTAATACGCCCGGTCGTTAACCTGCTGGATGGTGGTTATCGAGACGCGGTTCATCTTTTCATCATAGAAGTCATTTCGCACGTTCAAGGTTGTCTGTTCCTTCTGCCGAATCATATTAAGGCTTTGATTGACTGCGCTTATACCGGAGCGGTCACGCATCGCCCGACTCTCAAGCGATCTTGACGCCTCGCTTAATACCTCTTCTCTGTTGCTAAGCTCGGTTCCCTCGCGTGCGAGAAACGCCGTGTACTCGGTCAATATGCCGAACTCTGTTGAGAGACGCACAATCTCATCGACGAGTTCCTTGACTTTTGGATCGTCAGTGGATTTGCTTGGGTCGGCCCCCATTTGGCGAACCGTATCAATAAGTTCTGCGATTTTTCTGCTTGCCCAGAGCCTGGGCACAAAGCCGTTACGGACGTTTGCTTTGTCAAACTTGAATGTGAACTTGAATTTCCGCTTTTTGCCGAGATAGTTGCCGCTGATTTTGAAAGTAATCGGTTTGGTGCCGACATACTGGCCCAGCAGGACGATTTGATCGCCTTCGAAAAGGTCCGGCAGTTTCTGAGGTATGATGTCACGGGTTCGGCCGATTGCAGGCTCGCCGTTTTTTTCCACGACTTGCAATTGTGTGTCGGCGAGGATTGGGCCGGTAAGTTGCCCGAAAACCTTGCCTATCTTTGCCTCGACGTCTTCCTGGGGCAGGACGAATTCGGCCTTTGCCCGCGACTCGGCTGCAATCTTCTCCAGCAGCGCGGCGTTGACATCGAAGCCAACGCCGAACGTAAATACCCGGCGATTGTGGGGATTCGATTTCATGACAACGTTGCGAATGGCGACTTCAGATGTGTTTCCCACGGTGGGCAGACCATCGGTCAGGAACAGAACAATCGGCAGCATTCCTTCGGTCGGCTCCTGGCCAAGTGCCTCGACGAGCGCATCGTGTATGTTGGTTCCGCCGGTTGCGGTGAGGCCTTCGATGTAGGCCCTCGCTGCTTCTTCGGTGTCTTTGCTTTTTATGACCGGTTTCTTCGAGAACCCCTGGACTGTGTCGTTATAAATGATGATATTAAACGCTTCGCCATATTTGAGCCCGGCGATAATTTGCAGTGCGGCTTCTTTAACCTGCTCGATCTTTTGGTTTCTCATACTCCCGGAGCGGTCGATAACCAGTGTCACTTCACGTTTAATTATGGGAGTGTCCCCACTCTTTGGTGGCTCGGCAGGCAGGCCGGCAAGTAAGAGAAAATATCCTCCGCCGACTTTTTTGTCGGGATAGGCAAACATTGAAGCGGTTACGCCGGTCTCTTGAAGTAGATATGACAGCCGGAACGGACCGGGTTCCTTAGCGGCGTCAACGTCGATTTTAACAGACATCTGTTTATCACTGACTCGTTTTATATTGAGCTTATGGCTGGGCGAATATACCGTTGATATCGGTCGCCTGGACTTGATGTTTGCCGTAACTTCCCACGGTACGGCATACTTCAACGATTCGGTCCGCGGCAGCAAATAATCCACACGATTGCCGTCAACCTCAAGAAGATGTTCATACGTCAGACGTATCTTTTGTTTGCCTCTGGCTTCAACAGGAAAGACACTTGAGCGAATCAGATTGTACCCGACGAACTCCACCAGTGCCGGGTCGCGAATTTTCGATACCAACTGCTCGTATATTCTTTTTGCCTCATCCTTAGGAAGCACTTCTGCTGTTATTTGGCCACTGGGCCCATCATAAGCAAAGCCCCGCACTACTGCCCCGTCCGGCACCGGAATAATTAGCTCGGCTTCCTGCCGCCGATTGCTGGTGTTGTGCAGCCGAATCTCTATAGTTGTAGTTGCGGTGCTCTCAAGAATATCAATTAGCACGCTGATTTCCCGAATCTCAATAGCTCCGCGTCGGTTTGGAGCGAATGCCCGTGCCCGGCTCTGTGGCACAATGACATTCGACGCCGGAGGTCTGGTAGTTATGTGGTGCACTTGTGCCCGCACCGGCTCGACAAAAACAACTGCCGCCACTGCTAAGCCAATTATCGCAATGGCCACTATGAGGGTTTGCGTCCGCTTTTTCATTTCCAATTCCTTTCAAATAAGGTTTCAAAATTGGCCCTCGAACTAAATCAATAATACGACAATGCCGGTTGAGAGTTGAGTAAAATGGGTGTAAAATAAAACGTGAGCTTTTTTACAAAACATTTACAAACCTTCGGCCCCGATTTAGTCTATAATATATAGTAGGTGACGTATGGAACAAAAAGCACACATATTAGTAATTGAAGATGAGCAGAAAATCCGCTCGGCACTGAGGGATTTTCTCGAGTTTCACGATTTTCGTGTTAGCGAGGCTGTGGATGGCCTCGAAGCCCAACGTATTGTGGCTGAGAAACAGTTTGATTTGATTTTGCTTGACCTGATGCTGCCGAAAATCAGCGGCGAACAGCTATGTACAAGATGGCGTCGGGACGGCATACAGACTCCCGTCATTATGCTGACGGCCAAGGGTCAGGAAAAAGAAAAAGTGACCGGCCTGAACCTCGGAGCAGATGACTATATCACCAAGCCGTTTGCGCTCGAGGAGCTGCTGGCCCGGATAAAGGCAGTGCTGCGGAGGACGGACCCGGCCCGCGCAGTCGGGCTTACCTTTAAATTTGCAGATTTGGATGTTGATATTGCAGCGCTGAAAGTAACACGCAAAGCTCAGGAAATAGAAATTACCAAGCGCGAAGCGGCAATCATACAGTACTTTGCCGCAAACCCAAACCGGATTATCAGCAGGGAAGAACTCTATAAAGAGGTTTGGGAAGAGACTATGAGTGACTTGGGTACTCGAACCACGGATATGCACATCGCCAAACTGCGCAGCAAAATCGAGAAGAATTCAGCCGACCCGCAGATTATCAAAACCGTGCGCGGGGCCGGCTATAAGTATGAAACGTAGTTGTAGCTCGATGCTCGATGCTTGATGCTCGTTATAGTATCGAGAATCGAGTTTCGAGAAACGAGAATCGAGATATGTACAGGCGACTTATTATTTTAACGCTGATAATTGTTTCTGCCCTGTGTGGCCTGTCGGTGCTGGGATACCACGCCGTCGAAAAATGGGCAGAGGGCCTGGAGGGTGCGCGTCTGGGCGAATTTGCCGAAGTGGCAGAGCAAATCAGGCAGGATGTCAAACGCAAACTCGACGAGTTCATACTGACCGAACAGGACCGACCTTATACCGATTATACTTATTACTATGTGCCGGAAAATATCGCACCTGGTCAACAGCAGGTAACTTTTTTGCGGTCTCCGCTGGCCGGTAGGCTGGACAACAGCTTCGCCTGGGGCAACTTTCAAATCGAGTCGAACGGCAGCATCATTACTCCAAATGATGGCATAGTGCAGAGGGAGGGTGCAACCGGGGACAATAAAAGGCTGCATGCTAAAGTACTATTGAACCGCAAAAACATAGAGAGGAATCTGCTGCCCGTGCTAAATGGTGTGACACCGGGCTCATTCAAGTTGAATGTTAGTAGGGAAAGCGCTTTGACAAAGCCAATGTCAGAGGCACAGAAAAAAGAACAGGTAGTCGCAAAGGACGTTCAGAAAAGCAAGATCACGAAGGGCGGAGGACTGGAAGGCCAGCAGGGAAAGGCTTTCCCTATCGGGAGCTTGAAGGCACAGAAACAGGAGCCTCAGATTATCGAGCAACAGCGCCAGGCATTTATAAACAATACTCTTGCTAACCAGGAGCTATTACAGCAGCGAGTAGAGGATTCCCGAACAAGGCGACAGAGGGTGCAAACTGATTTAGCACAATCGGCCCAGGTAAACCAGTCAGCGCTATCCCAACCACAAGCAGCACAAAGAGAGCAAGCGGTGGATACGAACGTTGAGTTACAGTCATCCGGGCAAGGAGGTCAAAGTGATACAGTGCAGGTCAGGGTAGGAGGTTTTGAGACGATAGTGACCGGCGGCGCCGGCGCCGTGGAATCCATATTTGCCAAACAGGTGTTTCTGCTCAGAAACGTACAAATCGAAGACAGGCACTTTCTGCAGGGATTCCAGCTCAATGAAAATAAGCTTATCGAGGAGGTCAAAGAATCCGCAACGCGATTGAAACGCAAAGGCATGAGTTTTGAATTACCTCAAACGAAAAATGGGGGGACGGAAAATGAAAATGCCGCCTATACGGCAGTATTAGTCTTTGACTTTGGAGAGTTGGTATTAAACCTTATGGAAATCGACCCTGCCTGGATTGCCGAACAAACAAGTGAGCTCCGACACTCGTATTTCCATATTATTTTGATAGTTTTTTTAGCGGTAACGCTGGCTCTGGCCAGCTTGTGGCGCAATGCCCGCACGCAGCTCAAGCTGGCACAGAAGAAGGATGATTTTATATCCGCTGTTTCGCACGAGCTCAGGACTCCGCTGACTTCAATACGAATGTACTCGGAGATGCTGGAGAAGAACTGGGTCAAATCAGAGGACAAGCTCGCCGAATATTACGGGAGTATGCGGCAGGAAAGCGAGCGATTGAGCAGGCTCATTGAGAACGTGCTTGACTTTTCTCGCATCCAGAAAGGACAGAAAAAATATACGTTCAGTTTGGGCGATATTAACGAGTGCATTGCGGGCGTAGTCGAAATGATGAAGCCCTACGCGACACAGAACGGCTTTTCGATAAAAACAGAGCTCGGGCAGATTGGTCAAACGGCTTTTGACCGTGATGCCGTTACACAGATAGTTGTTAATTTGGTGGACAACGCAATCAAATATGCCCGTAATACACAGGATAAGACTATTACGGTCCAAACCAGGAGCGATGGCCAGTTCATCTTAATAGAAGTTGAGGACCATGGCCCAGGCGTGCCTCATCGGCTGCGACATAAAGTCTTTGAGCAGTTCTACCGCACTGAGGCAGAAGCAACACGCGAAACGACCGGAACGGGCCTGGGCCTTGCGCTCGTGAAAAAATTCGCCCAGGCGCACAACGGTTTTGTAGAAATCATCACCGCCAAGCCGAGCGGCGCTATCTTCAGGGTGGCCTTAGCTGCTCAGGTGCAGGATACGTAAAGAGGTTGCTGGGACGGATTAAAACTAACTCCACTCTGTTTGTTCATTTAACTTTTGGTTTATTCTCGACTTTTCTCTTTTGCCGGACCGAAACATATAAACGAAACAAGGATTAAACCGGCGCCGGCAAAAAAAAGCATGGTTCGTCGACGGGGTTCCCCGCAGCGGGTAAGCCATTCGGGCAGGGCCGCGTCGGTAGTGTTTAGGCCCATCTCTTCTGTCAAGGCTTTTCTGGCGGCGGCTAATTGTTCGGCTGTTGCTTTCGGGTAAATAGTGTCTACGTCATTATGTTCCACGCCGAGCGTAGCGGGGGCAATCCGCTTGATAAGATTGGGGTCTTTCTCCAACTGCTCCAGAAGGGCATCGTAGTCAGCGTTCAGGGATTTGAGCTGATTTGACAGGTCTTTCTCTGCTTCCAGCAGCTCTCTGTTATGATAGTATCGAAGCAAATCAGCACAAAGTATAGAGCCGCTCAGTGCTGCTGCACCGATGCTGAAAAATACAACAAACAAAAACGCTCGGATGATATTTTGCCTTTGCAATTTCGTATCTCGTTTTTCTTTTACCGCCGAGTTCGCAGAGAAAATATTCATTTTGACTTTTTCATCTCAGCGTTCTCCGCGTCCTCCGCGGTTAGTCTTTTTTACGCTTCACGAGATTAGAGCCGGGCGTATTGTGCGGCTGAGCCGAGGTCTTCACTTATTCTAAGCAGTTGATTGTACTTGCAGATTCTATCTGTTCGGCAAAGCGACCCGGTTTTTATCTGGCCAACCCCGGTAGCAACGGCCAGGTCGGCGATTGTCGTGTCCTCGGTCTCGCCGCTTCGGTGGCTGATGACGGCTGTCCAGCCAGCCGCGCGAGCCATATTGATGGCCTCAAATGTCTCTGTCAGCGTGCCTATTTGATTGAGCTTTATCAGTATTGAATTGGCGCAGTCGAGCTTTATACCCTTTGCAAGACGAGAGGTATTGGTTACGAACAAATCATCGCCAACCAATTGGATTTTATCACCAAGCTTCTTATTTAGTTTCGTCCACCCGGCCCAATCATCCTCGGCCAGTCCATCTTCAATAGAAATGATGGGATACTTGTCCACCCATCGGGCCCAGTGCGCAATCAGAGCATCGCAGGAGATTTTTTTCTTCGGGCTGGATTTGAAAAACCTGTAGCTCTTTGTTTTGCTGTCGAACATTTCGGTTGCAGCAGGGTCGAGGGCAATTGCGATGTCCTTTCCAGGTTTGTAGCCGGCTTTCTTTATGGCGTTCATAATGACTTCCAGGGCCTCCTCGTTGCTTTTGAGCATTGGGGCAAAGCCGCCTTCGTCGCCGACCGATGTCGCGTAGCCTTTTTTGGTCAGCACGGATTTTAGAGTATGGAAGACCTCCGCCCCCATCTGCAATGCCTGCGGGAAACTTTTAGCCCCTATCGGCATAATCATAAATTCCTGGAAGTCGACGTTGTTGTCCGAGTGTTTTCCGCCATTTAGAATATTCATCATCGGGACCGGCAGAATATTGGCATTGCAGCCGCCTAAATAGCGGTAAAGGGGCAAGTCGGCTGAGTCCGCCGCCGCCTTTGCTGCCGCTAACGAGACGCCTAATATCGCGTTTGCGCCGAGCTTGCCTTTGTTGGCCGTGCCGTCCAGCTCAATCATCAGTTGGTCGAGCTCTTCCTGCTGCGTTGCGTCTATACCTAAAACTTCGGGCCCGATAACTTCGTTTACGTTTTTGACGGCGCAGCTTACGCCTTTGCCCATATAGCGTTTTGCCTTTGTGTCACGAAGCTCTATCGCTTCGTATGCGCCTGTGCTGGCTCCGGATGGTACTGCCGCTCTGCCGAACGAGCCGTCATCAAGCAGCACATCGACTTCAACAGTAGGGTTGCCGCGCGAATCGAGTATTTCCCTTGCCATTACATCAACAATCGTTGTGAACATCTTGTATCCTTTCCTTATTTCTTATTCGAAATTCGTTATTCGATTTCTGTTATTCGCCATTTCTGCCAAGGTTACAGAGTTTCCCTGCCCCCGTCAAGACCGTTAGTCCGCCTGTAGTGGATTTTCCATTGGCTCTCTAACAGGGTCAAGACCAGCTTGCAGGATTGCCAAGTTATTATCCTCCGAAAAAAGATTTTTTTGTCGCATTTTTGCTTTTTATTCGCTCTTAATAGTAGAAGCGCTTCGATTTCAATGTGGAGACCGTGCACTGTGCAATCAGATGCTGAATTGGTAAACAATGTTTTAGGTGGCGACAAGCAGGCTTTTGGAGTGCTTGTTAAGCGTTACGAGCGCCCGGTTCGTGCGGTAGCGCTGGACGTTTTAGGCGATTATCATCTGGCTACGGACGTGTCGCAGGATGCCTTCGTAACTGCTTATGAGAACCTGCCCGGACTGCGAAAGCCCGTGGCCTTCGGGCCTTGGCTGATGAAAATCACTCGCCGACGTGCGCTTGATTGTGTACGCCGAAAACGAGATGAGGCTCCTTTGGAATCGGTTGTTCGGCCGCCGACACACAATCCAGGTGGTCTGCTTGACGAAGAAAAACAGTGGCTTTTAGCTGCTGTTGTGAAGCTGCCTAAAGGCGAAAAACAGGTTGTAATGCTTCGCTATTTCGCCGGCCACAGCGTTAAAGATATCGCTGAAATAGTTGGCCGAAGCGTCGGTAATGTAACCAAGCAACTTTCACGAGCACATAAACATCTGCGAAATATATTAGAGAGGCCAGAAAAATGACTGACAAAGAAATCATCGAAGAAAGGTTGGAAAAGTTAGGACAGGCAATAGGCTCTGATGACTCGCTTGTAGAAAACGTAATGAGTTGTATCGACGCTAAGCCATTTGGTGAAACAAAGAGAATCAAGAAACTGAGCGCCAAACTAATTGCAAGGAGAATTATTATGAATCGTTTTACAAAATTTGCCGCAGCAGCAGCCATAATTGTTGCCGCTGTACTATCAATAACAATCTTGGACAAATCAGCTACTCCCGCTTACGCAGTTACCGACCTGCCGGAATTATTTGAGCAGGCCAAAGTAATTCACATACAGGGATGGCAGTATTTTGGAGGACATAGAATGCCGAACGGTAAGAAAATACCTCCGGTGGAAATCGACAATTGGATCGACTTGGAAAATGGTCGTTCACGCTATACAGGTACCGGCCTGAGCATCGATAAAAATGGTGTAAGAGTTACAGTAGCCGAAACAATTTCGGATGGGCAATATCAGGTAAATCTGAACCACACTGAAAGATATGCGACATTCTTCAAGATAAGCGACTACCAGCAAATGCTGGATACGCATTACAGATTAAATATGATGAGTACCGAGATATTTGGTGATTTGAATCAGTTGGACAATTTTGCCAAGGTCGGCCAAGAAGAAATCGACGGAGTTGAGTACGACATTTGGGAAGGTGAAGTAAAACATTCTGTTGCAAAACATGCAGACCGATATAAGTACTGGTTGTTACCAAGTACAGGGGAATTGAGACGGGTTCGAGCCTGGACAAAGCTGGCCAATGGACAATGGGCCTTACATTATGAATACCACAGAGTTGAACACGATGTGGAATTGCCGGAGGAGATTTTCACGATGGAGGTGCCGGAAGGTTATGAGTTAAGGAATACGATGGAAACGGCGATACTTCAGGAATTGGATGATGGCGGTAGTGTTCATTGCGGCAGTCTTACGCTGGATCCGCGCACAAGTTTCACCTTGAGCGACGGCAGTGTGATTCTGGGTTGGCACAGTGTGGACCGTGAGTCACAGAAATCACAAGCGGAATTATTTGAGGGTCTCGAATTTGGTGGGGTTTTGCCAAAACTGCCAGTGGAAATTTGGGGCTTGAAACCCAGCGGCTGGACAGGTGATATTACTTACGCAGGCCAGCATTTAGCTTACACTCAAAAGGGCGGCAAGTTCATTGAGTGGAGCCTATATGTGCCAGAGAGTATACCGCCTGCCCGCGGCGAAATGCTCGGATATGACGTGCTCTACAGATTCAACCTCGAAGAAAAACCGAAATGGATAATAGGCTGCACGCTGGATTATGGCATCCAAATTAAGACCGAAGAATACTTCGACAAATGGGTACTCGGCGCTATGGCAGAACTCAGTGACGATGACAAAGCTCCAGAGAACATAACGTATGAAAGAGTGCTGCGATTAGCTGAGCAGATTAGAGGTAGATGAGTTTTTCTTTCAGACGGGCTATGAAAAGTGACATTGTAGTCCTTTTTTAATAGAGGTCACAAACGGGCCAAGCTTATTTAGCTTGGCCTTTTTTGGTTTGGTATCGCCATTTTGCAGAATTTTACAAAACTTTTACAAAAAAGTTTGTAACTTTTCGGGCTCTTTAACGTCTATATATAATAGAAGCGGCAGTACCTGGCTCGGCTCGCACGGCAGTTTTGAAAAATGAGCTGTTCTGTTAGTGTATGTGGCTTCTTAGGTCTGGAATGATACTCCTTCTTCTTTAATTGGCCGATC
>Ga0307379_10004449_pt1 | contig 19985 bp, 18 predicted proteins | sample UN2MG_FD_202237 | JGI IMG/M metagenome (GOLD analysis project Ga0307379, IMG submission 202237) | Soil microbial communities from Risofladan, Vaasa, Finland - UN-2 | ecosystem: Environmental > Terrestrial > Soil > Coastal area > Acid sulfate soil | place: Finland: Risofladan, Vaasa | collected... | reverse complement strand
CAGGTCAATAATTCGGTAACCTTTAGCGGAAAACCTATGGGATCTGAGGAGTGTCTTAACCGGATGGATGAGGCTTTAGGTATTATTATAAATAGACGTCCCAAAGGAAGACCTCGTAAAATGGAAAGCTAAAACCATAGAAAAAAAGATGTTCCCTTGTATATTAAGATCTTTTTGACACCCAAAAAATAAAATTTTTACGTTACAAACGAAAATATGAGAGATTTAGGGATATCCTGAAGGACTTTAAAAGAGTTTTAGCCTGTTTTTTAATGAACTCAACTCTAAATAAGTAATATAGACTGTTAAATTAATATCATTAAGGGATGATATGCAACATTGTTATAATATAGATAAAAACAAAATAACCCGATCGTAATCGTTAAATAAAGGAGTAAAGGAGTATGAGTAAAAAAATGTTTGTAATTTGGTTAATTTTTACTATTCTTTTCTTTGGGATGTTTTCATTTGAAAGCATCAAAAAACAAAATCTCATTATTCCAAATAAGCGAAAGACCCTTAAGTGAATACACGTCTGTAAAGATATCTGGTGCAGATGTTGATAAACCGTTAAAAGATTTTGCTCGGGATTTTAATTCTTATCTTGATCGTTACAACGAATCATCGGGAAGGCAAAATATAATAGCAGCGTTTGGATATTTTTTAGCTTCAGCAGCTGCTTTATTCTCAATGTTTTTAGAATTACGTCATTAGAAATATTTTAATCGAAACTATTATTTGACTGGTTAATAGCTATTTTCAGTAGGGTTGTTAGAGGACAGTCCTTTTAGATTAAATAAACCAATAACAAATTATACACAAGCTTGTAAATACATAATGAGATATTTGAAAGAAAAAAATCTAATAAAAGAAAATATTTCCGAAAGACAAAATAAACATTACAGGGAGAACCTGATATTCACTTTAAAAATGCAATCGAACTTATCCATCAGGAAGATAGCTTGAAATTTTAAGGATTAAAGTGTGACAAAGAACCATCCTTTGTCACATTCAAAAATGGGGCGGAATATGAAATTAACTAAAATTAATATATCGAAAGCTGAATTATTATTTATTCCAGTATGGAGAGTTCGGGGTCAGGTTTCACAAGTTCACAAATCATTGAAGAGGTCACTGAAATAAAAATAGATGAAATAAAAGGGAATATCAGGTCTAATAAAAAGCTATCAGATATTAGAAAGCTATACATTAAATTTCTTATTAGTTTTACAGATTTATCGAACAAAGAGATAGCCAACCTGCTTGAAATCGGAAGTTCAGCAGTAACTAATGTGTTAAATGGAAGATATAAGAAAAATGACTTCATAATCAAATCGAATACAGAAATTTATAGTAATGTAAAGTTGTGAAGACTAATCCCAAAAGACTATAGAGGTTTAATAAAAATATATTTTTATAGATAAAGAAATTTAAAAAATGATTTATATTTTTGAAAAGATATTAGTTTAAATTATGTTTAATATTATTCAAATATTTATATACTGTTTAGCAGCGTTAGTTAGTTATTTGGGATTTTGTCGTTTTTTACAAATATTCTTTTTTCCTAATACAAATATTTTGCTTATTTTTATTATATTAACAATAGCAATTATCATCCTAATTTATTATTTTTCTAGAGATAAAAAGAAAAAGTAAAATCTACCCATATATTATTAAAGATAGAAAAACTTATACTATTGTAAACGGTATAAATAATAAGAAAAAAACAACTAATTTATAATAAATAAGGGACAACATATCCCATTTGGGAATAAAATAATAAAATAGGGGTACATCCCATTTTATTCTGAATGCGACAGGGGATAATTCTTTAACACATCACCGTTAAAAGGTAAATCTGAGGAGAGCAAATTTTATGATTAATTCATTAGTTAAAGTTGGCATTATATGTCCTTGCAATATTGAATATCAGAGTTGCAAAGAGATATTGAAGTTATATCATGAAACTAAATTAGCAGGCAGGTTAATTTCATCAAGAAAAGAAAAAGATGTAGAAGCAATAGCTATTAAAGCAGGTGCAGGGAAAATATGCAGCGCTTCAGCAACTTAATGGATTATTGACAAGTTTGAACCTGACTATATATTTGATGTTGGTGCCTCCGGATCTTTATCAGAAAAATTATGTATTAATGATATTGTTTGTGGTGAGCATTCATTTGAATATGATGTCTGTCCAAGTGATGATTTAAAGACAAGTACAGTACTTAATAAAATTTCTTCTAAGAAAGTACTAAAAGAATTTTCAAATTGGGCTAAGGAAATTATGGGAACTATAATAAAGGTTGGTAATGTTGCCAGCGGGGAAAAGGACGTAAACAGTAAAGAACTTCGTCAGGAGTTACACCTTAAATTAGGTGCAATTACCTGTAATTGGGAAACCTCTTCAGTCTTAAAAACAGCGCAGCTAAATGAGATAAAAAGTTTTTCTTTCCGGGTGATAACCGATAATGCTAATGAGGAGATAGAGAATGATTTAAACGCAAATTGGGGAAAGGCACTTGAAATTATGTATAAGGCATTGGATGAATTTATATTTGGAGGCTGGATTAAAAAAATTAAGTTTACTGCATTACAAAAGAGGAGTAGATGATCTGCCTTCAACTGAATGAACTCAGTAATTTTTTAGATTTTATGAAGAGACTAGTGTAAGCAAAATTAATGAAATACTATATGATTGTCTAATCGAGTATAACTTCTATCGGCCTCATAAGAGTCTAAATCTTTTGGCTCCTATTGAATATTGCAGCAAGTTAAATAACAGAGATGTTTCAATGGCGTAGATGTATTGGACTCAAAAATAACAAGCAATTCGTTTTCTTGATTTAATATTATTTTTATGATATTATAATTGCACTTGTCAGACAAGTATATAAATAAGGATTATAATATATGAAGAGGTGAATCTTATTGTTTAGAAAAGTCAAAACTAAAAAAGTTTATATGAAAATAGTAGAACAGATTAGAAATTTAATAAAAGAGGATAAATTAAAACCAGGGGTTAAGCTTCCTTCAGAACAAATTTTGGCAGAAAAACTTGGAGCATCTCGTTCTTCACTTAGGGAAGCAATAAGTGCTCTAGAAATTTTAGGCATAACAGAAAGTAGGGGAGGTAAGGGTAATTATATAAAAGGAAATCTTAATCCTACTTTATATGAGCAAGTATTTAAGGAACTTGAAGAGGAGGAGAGCCCTTTTGAGATATTGGAGGCAAGAAAGGTAGTGGAAACCGAGATTGCCGGTCTTGCCGCTAAAAAGGCTACAGAGGGAGATATAGCTGCCATTAAGGAATCCTTGAACAAAATGAAGGAAAATATGACGGATATTCCTAAGGCTATTGAATTTGATAGGGAATTTCATATTAATATAGGTAGGGCGGCTCATAATACTATCCTCTTTTCAATAACCTTTTACTTGGCAGATATATTGAAGGGAAAGCTCTGGATAAAGCTGTTAGAAAAAAGCTGGAGCATTCCTAGCCATCCTCAGAAGTATTGTGAAGAGCATAATGAGATTTTTAACGCTATTAAAAACAAAGATAGCAAAGGAGCCCGTAATAGAATGTACGATCATTTAGACGACGTAGGAAGAGATTTACTTAATGAGTATGGAGACTAATATGCAAGAGTCAATGTGTAAATTTACAAAAGTAGGGCTAATCCACTTTATGGCTTATCCCCAAGTTATGAGAGGTTATGGGCCAATTCTTGAGACGCTACAGAAAATAGATGGGGATGATTTTTAAACTGTGAGAGAGAGAAAAATGATGTAAGGGAACCAACGAAATCTTTAAAAATATTATTGGATGTCGGTTTCTTAAATCATCAGAATTAACCTATCGTAAGATTTGGATTAAAGCCACTGGCTGGTGAGACATCAGAGATGATTATGGCTAACGCCAAGAGGGCGCAAAAAGATGCATGGCTAAGAGTTTAAAAGAAAATAAGACTACATTACGGAATAGAGTTAGAGATATAGAGTTTTAGGTGCGTTACTGTAAAATTAATGGGGGGGTGAGTAGTTTAGATTTTTTATTAAAAAAAGCAATTATCATTAATTCAAAGGATAATGTAGCTATCGCAATTAGAAAACTTAAAAAAAATCAGAAGTACGACTTACAAGGTGATACGATTATAATTAAAGATGATATTGATCCTGGTTGTAAGTTAGCAATTAAGAATATTAAAAAGGGCGATATGGTAATAAAGTATGGTGAAATTATTGGTAGGGCAATTCAAGATATTGAAATTGGGGAATTTGTTCATACGCACAACTTAGAAGGAATTCGTGGACGAGGAGACAAAGTTATACAAAAGGAATTGATAAAATGAAGAAAATTATGGGTTATATTAGGGAAAATGGTGATGTAGGATTTCGAAATCATCTATTAATTTTACCTAGTGTTATCTGTGCTAATCGGACGGCTCAACTTCTTGGTCAGATATTTGAGAATGCTATATGCATAACACATCAGCATGGTTGTTCTCAGGGCGGAGAAGATTTGAAACAGACATTTAGGACTCTTATAGGTGTGGCTTCCAACCCAAATGTTGCTGCGGTTTTAGTTGTTGGTCTTGGTTGCGAATCAATTGAAGCTGAAGATATTGCAAATGAGGTAAGAAAAACTGGCAAGATAGTTTCATCTTTAGAGATTCAAAAATGTGGTGGAGTATCAAAAACCATTGAACAAGGCAAAAAAATTCTATCAGAAATGTTTGAAGAAATTTCTAAGTATAAGCGGCAATTAGTGAGCATTGATAATATTGTTCTAGGAACCGAATGTGGCGGCTCGGATGCTTTTTCTGGAATTTCTGCAAATGTTGCTGTTGGGAAAGCCTCTGATTTAATTGTAGAAAATGGAGGTACCGTAATACTTTCTGAAACTTCTGAAATTATTGGTGCTGAACATATACTGGAAAAACGTTGTATAAACAAAAATGTTGGAAATAAATTGATATCAGTTGTACGACGTTTTGAACAGCGAGCATTAGATATGGGTACGGATATTCGCGAAGGTACTGTTGTACCTGGAAATATGAAAGGAGGAATAACCTCTTTGGAAGAAAAATCTTTAGGTTGTATTCACAAGGGAGGAGAAACTGAAATTAAAGAGGTTATTGAGTATGCTTGTAAACCTTTAAAGAAAGGTTTAGTTGTAATGGATACTCCTGGTGATGATGTAGAATCAATGTCGGGAATGGTGGCTGGAGGAGCCCAAATTATTGTATTTACTACAGGTCGAGGGACTCCTACTGGTAGTGCTGTGGTTCCGGTAATAAAGATTTCTTCTAATAGTTCTACTTTTAAAAATATGCGCGAACATACAGATATTAATGCGGGGAAAATCATTGACGGTGATAGTAATATCGAAGAGTTGGGACAAGAGATTTTTAATTTTATTTTAAAAGTTGCTGAAGGTTTTTTGACAAAAGCTGAAGAATCGGATCAAAGAGATTTTTCAATAAATCGAATAGGGCCTACCTTTTAGATTATTAGTTTTAAGTAAAATAAAAACATATTTATCAAAGTTTAAAAAATAATTGAAATAAGATGTTTTTCAGTGGCCCCAACACGTTTACCATTAATTTCAATATCTAAAGAATTAAGAGAAGAAATAAGTGGTATTCTTAATAAATTGGGCCCTTTTTTACGCAATTAATTTAGAAAAAAAGGAGGTGTTGTAAAACTTATAGAATTATTGATAGTCAGTGGTTAGAGTAAATTTTATTAAATATTTAGAAAGGAGATATAAAAATGACACGAAGAAAGATTGTTTCAATTCTTACTATTGTTCTTGGTATTTGTATAGTTTTTTCTGGTTTCGCTTACACCGCAACTGCAGGAGAAAAATTATTAATTGTTTATATACCAAAAGATACAAATTCCCCATACTGGTTAATTGTTAAATCAGGAGCAGATGCGGCTGCTGAAAAATATGGTGCAAAGGTTGAAATGTTAGGCCCTTCAGTTCCAACGGATATTGCTACCCAAGTTAACATTGTTAACGATCAAATAACTCGGGGAGTATCGGCAATTTTACTAACAGCCGGTGATGCAAAGGCATTGGCGCCTGTAACAGAACGTGCAAAAGAAGAAGGGATACCCCTTATTACTGTTGACTCTGGCGTTGAATCAGATGCTCCCTTAAGTTATATTGCTACCGACAATATAAACGCAGCTAAAATTGCAGCCGAAAAATTAGCAGAATTAATAGATTACAAAGGGGAAGTTTTATTAATGAGTTTTGTTGCTGGTTCACAAACTGCATCAGAAAGGGAGAAAGGTTTTATAGAGGGGATCAAACAGTTCCCAAATATCGATCTTGTTGGAATCCAGTACTCCCTTGCTGACGCTAGTAGAGCAATGACTATAATGGAAAATATGTTAACGGCATATCCTGATTTAGCTGGTGTATTTACTGGAGAAGAAAAGACAGGGGCCGGAGTTGCTCGTCAGCTAGAGTTAAGTGAAAAAGCTGGAACTGTTAAAATGGTTGCTTTTGATGCTTCTGAACAACTAATCCAGGGATTACAGAAAGGGACAGTTGATGCCTTAATTGTTCAACAGCCCTATCAAATGGGTTATCAAGGGGTTGAATTTGCTATGAAAGCTATAAACGGTGAAATATTTCCTAAGTTTGTAGAAACTCCAGTCATGGTGGTTACCAAAGATAATTTTAATGACCCAGAAGTACAAAAGGTGCTTTATCCGAGTCAATAATTACCTTTTTCTTAACCGATAAATAATTTTGTTTATGGGCCTGTTGAGTGGATAAATTTAAAATGCCGGCAGGCCCACATTTATCAAGTATAGTTTTATGCAAAATGTTTTACCAAGGGAGGAAGAAATATATATGAATATTATTGATACTCATTTTCATATATGGCCTGCTTTATGTGGGCTTAGGGAAGGGAAATATATTACAAAAGCTGAGGGATATGGAAAAGTTAGGCGAATAGGTCAACGTATCGAAAGATGGATTCCCCCTAGTTTTGTAGATACCGTGGTTTCACCTGAAGTTGCATTAGAATATATGGAGATGGCAGGAATTAATAAGGCAGTTCTTCTTCAAGCACCCTGTTACGGAAATAACAACGAGTATCTTTCTAGCATAACACAAAAATATCCGAAAAAATTTGTGGCAATTGCTTTGGTTGACCCACGTGAAAATGACCAAGGTGTTAGTAATCTTGAAGAGTCAATCTGTAAATTAGGGCTTAAAGGCGTGAAATTTGAACTACCTGATTATCCCTTTCATCCTGATGAACAAAAATATGAACCATTATGGAGAAAAATATTAGAACTTGATATTCCAGTCGTTTTTGATATGGGTTGGGGAGAATCTGAATATGACTTTCAGTTGGCCGCAATGAAACATCTTGTGACGGAATATCCCGAGATGAAAGTAATAATTGCTCATCTGGGGGTAAGCCGTTTATGGGATCCGAAGCAAGATGAACCTTTTCTTGTTCTTCAAGAAACATTAGATTTGGCTAATTTATCTCAAAATGTATGGTTTGATCTCGCAGGATTACCAACTCTTTGTGAGGAAGAAGAATATCCAAATCCTCGTGCTCAACGGGCTATTAAAGTAGCATATAAAACATTAGGAGCAAAAAGGTTAATGTGGGGTTCGGATTTTCCAACTATATTATTGAAATGTACATATCAACAAACAGTAGATCTACTTAAAAAACATTGTACTTTTATTAATGATGAGGATAAAAAATTAATATTTAGTGGTAACGCGGAAGAAGTATTTTTTAGTTGAATAGATCCATATTTTTATAAGTTAGCATACTAACTACATTTAAATTTAAGGAGGAACTATCGTGGCTAAAAGTTTTGACTTTATCCCTAAGGATGTAAAAAAAATAGAGACAAAAAATAGAAGAATTATGACTAAAATACCGGTTCCTGAGTCTTTGGAAATTATTGAGGAACTTCGGAAATATGAACCACGTTCTATGAGCGGTCAACCCCTTATTATTTGGGATAGAGCTGAGGGATTTAATGTTTATGACAAATTTGGCAATAAATGGATAGATTTTAGTTCGGGGGTGGTTGTAGCTAACGCCGGACATTGTAACCCGGAGGTGAAAAAGGCTATTATTGAACAAGTAGAACATGGCTTACTGCATAACTATTGTTTTCCCAGCGAAATACGAGGAAAACTTGCTAAAAAACTTGTAGAAATATCTCCCGAACCACTAAGTAAAGTATTTTTACTAACTACAGGTGCAGAATCTACCGAATGCGCAATAAAGCTTGCGAGAACGTATGGAAAAAAAATAGGCGGCAAAGAAAAAATTAAAATTGTAACATTTGATGATAGCTTTCATGGACGAACTTTAGGCGCCCAACAAGCTGGCGGTTCACCGAAAGCCAAGGAATGGATCGTTAATCTGGATCCTGATATTAATCAAGTTCCTTATCCGAATAGTTTCAAATATTCCTGGGCTGATGTTAATGATCCTGCATATTCGGATGAAGAATGTTTTAATCAGTTCTTATTCTATCTGAAGGAGAGAAATATCGAACCCGAAAAAATAGCTGGAATTATGTCTGAAACTTTTCAAGGTGCCTGGGTTGAATTAATGCCGCAGGGATTTGCCAAAAAATTAAGAGAGTTTTGTGATCAATTTAATATAGTTCTTATATTTGATGAAATACAGGCAGGCTTCGGTCGAACCGGTAAATTGTTTGGTTTTGAACACTATGGTATTATTCCCGATTTGATCTGTTGTGGTAAGGGTATTTCAAGTGGTATGCCCTTGTCGGCTGTAATTGGCAGAGAGGAAATTATGAACTTGTATGGGCCAAATGAGATGACTAGTACTCATACTGGAAATCCAATATGTTGTGTCGCTGCTTTGGCTAGTATAAACTATATCTTAAAAAATAATCTAGTAGAAAGATCAAATATTTTAGGTAAAATATGCAAAGAAAATTTGATGCAGCTACAAAAGAAATATCCTAATGTAATCGGCCATATTCGAGGTGCCGGACTTGCTTGGGGAATTATCATTGTTAAAGATGGCACCAAGGAGATTGATGCAAACCTTGCACATGATATTGTAAGAATTTCGGTGGAAAATGGTTTATTGTTCTTCGCACCAGTAGGTTCTGGGGCAACGATTAAAGTATGTCCTCCTCTGGTAATAAATGAAGAAGCTCTTAAGGAAGGACTTGAGGTTTTTGAACAAGTAATCGCAAAGGCTATTAGTGGATGATAGATTTGTCAAAGGTTAATTTTAACTGGGTCTGGTCACAATTATGATGATGCAACCCCGCTATTATTTAAAATCAAATGTAAATATATTTTATATCATAGAAATGATGTCCTAACATGAAAATGTTCTATGATGCAAAGATTAAAACTATGATTTTATTTATGATTAATTTGTATTACTTTTAAGTAGTGTTCACACTTTCTACTCTTTCCTATAGAAAATAATACTATCTATCGAGGTTCAGGTAAAGCATATTTTCGCTTACCATTTAAGAATTTTTGATAAGGTATTTTACCTTTTAACCTGTAACCTTGATTCGTTCTTTTAAAATTACAATAATAGATAAACTGATCCAGATCATCTTGCAACTCGGATAAAGAGGAATATACTTTTTTCATCATGGCAATCTGGTAGAACTCTTCCAGTAGCGTACTATTAAATCTTTCTACTATCCCATTGCTTTGAGGAGTTCTCGGTTTAATCTTGGTATGTCTTATCCTATTTTGTTTCAAGAATTTCTCATACTCGTGTTTACTATTGGACCAATGAGTGGTATATCCCTTACCATTATCGGTTAAGATCCTATCTAAGGGGATATTAAATTCTTTATATACTGGTAATACCTTGGTCTTTAAGAGATTAATCGCCCTTACCGCCGTCTTATCCGCATAGACCTTGGCAAAACCAAAACTAGCATAGGCATAAATGCCAGCCTGTTGGTAGATTCTTCCCAAACCCTTAATGGTACCGATATAGAAGGTATCCTGACAGAAGAGGTAACCAGGATAATAGGCCTTAATATGTGCTGGTTTCTTCTTGGCTACTTCTCTTATATACCTTTCGGTTACAACCGGGTTATCAGATTTCTCTTGGGCATAGAAGAGTCTGTCTAACCTTAGATTAAGCTGCCTGCGTCTTAGGAAATTATATACACCGGCTTCGCTGATAATAATACTTTGCTGTCTTAATTCATTAGTTATTCTCCTTGGCCCATGAGTAGGATAGTCTATTATATAACTGAGAATGATCTCTTCTTTATCAGGTTTTATTCTATTGGGCATCTGGGGTATTCTTTTCTTCTTATCTAATGGTCCCAGGTAGAACTAATTTACTGAATCTCTTTAACCATTTATAGTAGACAGTTCAGGATAGGTTAAAGGTTCTACAGGTATAAGTAATGTTCTTGTGTTTTCGTGCATGTTGCAGTACATTATACTTGAAACTGGCTAAAAAATCATCTTTGGTCATGTGTGCTGTTCTCCTTCCTATTTTGGATATTATGGTTATTAATATTCTATAGGAAAGATCACATGCATGACCAGTTTTTTTAAGCTAAATTGTAAACACTATTTAAAAGTAATACACAACCAGAATCTTGAATAAATTGAAGGAGAAAGCAGGGGGCAATAGGGATGTTGCGCGGAAAAATATTTAGAACCCTGAAAAAGATCGCAAATTTTTAAAGATAAGTACTCTGATAAGGGCAGCTCGACTAATCGCTCTCTTCACCCCAAATATTTTACAGTTTCTAGACAAGAAAGATTGAGCAATGAGAAAAATGTCTCGTATTTTTTAAGTGGTTCTTTGAAAATCTCTTCTGGATTAAAAAGAATTTTTTGATACATGACTACTCCCCTTCTTTTCGTGAAAGGCTTAAAAGTATTGTGTTAAATAATACTACTTCAAGGGGGAGGAGGTAAAAAAGGAAAATAAGAAATCTTAGATAGGATAAGAAGAAAAGGAAAATAATTAAAGATAAAAATTTAATGGTTTCACGAAATTAAAAGAATAAATTTTTGCCCTCCACCCCTCTAAAAAGAGGAGAAAAAAGGTAAAAAATCTAAAAAATGCCTTTTAAAACCCGCTATCTACAAGAGTTTTGGAGCTGGAGGGCAGATTAAAAATGAATGTCCCTGGAAACCGTTGGTAGATAAGGGTTTTCAAATTTTTTGAAGGACACAATAGTATAGAAAGGAGGTTGAATTATATGGAGCAGATTCCTATATTGTCTTTAGAGGCAATAACTAAGACGTTTCCGGGAGTTAAAGCGCTTGATTCTGTAAATTTTCGGTTGTTACCCGGTGAAATTCATGCACTAGTTGGTGAAAATGGCGCTGGAAAATCAACTTTAATAAAAATAATTAGCGGTGCTTATGTATGTGATAGGGGTACAATTTTTATAGAGGGTAAAGAGGTTCAAATTAATTTTCCTCAAAATGCAATAAATTTTGGTATAAGCACTATATATCAAGAGTTTACCTTAGCTCCACATTTTTCAGTGGCAGAAAACTTGTTTCTAGGAAAAGAATTACCTAAAAATAATTTTGGCAAGATACAATGGTCAGAAGTATATCAGAATGCAACTGAATTGTTAAATCGGCTTGAATTAAATGATGTAGACCCACATAAACTTGTTAAAGATCTTAGTGTTGCACAGCAAAGGCTTATTGAAATAGCAAAGGCTTTAGTTGCTGATACTCGAATTTTAATAATGGATGAACCAACTACATGTTTAACTCAAAATGAAATTAATATATTATTCAAAGTTGTTAGAGTTTTAAAGAATAAAGGAATTAGTATTATCTATATTTCTCATTATCTCGATGAAGTTTTTGAGATTTGTGATTCAGTTACTGTATTAAAAGATGGAAAAAAAATTGGAGATTATCAGGTAAAGGACGTCTCCATAAATGACTTAGTGACATTAATGATTGGTAAAGATATTATGAAAAGCCATAAAGTTAATCAGGTCAAAAAAGTCGGGGATGAGGTATTACGTGTAGAGCGGTTAAAAAGTAGTAAAATGAAGCACCCAATAGATCTAACTCTACGTAAGGGTGAGATTTTGGGAATTGCAGGTTTGTTAGGATCAGGTAGAAGTGAAGTTCTAAAAGCAATTTTTGGAGCAGATTTAATTTTATCAGGTAGTATTTTTGTTGATGGAGAAAAGAAAGTTATTCGTAACCCACGTGATGCAATTTTGGCAGGATTAGGACTATTAACCGAGGATAAAAAAAGAACAGGGCTTGCTTTAAAACTTAATATTAAGGAAAATATAACATTAGCTTCATTAGATTTAATAGGATCAAGGGGTATTATTAAACATAAAAAAGAGGAAGATAAAGTTGATCACCTGATTAAAAAGTTAAATATTAAGCCACCTATACCTGAAAAAAGAGTAGAGTTTCTTAGTGGGGGTAATCAGCAGAAAGTCGTACTTGCTAAGTGGTTATGTAGAAATTGTAAGATTCTCCTTCTTGATGAACCTAATAAAGGGATAGATATAGGGGCAAAACAGGAGGTATTTAATTTAATTCGGATCTTTGTTCAACAGGGTGGATCAGTAATAATGGTATCATCTGAATTATCCGAATTAACTGAAATATGTAATAGAATACTTATAATAAAAGAAGATATATTTGTTAAAGAACTACAAGACGAAACTATTTCTCAAAAATCTATTTTTGCAAACTTGCTTAGTTAAGTGAAGGGAGACATTAAAATAAGTAAAGCAAATTCTCAACAAGAAAGTAAAAATTTTTTAAATCCATTCAGTAAGATATCAATTCCTAGACAATTAGTGTTACTCTTAATACTGATTTTTATGTGGATTATGATGGCTATTTTATCACCTCGCTTCCTTAGTGTAGTTAATCTTTCTAGTATAGGAATATCAATAGCAACTATTGCAATTTTAGCAATAGGTCAAACCTTTGTTATTTTAACTGCTGGAATAGATTTGTCAGTTGGGAATGTCTTAGGATTTGTTGGAGTAGTTACAGCTCTATCAATGACTAGGGGGTTAGGTTTTATTGGAGGAATTCTTGCTGGCATTGTGGTTGGTACTCTTTGTGGTTTTACTAATGGTATATTGGTAGGCAAAGGGAAGCTCCCACCATTTATAGCTACTTTAGGTATGATGGGTATAGTTAGAGGTATTGCTTTAATAATAAGTGGGGGATTTCCAATTATTGTGCCTTTTGAAGCGTTTGGTTTTTTGGGTGCAGGTAAGATTCTTAAAATTCCGGTACCAGTAATTGTAACGTTATTTCTTTTTCTAGCTGGTTTTTACACTTTAAAACATACCCAAATAGGAAGAAAAACTTATGCAATAGGCAGTAATGAGGAAGCTAGTCGATTATCAGGGATAAATGTTAGTTGGCAAAAGATTTTTATATATTCCTTATCTGGTTTTACCGCTAGTATTGCAGGTTTAATTGAGACAGCCCGCTTATTTTCTGCTTATCCAACAGCTGGTTCAGGATATGAATTAGATTCTATTGCAGCAGTTGTAATTGGCGGAACAAGCTTTTTTGGGGGAGAGGGCAATATATTACAAACTTTTATTGGTGCTTTGATAATGGGTACTTTACGCAATGGTTGTAATTTGTTAGGGATTTCGCCTTTTATACAACAAGTTCTCATTGGAGTTATTATTATTGGAGCTGTATATGTTGATCGAATCAAGGAATCAAGTCTAATTTAAAACCTTAGATAAGCAAACAAATATTTTTATAAGGATGGACTGGATAAGAAAATATCTTATGTTCGAATCCAGAGGAATCAAAATAATGTTTAGTACTTATCTTTGTATTTGCAAAAAAATAAAGATAGATGTTCCAGATCTTGGTAAAGTTACAGTAGATATTTCCAATGATTTAATTAAAATGGAAGTTACTTTAAATGTTAGCAAGGTAAAAACAATAAAATAATCAATAATTAGGAGGAATGACAAATGAAAGAATTAAAAGGTATCTGTGCGGCATCCTGCACTCCGTTTAAAGTAGGTGGCGAGGAAGTAGATGAAAGTGCTTTAAAAGCTCATCTTGATTATTTGATAGAGGCAGGAGTACATATTATTCTTGTTTGTGGTGGTACAGGGGAGTTTGCTTATCTCCGTCCTGAAGAGAAAAAGAGGATTGTTGAAGTTTCCTCAAAGCATATTAATGGCAGGACAGCTTTTATGGTTCAGACTTCAGCAATAAATACGGTTGATGCGGTTGAATATGCAAAAAATGCTGAAGTCGCAGGAGCTGATAGTCTTCTTGTTTTACCCCCTTATTTTGAAGGGCCCGATGCTGATGGTGTTTATTATCATTATGAAAAAATTGCTAATGCAGTTAATATTCCTATTGTTGCTTACAATATTCCCGTGCATTCAGGATTTGATATTACCCCACAGTTTTTTAAAAGGTTAATAGAAATTGATAATGTAAAATATATTAAGGATAGCACGGGAAATTTTATACGAATCCGTGAGCTAATAAATGTTGTAGGAGATAAAGCTAAAGTTTTTAATGGGGCTGATCCTATTGCCTTTGAAGCCCTTCTTGCCGGATGTGTTGGTTGTATATGGGGTGCGACAAACGTAATGCCAAAGGAATGTGTTCAGCTTTATGACCTGATTAAGGCTGGTAATCTGGTTAAAGCAAAAGAATTGTGGGAGCGGATGCTTCCTGCTAATCTATTCTTCTGGAATCATATATATAATTCATCTGTTAAAGCCGCTGCAAATCTTTCTGATAGAAATCTTGGAGGATGTAGAAAACCCTTTCAACCTTTAAAGGATTCTGAGCTGGCGGAGTTGAAAAAGGCTTTGAAGCCTCTTGGAATTTAATGATTTAGCCTAGGGGATATTTTTACCTATAGAAAATAACAGAAGAAAGGGGAAAAAGAATTTCCCTTTCTTCTGTTATGTGTTTAAAAGCAAAAAGCAAGAAGACTATTAGAATTTTATTTAATAAAGGACAAAATTATAGAAAATAATGATTGTCAGTTTCTATAAAGTTGATATATAAATATAATTACGGAGGAGCTAATTTTTATACCAAAAGAAGTAGATGAAATTAATCGTATATTTATTTGATATTTAATTTAATTTCAATTAGACGTTAATATCATTTTATAGTTTCTTAAATTAGATGCTATTGAATAGGAGGAGGTTTTTGTGAATAATTTTAGAGGTGGATATTATGGAAAGCAACTAAGAGTTTCGCTCGATAGTAAAAAAATTGTTAAAGAGAACATTGATGCCAGTATTTTACGAAAGTATTTAGGCGGTGCAGGGTATGCGGTGAGGGTTCTTTATGATGAAATACCTAAAGGTACTAATCCTCTTTTACCAGAAAATAAACTAATGTTTATAACTAGTCCTCTAACAGACAATCGTATTCCAGGAGGTGGAAGCATCATGCTTTGTTTTAAATCCCCCTTAACCAATGCTTGGGGGGAATCAAGATGTGGTGGTGATTTTGGCCCCAATTTAAAGAGTGCTGGTTATGATGCTTTAATCATTGAAGGAAAATCTGACCTTCCTGTGTTCCTTGTTATCAATGATGATCGTGTCTTTATTAGGTCTGCTAAACATTTAATCGGAAAGAAAATAACAGAAAAAATAAAAATAATTCGTGATGAACTGAAAGATCCAAAAATATCTGTCATGTGTATAGGCCTTGCAGGGGAAAATTTAGTTAAAATTGCCACTGTAATGTTTGAGCACCGTGCAGCTGGCAGATGCGGTGCAGGAGCTGTTATGGGATCAAAGAACTTAATAGGTATTGCGGTAAAGGGTTCCCACAAGACTCCGATTGCACAGCCTGAGAAATTAACAAAAACAATAAAAACATGTTTGAAAATATTAAGGGAAAATGATTTTGCCACTAATTTAAAAAAGCATGGTACCACTGGAGATATGGCCGCAAATGATGCTGCAGGTGATTGGCCAACAAAAAACTGGCATTCTAATTCCTGGGGCAAGGCTGAACAAATTTACGATCAATTCTTTAATAAATACCTGGTGAAGAATCATGGATGCTATACCGGCTGCCCTATCGCATGTGGTAGAATTTCGGAAGTCAGAGAAGGAAGATTTAAAACCCCTCTTCATGAAGGCTCAGAATACGAATCTTTATCGGCCTTTACGGCTTTTGTTTTTAATGAGAACATAGAGGCGGCTATCCATGCAACCTATTTGTGCAATGAATTTGGTATTGATACTATTTCTGCCGGTGCCATTATTGCCTTTGCCATGGAGTGCTATGAGAATGGAATACTAAAAAAGGAAGAGGTAGGTGGTATCAATTTGAATTGGGGTAATCCTGCTGCACTTCCCGAATTAGTACGGATGATATCCCTTAGAGAAGGGATTGGTGATATGCTGGCAGAAGGTGTGAAAATTGCCTCTGAAAGATTGGGAGGAGGCTCTGAAAAATATGCAATTCATGGAAAAGGGCTTGAGGCGCCAGCCCATGACCCAAGATCAGGAAAGGTCCTTGGTGTTGCCTATGGTACGGCAAATAGGGGCATGTGTCATATCCATCCTCTGGAAGGTATGGCTTATGACTCAGGGAAAATGGATTGGGGTCTGATGAAGTATGGTGTTCCTGATCCAAATACCGTAGATCGATGGGATGAGAAAGGCAAGGGGAAAATTGTTAAAATTCTTCAGGATGCATTAATATTACCAGATATATTGAATACTTGTAAATTCTTCATGTACGGTGGAATCTATATTGATCATCTCGCCGAACTTCTTTCAGCAGTCACTGGATGGAATATAGACGGCCAGGAACTTTTAGAAATAGGAGAACGAGTAATAAATTTGCAACGATTGTTCAATGTACGAGAAGGATTTCATCGTGATGATGATCTACTACCCGAAAGAATGAAACAAAAACCAGCTTTTGGTTTTTATGAAAATGAAGATCGATGCGTAATCAAAGATTATGAAGGTATGCTCGATGAATATTATAAGGCACGGGGATGGGATACTGAAACAGGCACTCCAATAAAAGAAAAATTACTGGAGCTCGAATTGCACGAAAAATAATATAAATTTTTTATAATTAAATTGTGATACAGTCTTTTAGGTTTATAACTATATCTTGGCCTTGATGTTCCTTATAGCGGGGACTTTACAATGAAAATAAAAATTAAGCTTTATACTATTTTGGAGAAGTATGCCAAGGGGAAAGTATCGGAGGATAATACGATTATTTTACCTAAAGCTACCACACTTCTAGGGTTAACTCGTTATTTCAACATACCAGATAAGATAGGGATGGTATTTTTAGTGAATGATTTGCCCCAAGATAAAGAGTACAGATTGAGCGAAGGAGATGAGGTTAAGGTTTTTTCATTTATCGGCGGTGGTTGAAATTATGTACTTTTTTTACGCAAGTTGGATTAGATAATGTAAGGAGTATCCTAAAATCCCGCAATTTTATTTGGATTGCCTCCTTTTTTGAGGTAGATCTCTTAAATCCTAATCTTATAATCTTAGAAATGCATATTAAAAAAGGTGCGTAGTCAAAAAATTAAAGTTAGGCTATTTTTAATAGTGAGGAAGTATAAGGAGGAAGGAAAAACTGCGGTCGATTCATCCCCTTCTATACAAACATAAGTGTGGGTATTATCGAGACCCTCTCTCCCTTGCCCCACCCTTATTTGCGAACCTTTTCGTGTTTCTGCTATCCATCGTGGTTTAGTTTTCTCCCCGTAAAAACAAGATAAAAAGTAAGAGAGAAATGCCCGCTAATAGGAAGGTCAACGATTTGTATAAGTCGTAAGACCACATCCTGCTCTCCGCCAGGGCAAGGAGAGCAAGGCTTCCTCGGGGTCAAAGAGACAAGCATGTTACACCATGATATCGCGGCAAGCCTTCCAGACCCAGCTTATTCTTCTCATAAGGAGTATGGTAAACAACCGATACAAAGGGAGAATATCAAATGATGAGCTGGGAGTCGGATAGCCCTATAGTGTGCGCGCAGCAGCATGCTTATCAGGTAGGTTAAAGTCCTACCGAATCCCTGACTAGGGGGTTTGTATCCAAGATCTGGGGGTAATGCCTCAGGGGTCGGTTAATATAACCGAAGGGCAGGGCGTTCACCGTGAGGTGAAGTCTGAAGGGCTTGAGGAGAAATACCAGGCTGTAACAGAAAATGTGAACCGGTCGGCCAAAGATGAGGAAAGGTCGAGCCTGCACTATGGAGGCGAAGGCGTTACTAGTCCACTCATCGCACCAAGGTGTGTGCGGGCGGCATGGTATAGAAGATAGGTACGTGACCTGCGGAGGTCTCGTAATGTCTGGAAGGTTACACCCTTAAGGACGGGTGGGTAAACATAGTCGGAATGATAGTGTTGTGGGAATCATTCTGGTAAGAAACACACAACATCCAGTAATGTTACACTATAAGGTAACCCCGAAATGTGTAATAGAAGCATTGCGAGAAGTCGGAGAGCCGAATAGTACTTTAATGGACGAACAGCAGAAACGTCCAGACTACCTATTTTAATATAGGTAGCATTAACTATTCCAAAAGGATGGTTAATGGGGAAGGCGGCTCACTTTATGGAACTTTAAAGCTTGAAATAGAATTCGTGAGTAGGTTACAAAGGAAGGAAAGTTCCCTAGGCGAAAGACCCTGAATTTGTATACGGAGGATACGAAAACTATGCAGGCAGAAAGGACAGTTAAAAAGGTGCATTCTTTGATTGACAAAGTATATCATCTAACGAATCTAAAGCTAGCCTGGAAGAAAGTTAAGTCAAACAGAGGAAGTGGAGGAATCGATAAAACTAGTATCCAGGATTTTACCAATGTAGCAGAAGAAGAATTACAGAAACTCTACCAGCAACTAAAAGAAGCCACGTATGAACCTATGCCGGTAAAAAGGGTATATATCCCAAAGAGAGGGAAAGCAAATAAGAAGAGACCTTTAGGGATTCCTGCTATACGAGACAGAGTATGCCAGCAGGCATTAAAGAACAGGCTGGAACCCATATTCGAGCCGGAATTCAATGATGGTAGTTTTGGGTATAGACCAGGACGTTCACCCCATCAGGCCATGCGGAAGATCTATCGAGAATTGCTTAAAGGATACGAATGGATAGTAGATGCAGATTTGAGAGATTTCTTTGGAAGTGTGCAACATGAGAGGCTAATAGACATGATTGCAGAAAAGGTTAGTGACGGAAGAATATTGAAACTCATTCGAAAGATGTTAAAAGCGGGATATATGGAACAGGGAATAAGACACCTTACACAAGAAGGAACACCCCAGGGTTCAGTGATAAGCCCACTACTCAGCAACATATATTTAAACCAGTTTGATCATGAAATGGAATCAAGAGGGTATAGGCTAACTCGTTTTGCCGATGACTGGGTGATATTGTGTAAAACCAGGGGGCAAGCCATCAAAGCATTAGAAGAGGTAAGAGAGGTTCTTAAATCTCTCGGATTAACTATACATCCGGAGAAGACTAAGATTACTAACATAAACAAAGGCTTCGAATTTCTGGGGTATAAGTTAAAACGAGGGAAAGGACTTAAACTCGCCAGGAATAAAATCAAAAAGAAGATGAATTCCAGTAATATCTATGCTTTACCTAAGGAAGAATCAATAAAGAGGTTCAAAGCCACTATCAAAGAAAGGACTAAACGTAGAATACCGTTAACTACCAAGGAGATTATTGACTGGATTAATCCGGTAATTCGAGGATGGGGCATATACTATCGTAAAGCTCATATCCGTAAACTTTTCAACAAATTACAAAGGTGGATAGTCAGGAGAATATGGAGCCATCGCTACAAAAGGTGGAGAAACTATGGATGGAAGTACTATAATGAGAGCAGACTATATGGTGAATTTAAGCTGGTGAGCTTATTGACACTTATACCAGATTTGCGTCTTAAAACTGTATCTAAATGATACCATATCGGAAAGCGGTATACGG